>Ga0114931_10008456_pt1 | contig 12461 bp, 2 predicted proteins | sample 2SBtaG_FD_89579 | JGI IMG/M metagenome (GOLD analysis project Ga0114931, IMG submission 89579) | Deep subsurface microbial communities from Kolumbo volcano to uncover new lineages of life (NeLLi) - 2SBTROV14_V59a metaG | ecosystem: Environmental > Aquatic > Marine > Volcanic | place: Kolumbo...
GTTCTTTACTTGGGATATCGCTCCATTTTTGAATCTCAAATAAAGGAGTATGTTCAAAATCTTTGATTACAACTTGGTTTTTATGAAAAGAAACAATCCAATTTGTTAACGAACAATTTGTATCTAATTTTGCTCTGATCGGTAACGTGTTAATAAACAATCCCAACATCCTTTCTGAGCCGGCGAGATCTGCAGGTCTGCCTGAAAACGTAGCCCCGAATACCACATCCTCCTCACTGCTATATTTACTTAAAAGTAAAGCCCATGCTGCTTGAAAAAAACTATTGATTGTTATTTTATTTTGTCTCACAGATTCTACTATTTTATTCGAAATATCATCATTAAGTATTAATTTTTCCTTTTTGTACGATGAAGATATTGAGCTCATGTTCTTAATTTTCGACGTAATTGGAATTTTCGTTGGAGAAGTAAATCCATTTAAGTAATTCTTCCAAAATTTCTCCGCTTCGTTTAAATCTTTTTTCTTAAACCATGTTATAAAATCTTTAAATGGTCTTTTTGTTGGTAGATTTTTTTTGATCCCTGCAGAGTACATTTCGTAATAAGTAAATACCTCTTTTAATAAAATTGGTAATGACCAACCATCCATTAAAATATGATGATGACTCCATAATAATTTATAAGTATTATCTTGTATTTTTATTAATTTAATCCTTAATAAGGGAGCTTTAGAGAAATTAAATCCTTTTCTTTTGTCCTCATTAAGTATATTCTGAAATTCAGATTCTCTCTTCTCTAACGAATACTCTGACCAATCATAGAAAATAATGGGAACTTTAACTGATTCATTTACCACCTGAAACATCTTACTAACTTTTTTATAGACAAATGACGTCCTTAACACTTCATTATTCTCGACTACTGATTGCCAAGCATTTATAAATGCCTCAACATTTATTTTACCATCTAGAACAGCTATCATCTGCTCAAAATATTCATCAGAATCGGGATTGTAAATAGTATGGAATAACATCCCTTTTTGCATGGGGGATAAGGGATATATAGCCTCTATATTTTGATTAGATTTCATTTCCATTTGCAAACCTGTTGTTAAATGTATTATTAGTCATTTTTTTATTCTTCGATCTCGGTAATTAAATTGTCTAAATCTTCCTCACTCAAGTCAACATTCTGAAAATCAGAAGTTGAAAGTTTCAATTTACTTTCTGAATCAATACCTGCAATTAATTCTTCCAGTTGATTCTTAAAAATAGTCATGAATTTTTTTATGGATTGCTCATTGAAAATATTATTGCTAAATGATATTGAGCACAGAAGTTTACCATCTAATATTTTAGCTGAGAAATCTATTTTGTGTACTCTCATATTCTTTGGATCTCTTTCATAGCTTGAATTCTCAATAACTCTCCCGAAGTCAATCTTATTCTCATCCACTTGATCAAATTTTCCCAAATAATTAAAACCAATTTCCGGTTCATTTATATTGGCTAAATCCTTTGTTAAATCTGAACTAGACAAATATCTTAAAATCCCGAATCCGATACCTTTATTTGGGACAGCTCTAAATTGTTCTTTAATACTATTAATATGTTTTGGTAAATTAAAATGTGAATAAATTTTAATATTAATAGGGAAACTGACGGTAAACCATCCTACAGTTCGAGTAAGATCAACTTCTTCAAAAATCTCTTCTCTTCCATGTCCTTCAATATCTATATAAATTTTATTAATTCCACTCCATTTATAATAAGCAAGAGTAAAAGTAGAAAGTAATAATTCATTAATTGTCGTTCTTGAAATTTTCGAAACCTCGTTCTGTAACAAATCAGTTTTCTTCCTATTTAGTTCAAATTTCAATGACCTAGCACTTGATTCAATATTTAGATCGCTAGAAAAATCTACCGGAACTTTTTCGATTTTTTCGTCTAACAATTTTGACCAATAGTCCAGTTCTCCTAATATTTTGGGAGTACGGGAATATTCATTTAATTTCTTAGCCCAGTACATAAACGAAGTAGTTTTTTCAATTTTTGGTAATTCATTAAATGAAATTAGTGATTGATAGGATTTCATTATATCTTCAAGAATAATTCTCCAAGAGACTCCGTCTATTGCTAAATGGTGAATAGTTATAAATAACTTTGGTTTAAAGTTATAATGTTGCTTGAAGTAAAGAACTTTTATAATTGGACCTTCAAATATGTTTAAGCTACTCTGAGCTTTTAAACAACTATTATGAATTTTTTCAAGATAGTTTTCAGTCTCCCAATCGGTTAAATCAACGATCTCAAATATTGAACCATTAATAGATTCGTTTAATTCCATCATAAGATCTATATTCTCAACAATTTTCATTCTTAATACATCATGTTGAGCAATTAACAGTTTAATCACTTTTTCTAAATAATCAAAATTCATTTCTTCATTCAGTTCAACAAATAGTGACTGATTCCAATGATGTATATTATCAAGTTTTAAATTAATAAACCATTTTTGGATTGGTGTTAAAGGAGCTGTCCCAACAACCAATCCTTGTTCTGCATTAATTGGAACTGTTGTATTGGCTACTTCAACTAATTGTTTTATCGTTGGGAACTCAAATATTTGTTTGGGTGTGATAACTATTCCTTCTCTTTTTGCTTTTGCAACTACCTGAATCGTTAATATTGAGTCCCCACCTAATTCGAAAAAATTATCAAAAATGCTTATATTTTTGATTCTCAAAAGCTCATGCCAAATGTTAATAAGTTTTAATTCTAATTCATTTAATGGCCTTCCCAATTCCATTTCTTCAGATTCTAATTTTATCTCATAATTCAACAATGCTTTTTTATCAATCTTACCGTTGGTTGTTAGTGGTATTTTATCAATTTCAACTAAATAATTTGGGATCATATATTCCGGCAATATAGAAGTTAGATAATCTCTTATTTGCTTCTGAGAAATTAAAGATTCCGGTTTTAATTTGTAAAATGCAATTAATTTTTTTGCATTTTCATACTGAGTATTTAGTAAAACAATTGCAGTTTGAACAACTGGATGAGAACTTAATACAATCTCGATTTCGCCAATTTCAATTCTAAATCCTCTAAGTTTGATTTGGTTATCAACTCGACCAACAAAATCAAGATTGCCATCATTAAGAAATTTTACTTTATCTCCGGTTTTATAAAGTCTAGAGCCCGGTTTATTACTAAACGCATTTGGTATAAACTTTTCTGCTGTTAAAGCTGGTTGATTTAGATAACCTCTTGCAATTGACAATCCTTCAAGATGTAATTCTCCTGGCACTCCAGGGGGAACAAAATTTCCAAATTTATCTAAAACATAAACTTTTACATTATTAACTGGCGTACCAATAGGAACTGAATAAGATAATTTTGCATAATCTACCAAATACGTTGTAGCAACAATAGTATTTTCTGTTGGGCCATATCCATTAATTAATCTCTTACTTTTAGACCACCTTTTAGCGAAATCCAAATGGCACACCTCACCTTCCGTAACTAGAAGATCAACTTCTGAAAAATCAGAAGGATTTAGATTACCTGCAATTGAGGGTGGAAGAGTCAATTGAGTTATATTATTTTCTTTGATTATTTCTTCCAAGCCGGAACCTGGCAACATATGATCTTTGTCAATTAAATATAATGTACCACCACAAATTAGCGTTGGAAATATTTCTCCAATTGAAGCATCAAAACCATAAGAAGCAAATTGTAACACATTGGATTTTGAAGTTAAATAAAATTTATTAATAAGGTTCAAGGTATTATTACAAAGTCCTAAATGATTTAGCAAGGTTCCCTTAGGTTTTCCCATAGAACCAGAGGTATAAATAATATAAGCAAGATTCAGAGAAGATAGATCTGAATTTAGATTATAACTTGTATATTTATCTAACTTGGATGATAGATCATCTATTGCAACAGTCGGAATGTTTAACCTTGAAAATCTTGACCGCATATTATTTGTCGTAATAAGAAACTTTAGATTTGAATCATCTAATATATACTTAATCCTCTCCGGTGGATAATCAATATCAATAGGTAGATATACTCCACCGGCTTTCATTATTCCAAAGATGACTGAAATTGTTTCTATTGAACGTTCTAAAAATACTCCAACTATTTTCTCAGCACCTATTTTATTCTCTCTCAAAAAATTTGCAATTCTATTCGCTTTTTTGTTTAAGTTATCATAAGAGATTTGTTCTTTACCAAATGATACAGCTATTTTATGTGGATTCTTTTTAGCTTGCTCTTCAAATAAATTATGAATTAATTTCGAAGATTCAATTTCACTACTTGTATTGTTCCAATTTTTTAACAGGTTTTTTTTCAATCTGCTATTAAGGAAATCAACATTTGTAATTTTTACTTCAGGTTCTTTGATCAACCTATCAATAAGGTTTTGAAAATGTTCAATAAAAAATTTAATATAATCTTCGTCAAATAGATCTGTGTTATACTCTATTGTACCGTTTAGTCTATTTTCCGTTTCTGTTAATGAGAGTGTAAGATCAAATTTTGAAATTCCAGTATCTATAGGTATTGGTTCAATCGCCAGATTGGATAATTTTATATCTTGCATTTTTATCTTATTAAAAACAAACATAATTTGAAATATAGGAGCATGACTCAAGCTTCTTTCCGGCTGAATCAAATCCACTACTTTTTCAAGAGGAATTTCTTGATAATGGATAGCTTCCCTAATCTCTTGATTAACAGCTTGTAAAAATTCTGTGAATGTTGGATTTCCTTTAATCATATTGCGAAGAACAAGTGTATTAACAAAAAATCCAATTAATCCTTCTAATTCCTTTCTATTCCTACCCGAAACTGGTGTACCGATAATTATATCTCTATTCCCTGAATAACGAAATATCAATATGTTGAAAATTGTTACTAGCATTGAATAACTAGTTATTCCGTTCTGTGAGCAGAATATTTTAATTGCATCATACTGTTCTTGTTTCAAGCGAAAATTTAAATGCCTTCCATTATAAGATTGTTTAGAAGGACGTGGATAAACTGTTGGGATACTCGAAACTTCAGATATACCATTTAGCTTTTCTTTCCAAAAAGCCAGTTGCTTTTTAAATAAGTCGCTATCAAGCCAATTTCTTTGCCAATATGCAAAATCAGGATATTGAATTTGAAGCGATGGTAATCTTGGACTGCTTAATGTAACAAATGCATTATAGACAGATGATAATTCTCGGATAAATATATTTAGAGACATCCCATCCGAAATAATATGATGCATATTAACCAGTAAAACGAAATTATTAGATGCAATTTTAAGTAGTTTGATCCTAATTAACGGAACGTTAGTTAAATTAAACTCTTTAGTTGCTTCATCCTTTATAATTCTTTTTACTTGGGAGTTGACGTCCTCTCCATTATTTGACTTAATTTCAATTTGTTGAATTTTAAAATTTAATGATGGTTTAATAATTAAATATGGTTTTCCTTCCATTTCCCTTACACCAGTCCTGAGTATTTCGTGTCTAGAAATAAGAGTATTAATACTTTTCTCTAATACAGATATATTCAGATTTCCTATTAAACGAATAGCAGAAGGTAAATTGTATATTGCATTATCGCTCTCAAGTTTTTCTAAAAACCATAATCTTTGTTGAGAAAATGAAAGAGGTAAAGCATGTGTCCGATCAACTTTTTTGATTTTTTCTAACTTTTCGAAAGAACTATGTTCAGAAACCTTCATTTTCGATTCATTACTTATTCTTTCATATCCTAATTTTTGAGCTAATTCCCAAGTTTGATCACTTAAAAAATCTACTTTAATTTTATTTTTCCATTCATACGCTCTTGATGAATTTATCCCTTTATGCTCATGAAACCTAACATCCCCCAACATTTTATATAAGTTATTTAATCCATCAGTCATTTTATGCTTAACGTCTGACTGTGGAGCTAGCATTAAATCTGAATATTTAATATTTAAAAACTCACACAGAATCTTCATTTGTTTTTCCGGTTATGTAACTAAATCCTCATAGGAAACTCTTATTTTCCTCGAATCCGGAATTCTTGATAAAAATGAGAGTATATTTTTATGGCTTATGACCCAAACTAATTCGGCTAGTTGTCTAGAATTAAATGAAAATTTTTCATTAAAAAACGGCGGATAAAAAACATGCAACTTAGCTTTTTCAAATGAAGGAATAACACCATATGGGTGCCGTATTAAATGGATATAATAAGCATTTTCAAAATAATCTTCAGCTTTAATCAGAATTTTTTCTGAAAGAGCATAATTTGGAGTTTTATCTACAAAAATACGCTCCCCTAACCATTCTTGTAAAATTCTATAAAAATCTTTTACCGATAAATTTTTGCTTTCTAACTCCCCAATAATTTTTTCAGCTTCATCAACAGAACAACTTTTAATTTCCATAATTGCTCTTGTAGTCCCATCTAACCAAAAAGAATCTCTTCCAGATAATTTATTCTTTCTTTCTTTTAAGCTATTGTAATTTAAAAGTTGGAGTTCTGGGGGTGAAAATAAGTTAGGATTACCTCCTAACATAGCCCTTAGTAATGTTGAGCCAGATCTAGGTGAAGATAAAACAAAAAGTATTTTCTTCTCATTTTTGGAATCGATCCGTTCATTTCCATTTGAAGGAGAAGATGGATACCAAGCAATATTTTGAAGATTATTAAAATCCTTTGAAATTAATTTTATTATTTGTGATTCATTTGCCTCAAGATTCAAACTATTTTTATATTCTTTACCAATTAATTTTTCTAAACTCTCACTATAATTTTGTTTGAGATAATTGACTAGCTCGGAAATTGTTGGCGCATCATATAGTGCCACAATGTATACATACTCACCCAATTTATCTTGAAGTCTATTCACAAAAGTAGCCGCTTGGATAGAATCCCCTCCTAATTCAAAAAAATTATCATGGATCCCAATTTGCTCAATTCCAAGAATATCACACCACATGTTTGATAAAGATTTTTCTAATTCTGTTGTTGGTTCTTTTAGGATAACATTTGCAGCAAGTGAATCAATTTTCTTAGTTTTCAGTAATTGACGATCTATTTTACCAGTTGGAGTTAACGGGATATAGTCTAATACAATGATACTGCTTGGGATCATATAATCCGGCAAATGAGCGGAAATATAATTTTTTAGTTTTCTAATGTTTTCATTAAATTTATTCTTCAATACAACATATGCTATAATTCTTTTTGTCCCTTTCTCATCTTCAGTAATTATTACCGCACTATGTTTTGTTAAATTAAAAGATTTAATAACTGATTCTATTTCATTTAGTTCAATTCTAAAGCCCCTTATTTTAACTTGATTATCGTTACGTGCTTCATAGACAAAATTACCATCGGGAAGGTAGTATGCCAGATCTCCAGTTCTGTACATTCGTGTGCCAAAGGAATTAGTAAAAGGATCAGGAATAAATTTCTCAGCTGTTAATTCTGGTTTGTTAATGTACCCGCGGGCAACTCCAACTCCACTAATAAATATTTCTCCCAATACCCCTATAGGAACCGGATTGAAGCTTTTATCCAAAATATACATGCTAACGTTTACTAATGGTTTTCCTATTGGGATTAAATTCTTCAATAAATTCTTATCGAATTTTTCATTGACCTTATAGTAACTACATGCAATTGTTGTCTCTGTTGGCCCATACATATTATAAAATTTGGTTCCATTTCTTGTTTGCTCAAAAAAGTTCAGAAGTTTATTCGGTGATGGGGATTCTCCACCAACGCAAACCAATCGTATACAATCAGGTATCTTTATGTTTCCTCGACTAATATAATCAACCAGGTTATGCCAAATGGCCACGGGAAGATGCATAATCGTTATATTATATTTGTCAATGAAATTAACTAATTTCCCACCGGTTAACTCAATAGGGATTTCTGGAACTACTAATGTTGTATTACTCAATAAAGCTGGAAAAATCTCTTCTGCGGCTGCATCAAAATTTAATGATAAATATTGAAGTATTTTATCAGATTTTGTTAAAGAATAATTATTTATAGTATTCAATGAATGGTTTTTAAGACCTCGGTGGGTTACCATTACACCTTTCGGTATACCAGTGGAACCCGATGTAAAAATTATATATGCTAAATTATTACTTTCAATAAGTTTATTTATATTATTTTTACTTTCCAATTTTAATTTTGCAGAAATTTCCGGGAACGAAATTATATTCAAATCATAATTATTAAATTTACTTTTATAGTCATCTTTAGTAATTACAAAATTAAGATTTGTTATTTCTATAATATATGATAACCTCCCAGCAGGAGTGTTTGGATCAATTGGGACATATATACCGCCAGCTTTTAAAATTCCAAAAATTGAAATTATCATCTCATTCGATCTATCTAAACAAATTCCAATCTTACTTTCAGTTTTTGAACCTAATTTTAGTAAATAATTGGCTAATTGATTTGCTTTTTCATTGAATTGAGAATTCGTAAGAATATCAATTTTATTATTACTAGTCTGCGGGATAAATATTGTTGCAGTATCATTTGGAAATCTTCGCGCTTGTTCTTCGAATAAATTAAAAACAGTGCTATCCTTTTCCATATTATTATTAATTTCTTTACAATTCCAATCTTTAATAATTTTCTTCCGATACTCTTTGTTTAATAGATTTATTGATGAGATTTTTTGGAAAGGATTTGCAATAATTTCTTTTAGAATAGTTTCAAAAGATTTTAAAATGGATAATACAGTAAATTCATCGAAAAGAACTTTATTATAGCCAAGTATAAACTCAATTCCATCACTTTTATCTTTAATAGATAGAACCAAATCGTATTTTACCATATTGGACTTAATTTTAAATGGTGTTACTTCAAGATTTGGCAGCTTAATGCTAGTATTATCATTATTTTGAAAATCTACTAATACCTGAAACAATGGATTATAACTTAAAGTTTTAGGAAGATCTAATTCTTCTACTATCTTTTCAAACGGCATTTGTTGATGTGCATAGGCTCCAAGAGCATTATTTTTTACTTTTTTGAGTAAATCAATAAATGTTATATTTTCGTTCAATGTAGTTCTTAAAACAATTACATTTACAAAAAATCCGATTAGGTTTTCAATTTCAATTTGTTCCCTATTTGAGACTGGGCTACCAACACAAATGTCTTTTTGGCCTGTAATTCTATACAAGAGCATGTTAAAAGCAGCTACAATAGTCATAAATAAAGTTACATCAATTTTATTTCCTAGTTGTTTTAATTTTAAAGAAAGGTCTTTATCAACTTTAAGATTTATGTGATCGCCTTCAAAATTTGGGGATTTGGGTCTTGGACGATCAGTTCTTAATTTTAATAATGGCGGCGCTCCGGCTAATTGTTGTTTCCAATATCCAGTTAGGGAATTTAAATTTTCACCCTGAAGTTGTTCTTGTTGCCACACTGCATAATCTGAATAGTGAATTGTTAGTTCGGGAAGATTAAGATTTTTATTTAATAAAATTGACGAATAAATTTGGGAAATTTCATTAATAAGTACTCCTGTAGACCAACCATCAGAAATTATATGGTGAATTGTAAGTAAAAGTATATATTCATTTTCTTCCAACTTAATTAATTTAATTCGCAAGAGTGGAGCTTCACTTAAATTAAAGGGAGTTCTAGTTTCAACGATTGCGATTTTTTTAACTTCTTTTTCTTTAATAGACGACTTAATATTTAAGAGATTAACAATGGGAAGCTCTAACTTCAGATTTTTATGGATAATTTGAACTGGGGCCCCATTTTCTGTTGGATAAGCAGATCTCAAAATTTCATGTCTTTCAATCACCTTGTTAAAACTAAATTGTAAAAGCTCAACATTTAACTCTCCATGCAACCTTAAACCGGCTGAAATATTATTTAGAGAAGTATTCGGAGCTAATTGATTATGGAACCACATCCGTTTTTGTGCATAAGATAAGGGATGGATATTAGGATCTTTCCTTTTAGTGATTTTTTGTTTTGTTAAATTAGAATCTTTCTCTTTTGCAAGTTTTCTAAACAAGATTTCCCGTTGTTTAGGTGAAAGTTTATTAATTCTATCGTATAGTTTGCTATTCAATTTTTTTTGGTCCTATTTTTATTATATTATTTTCTTAAGCATCTTTTTAATTAAGTTTATAGCCAAAAGTTTCAGCAAGAGTTTTAGAATAATAACTTATAAAGTCACTATTGTGAAATTTTTTCCATCTATCGATTACCGTTAAATCAATATTATTTTTCAAATAGAATTTAAAATCTCCAACCATTTGTGATCTTTGGTTAATACCGTCAGTCATTTTATTCCCAGAATATGGACGAAGCATTTCTTCCTGGTAATTAATTTGCAGTCTGTTACAAATTTTTCTAAGCTCGAATTCTGGATGAGTTACTAACTCTTCAAATTTTACGGTGATTTTTTGTTCTTCTGGTAAATTCTTAAGAAACTCATTAATATTTTCGTTACTAACTAACCAAATCAGTTCAGCTAGTTGATTACGTGAAAAATTGTGCTGATATTTGAAAAAATTCTGATCTAATTTTGCCTCAATAAATGAATATATCATTGCATAAGGATTTCTTATTAAATGAATAAAAAAGGGATTCTCAAAATTAGATCTCGATCTTTCCAAAATCGTACTATCTAATGAATATGAAGGTGTCTTGTCTACAATATATCTATTACCAATCCAATCTTGTAATATCTTGTAAAATTCGAGAGTACTTATATTTTTTTTAACTAAATTATTCAATATTCCTTCAGCTTCGTTCTGATTTACGGATTTGATTTCCATGATTACTTTGATTAGAGCTTCTAACCAAATTTTTAGTCCTCTACTCTTGAAAAACTTTTCCCTTTCAGATAAAGTGTTAAAAGAAAGTAAATCTAATTCTGGTGGCGAGAACAATTTTTCATTTCCTGCTAACATCACTCTTAACAAAGTAGATCCTGACCTAGGAGCGGATAAAAGAAATATAGCCTTTTTTGCCTTTTTAGTTTCTATCAGTTTATTAAAGTCAGTGACTGGATTTATAATTGATTTTAAGAGATTTATATCATCCATATTAATACTTTCAGTACTACCTTTAATTTCATATTTTTCACCTCTAATACCAATATTCCCGAATTTATTTATTATCAAGTCAGGATAATACTCAAACATAGATGTCGCAAAATCAACAAGACGTGGTGCTTGGTACAATGCTCCCGGAGGTGCATTCTTTTTGAATTCTATTTCCATTTTTTTTATAAAATCATTAGCTTTTTCTCTGTTTCCACCTAGTTCAAAAAAGTTATCATATATTGAAATTTTATTTAAATCAAGTAATTTCATCCAAATTTTAGCAATAAAACTTTCAAACTCATTCCTTGGAGGTACAAATTTATGAATAATCTTTTCCTTAGAATTTCCTTTTTTACTATTGTTATCAGATTCCATATTATTTAAGAGATTATCGATTTCATCGTTTGTCAATCCTTCAATTTGTTCTAATAAATCACCAAGTTTATCTTGATTCTTTTTTCTCAACTTAGCTTCTAAGATTGCTTGAGCCATACCTGCTATTGTAGGATTTTCAAAAATTGCCCTAATTGATACTTCAACATAAAATTCTTCTTTTATACGAGATACTATCTGCATTACTAGCATAGAATGCCCGCCTAATTCGAAGAAATTATCGAATATCCCAATTTTATCTACCTTTAAAACATCAGAAACAATATTAGTGATCTTAGCTTCGGTTTCAGTGCGTGGCATCACAAATTCAGTTTTTAATTTAGGTCTAACTCCCTCTGGTTTTGGCAGAGCTTTTTTATCAATTTTACCGCTCTGTGTTAAAGGGAACTTGTCTAATTTTACAAACACACCGGGTATCATATACTCTGGGAGCTTTTTCTTCAGATAATTTTTAATGCTTTCCGATTCTAGCTTCTTATTACTATTTGTAATTACATACGCAGCAAGGTATTTGTTGCCATTTTTATCAAGAGCAATAACAACAGCATCTTCAATTAATTCATTTGTTCGCAGCACGGATTCTATTTCACCAAGTTCAATTCTAAAACCTCTAATTTTTACTTGTGTATCAATACGACCGATAAATTCAACTTCATCATTTTCATTTATACGAACCAAATCACCGGTTCTGTAAATTAAGCTTTTTTTATTTTTATCAAATAAATTGGGAATGAATTTTTCATTTGTTATTTCAGGTTTTCCAAGATATCCGCTGGCAAGTAATTCGCTGCCGATACAAAGTTCACCGACAAATCCTTTAGGAATGATATTCATATTTTTATCAACTATATAAAAGTCCCTTCCCGGTAACGGAATGCCAATTGGTGTTCTGAAAATATTTTCAGTTTCAAGTTTATTCACTTCCGATGTTGATGCAGTAATTATTCCTTCCGTTGGTCCGTATGCATTTAATAGTCTTACCGATTTCATTGGAGAA
>Ga0114931_10008457_pt1 | contig 12459 bp, 14 predicted proteins | sample 2SBtaG_FD_89579 | JGI IMG/M metagenome (GOLD analysis project Ga0114931, IMG submission 89579) | Deep subsurface microbial communities from Kolumbo volcano to uncover new lineages of life (NeLLi) - 2SBTROV14_V59a metaG | ecosystem: Environmental > Aquatic > Marine > Volcanic | place: Kolumbo...
CATATCTTGATGGCTTCATGAAATGGTATGATGGTGTAGTCAGCTTTAGATCTGTTCATGCAATCTGATCTACAACGTTGTCAAAAATCGATGGTTTCTACACGGCCTGTGAAAATATCAAAGAAAATAACTTTAAAAACATTACCACCATCAATGCTGCAATAAGTGATGTTACAGGTCAAGGTACTATTAATGATCATACTTTAAGTAAAGTATCTAAAACCAATCATGCAAAACAAACTCAAAATTGTAATTTACTTAGTATTGATGATTTATTGGAAAAATATCAAATTAATGATATTGATTTTCTTAAGATGGATGTAGAAGGATCTGAATTTTTAATTTTTCAAAAAACGAGTTGGTTAGATAAAGTAAAAATTATTGTGATGGAGGCACACCAAAAATATGGCAATGTTTCTCAAATAGTTAATACATTAGAGAAAAAAGGTTTTAATGTAAATAAAATTTTTAATGGGAATACTTACTATGTATTCGCAAAAAGGTAAGGATTTACATAATTTGTTTGAATTAAAAAAAGTTTCAATTTTGAACTAGTTAAGAAGTTGAAGTTTGTTTTTTGGCTTAAACTACATTAATCCAGCAGATAATAGTGGAATCATTAAACACCAACATCAGTACTGCTGAATTGTGCAGAAAACACAACATCTCACCTCCAACATTTTACCAGTGGAAGGAGAAATTCATTGAGGCAGGAAAAGCATCCCTTAATGGAAAGTCAAATAACGACATGTACAAGAATCTACAAAAAGAAAATGAGACACTCAAGAGAATTGTAGGGGAGTTAACAATTGTCAATGATGCTTTTAAAAAAACGTTGGAGGGACACAAAAGATGACAGTTGTAAAACAACTCAAAAACAAGATGAGTTTGAGAAGATCACTTGCATATGCAGGAATATCTCACAACAAATGGTATTACTCTAAAACCCCAAGAAACATGCCAGTAGACAAAACAGTATCTGATGTACATCAAGGAGATGGAGTGAAGATATAACAATAGAAATGTGGATACATTCCCATTATTGATCGATTATATTTTAGGGGAAGATAATTGATAATCACCAAAAATTAAATTAATACGGATAGATGAAATAGTAATGAAAGAACATGATGATTAATACGGCAATTATTCCTGTAGCAGGTAAAGGAACACGACTTTTACCATTTACAAAAGAAATACCAAAAGAAATGATGCCTCTTTATTTTAGAGAAGGAATGATGCCAATAGTTCAAATAATTTTTGAGCAATTGTATAATTGCGGAATAAGGAATTTTATTTTTATAGTTGGAATGGGGAAAAGAGCAATAGAAGATCATTTTACACCAGACTCTCAATACATTAAAGTTTTGAAAAAAGAAAAAAGAAAGAATATTGTTGAATCGATGGAGATATTTTACAAAAAAATTTCTAAGTCACAAATTGCATGGATTAATCAATCAGAGCCAAAAGGATTTGGAGATGCAGTTCTACATGCAGAATCATATATTAAAAATAATAAGTTTATTGTTCATGCAGGCGATGCTTGTATAATGGGAAAAGAATCTAAAAATATAATTAAACGAATTTTAGAAAAATTTGAAAATAATAAGGTAGATGGTATAGTTGCAACAATGAAAATTAAAGATAAAAGTAGTTTGAAACAATATGGAATTGTAACATTAAATTCAGAACAAATAATAAATGTTGTAGAAAAACCAAAAAATCCAAAATCAGATATAGCTATAATGCCAATCTATGCATTTACACCAAAAATATTTTCATCTTTAAAAAAAATTAAACCGGGAGTAGGTAATGAAATTCAATTAACTGATGGAATTCAAAATTTGATAAAAAATAAAAATATAATTTTAAATTGCTCAACAAAAAAAGATAAAAGATTTGATGTCGGAACACCAAAATTATATTTTGAGTCATTAAAAGAATCATTTTGGTTAGATACAAAGCACTAAAGTTATAAGGTTGGAAGAGGTCGAAATTTTTATGTTGTTAGCAATTATGATACCTGCACTTAATGAAGGTGAAACTATACATAATGTAATCAATACTCTTCCAAAATCAATTTCAGGTATTGAAGAAATCAAGATAGTAGTAGTAAATGATGGCTCGACAGATAATACAGAAAAAGCTGCATATGACGCTGGCGCAAATTATGTGGTAAACCATGGAAAAAACAGAGGATTGGCAGCAGCAATGGCCACAGGTTTAATGAAATGTTTAGAAATAAATGCAGATATAATATTGACAACTGATGCAGATAATCAATACGAGAATGAAGAAATCCCAAAATTATTAGAGCCAATTATGCAAAATAAGGCAGATCTTGTTCTAGGAGATAGACAAGTCAAAAAACTTGATCATATGCCATTTGGAAAAAAATATGGAAACATTATTGCATCAAAAATTGTGTCAAGATTATGTAAAGAAAAAATTCGAGATGCGCAAACAGGTTTTAGAGCATTGACAAAAGAGTGTGCATTAAAAATTTCCATTATGTCTGAATACACATATACTCAAGAGATGATTATTCAAGCATCTATTCATAAATTAAGAATTAAAGAAGTTCCCATAACTTTCAAGAAACGTAACGACAAATCAAGATTAATTAAAAATGTATTTTCATATGCTTGGAAAACTATGGTTACTCTTTTAAGAACAATAACATTTTTTGTACCATCCAAAACATTTGGATATCTATCGTTAATAATAATAATAATAGGTTCCATGATTGTTTCTCGTCCACTAATCCATTATTTTGATACAGGAAACATATCTCCATTTATACCTTCATTGTTAGTGGGTTCAATTGTTTTAATAGTAGGAATACAAACTGCAATTTTAGCAATTATGTCAGATATGAGTAAAAATAATAATAAAATAATGAGTGAAACATTATATCTAACAAAAAAATCATACATAGAACAAAAAAATAAGTAAATGAATTAGAAATTGAAAAAAAGTTCTATATTTTATAGTATATTATTTTCTTCAATAATTTTAGGTGGATATAAGATTCTAGGTTATCTTGGAGTTACGATTGCACCCACGATAAAAAGAGCAACATATCCTATTTTGATGCATAATACATTCACTACAAATGAAGAAATTGATAGAATTATCTTACTATCTCTGATAACTAGTACTATAGTATTATTTGTTTTAAATAAAAAAAATAAATTTTTTAAATTTAGTTTTAGAAAATTTGTTTTTACATCTTTATGGATAGTATTAATTTTTGAAACAATATCAATACTGCGATGGTTAATTTACCCCATTATTGAAACAGATTATTTATCATCAATAGATTGGCAAATTACAATTATTGAAACAGATATCTATTATTTTCTTGCTTTAGCAAGTAGTGTATTAACAGTATTTTTATTATTTTCATGGTTAATCAAACGAATTGTAATTACCACCATAACAATGATAAAAGATACTGAACAGATTAAAAATTCATTAATTAATTCATTATATTTTACACATAAATTTTCAGATTATAAAATTGGAGAAATTTCTAAAAGAGAGAGAAATTTTATATTATTAGCAATCATAATCATAGCGATTATAATTCCATTAACACCATACATTCCATCAATAAATCCAGATAATTATACAGTAAGTGTAGATGTAAGATTATACAACGTATGGTTAGAGCCACTGGAAGAAGACATAACTAATTTACATCTAGGAACTAATTTAGGAGACAGGCCCTTATCACTTCTAACTATATATTCAATTGAAAAAACTTTTGGAATAGAACAACATAAACTATTACAATATTTTCCAGTTTTGTTAACTCCAATATTTTGTATATCCGTATATTTAGCAGTTAGAGAAGGTACAAAAAATGAGCTCACTGCTGTAATTTGTTCTGCATTTTCATTAGTATCATATATCACATTAGTTGGGATTTATGCAGGATTATTTTCTAATTGGCTTGCAGTAATAGTAATATTCTTTTCAATTTACTTTTTATTAAGATATTTTAATAGATACAAAAAAGAAGATTTCTTAATTTTTTCAATTTTGTTAATACTATCATTCTTTTTCCATAGTTATTCTGCTTATTATTTTGGAATATCGTTAGTATTCTTTTTAATTTTTTCAACAATATCTAATTCAATACAAAAGAAAAATGCATTTATCGTTGGAATTATGATAGTAACTGCATTGTTAATCAATTATACATATACTGAAATTATTGTAGAAGTACCATCATCATTTGAATTTGTACAATCATTTTTAGGAAATAGTGCCATAACAATTGAAAATTTTGCAGAACGATGGGAAACCATATTTTTCATTATGACAGTTAGAGAGGGAGGTATTTTTTCAAATTCAATAATGATTGGTTTAGCCATATTTTGGATTATAACAATGAATTTTAGGAATAAATTTGAAGTGTTATTATTTTCACACATGCCAATCATTACATTATTATTTTTATTTGGTAATGCCACAATTCAATCAAGACAATTTTATGTATTACCTGTGATATTATTTGCTACATTAGGTGCAATAAAAATAACAAAATATTTTGAATTTAAAACACAAGAAAAATGGATATTTTTCTCAGCGTTGATTGCATTTAATACAAATTATCTTTTAAGAACATTGATGAATTTGTATTTAGTACTTCCAGAAAAAACTTAGTAATAATAATAAAATTATTTTGTAAATCCAATCGCAGTAAAATCAATTGAATTCATTTTAGTTGGTTCAAGAATTCTTCTTGCATCAACTACTATAGGAGTTTTCATATTTTTAGCAAAATCATTTACAGAAATATTTTTGTACTCATCCCATTCAGTTAAAATTATACAACCATCAGAATTTTGTATACATTCTTTCCAATCTGAGAAATAATTTATTTTATCATTAAAAACTTGTTTAAGATTTTCTAATGCTACAGGATCATGTACATTAATTATAATTTGTTCATTTAATAATTCCTTAATAATTTTTAATGAAACTGCTTCTCTGATATCATCAGTGTTTTTCTTAAAAGATATGCCAAGAATTGAAATTGTTTTTCCAGATAAATTAGAAATTTTCTTTTTTAATAATTGTAAAATCATTAAAGGTTGTTTTTGATTAACTTCATGAGTGGCTTCTATTAATGAAGATGTATGACCTATAGATTTTGAGAAATTAATTAGAGCTTGAACATCTTTTGGAAAACATGAACCACCATATCCAGGACCAGCTTTTAAAAACAGTGGACCAATTCTTGGATCATATCCTAAAGCTTTGGCAATTATTTCTACATCAGTATTTGGAATTTCGTTGCATAGATTTGCAATATCATTGATGAAACTTATTTTAGTAGCTAAAAATGCATTGTTTGCATATTTTATCATCTCAGAATTTGATACAGAAGTATGTAAAACAGGAATATTTTCGTTTGAATAAATTGATTCATAAAATTTAGAAATGTGGGATTTACTAGATTCATCATTAGTTCCAATTACAACAAGATGTGGGTTTTGCATGTCATTTACTGCAGAGCCTTCTTTTAAGAATTCAGGATTCATACATAATCCAAAAACAGAACCTACAAGTTTACCAGATTCTTGTTCAAGAATTTCTTTCATCATGTTAGTGGTTCCAGGAGGAACCGTGCTTTTCATGATAATAGTTTGAAAGCCATCTGACTTTGAATTTAAAGATTTTCCAATTAAACGAAATACATTTTTTATTGCAGTTAAATCAGCAGAACCATCTTTAGGATCACTAGGAGTTCCAACACAAACAAATAGAAAATCACTAGTTCTAAGGACATCATCAATATTAGATGTCACATTAAAATTATTTTCAAAATGTTTTTCTAACAAATTAGTTACATGAGGTTCAAAAAATGTAGCATTCTTTTTTCTAATATTATCAAGTTTGTTAGTATCAATATCTACACCTAACACTCTATGTCCTTTATCTGCAAAAACAAGAGACATAGACAAACCTACAAAACCCATCCCAATTACAGAAATATTCATAATAATTGCCCAAATGTTTTAAAAAAATTAATAGTATTTAATTTACTCTTTTTGTATGTATCAACCTTTACGCCTAAAATCAACAGTATTACACCAGAAGATCTAAGATCAATATTATTCATTTTGGGATTGTGACAGATTATGACAAAATCATTTTAGAACTAAGAGAAGAAAACAAACGACTGAAACCAATTAATGATAATTTAATAAAATCAAATGACAGTTTGGTAAAATCAGTCAATGAGTTAAAACAAAAATTAGCATATTATGAAAATCCACATTCCCCACCATCTAGTAATTCATTACAATGGAGAAAACAAAAGGCAGAGAAAAGACAAAAGAATAATGGAAAATCAAATCGTGGCGGCATACAAGGACATATTGGTGCCACACAGAAATTTACTCCACAACACATCACAAATCATCTGAATGTCTTAAATGTAGCAGCACAAACATCACTCAAATGAGTATCAAAAAAAAGAATTATGGTCAGTATTCCGCCACCACAACAGTACGAGGTAACAGAACACATCTTGCACAGATACAACTGTCAAACATGTCACAATGAGTTTCAAAATGACGGCAACTTGCCACCAACTGGAAATTTTGATGGTTCAGTAATTAGAAGTGTTGCAGATTTGTTTTCAAAAAGAATGCCATATGATACTATCAAACAATCACTGCAAGAATAGCACGGACTGCACATCACCAACACTACAATACAGTCAATCCTGCAAACAGGTCAGATACTTTTAGAGCCATTTTATGAGGAAATCAGGCACAAAATACTTGATTCAGTCATTTCACATTTTGATGAGGCAGGATATATCCAGTTGATGGAAAATCAGCTTGGATGTGGATTGCAAGAACAGTAACTGAAGCTTTCTATGCATTAGAGTATAGTAGAGGTGCAAATGTTTTAAAAAAATACTGGAAAAAATTCAGGGGAATTGTAATTTCTGACGGATGGAAAGCATATGTTACAGCATTTTGCAAAAACCCCAGACAGCGGTGTACTGCACACCTGCAGCGAGAATCAGAAGATGTTGCACATAAATCAAAAAATGAATTGGCAGTTACATTGTATGAAAAGTTTTCAGAAATTTTATCTGATGCCAGGATTTATTATACATTAAATCACGAAAAAGCACAACGAATCACATATGCAAATAATTTGTCAGGACAAATTAATGGAATAATAGAACGGTACCTGAATGGCGATGATGTCATGGTATCATTTGGAAAAAAACTCAAAATCGCACAGAATAGCCTGTTCACATTTGTGATGCATCGGGGTGTTCCCTCAACTAATAACGCTGCTGAAAACTCGATTCGAAAATGTGTGATGCACAGAAATGTACAAGTCCAGGCAAAAAGTGAATCAGGAATGAGAATGCTTGCAGTGTTTTTGACATGCTTTGAGACGTGGAGGATCAGAGGTCAGAATAGTCTATCTGAGATGGCAAAGTACATCTAGGCGCTTGACTCATACCTCATTTTTTGTATATTTAAAAATCACAAATATTACAACTCCAATAAGAGGAAAAACAATTAGTACAGTATAATATAAGTTATTAGGAGGATTTGTATTGTCACCTATTTCATTATCAGGTACGATAGTTTCATTGTCAGGAATCATTCCATCAGGTACGATAGTTTCATTGTCAGGAATCATTCCATCAGGAATTAACGAAGATAATCTAGGATCTTCTTTCCAACCCTCTGTTTCTGCCCATTTTCTCAATCCATCTAAATTACCATATTGTATCTCTTCAAATTCTTTTTGCAAGTCTTCTCGTTCAGACCATATATCCAACAAAATTTCATCAGATACTGTCAAAGAAGGTTTTTCGATATGGGTTGCAGAAGATGTTTGAGAAAATTTAGATATTCTATCATTAACAATTTTTTTTATATTTTCTAATGAGTTAGCATTAGGTATACCAACAATAGTATCAAGTTCTCCATTTAGTATGTAAACTAAATTTGGTTTACTTATAATATAGAGATGTGCATTATTTTCATTATTTATAATTCCAGAAGGGGAATTACCAACTGAGATTGTGGAGCGTAATACATTTTCAGGAATATCAAATACAGTAACGGAATCAGAACCATAATTTGCAACATATAATTTAGTATTATTTTCATTAAAAGCAAGAGATCTAGGTCGTACTCCAGCATCCATAGTATCAACTATCTCATTGTTTAGTGAGTTTATTATTGAGATGTTATTTGAATTAAAATTTGCCGTATATATTAAATTCAAATCATTGTTCACGATAACATCCATAGGTTTACTACCAACAGAAATACTAGATACAACTTTTTTTCCAAAAATTACATCAACATGATTTGGAACACGACTAACATAAGTTAAATCCAATATTTCATTGATATCTACACCATAAGGTCTACCATCAAGTTCAATATTAGTATCAATAGTATTTGTATATCCATCTATAAGACTGACAGTAGAATTTCCATTAGTTACAAAAATGGTGTTTGTTTTTTTGTTAACTGCTACTTCAAAAGGACTACCAGGTAATTGTATTGTGGTATCAAGTCTTAAAGTTTCTATATCAATTACAGATAAGGTTTGATCATAGAAATTAGCAACATAGAGTTTTTTTGTGATTGGATTAATATCAATACCTCTAGGACCATCTCCCACAGGAAGATGTTTTACCACATGATTATTTGTTCCATTAATTATTGTAATATTGTCTGATTCAAAATTTGTGACAAATATGTAGTTTGTAGTAGGATCCAATGTTATTGCAAAAGGCTCTGTACCTACAGGGATTGTTTGATCAAATAAACCCAATTTAATACTGTCAATTAATTCTAGATTATCACTTGGAATAGCATAAAAAATACCTTGATAAAGTATTAAATCAAATCCATTATATCTTGCTTCAATAGTAAATGGTCCTAAAGGAGCATGTTTATCTGCTAAATCATAAATTATTTTACTGGTTACTCCTGAAATAAGAAAATCACCGGTTTCGATTCTAGAAAGATCAAATTTTCCACCATGTAATATTCCATAAAAAGATCCACCAGCATGATAGATATCAAATCCCAAATAATTTTTTTCAATTAATTTTGGAATAGCTAACTGAACTAATACTCTGGATTGATTTTCATGTATTCCAAACTGTGCTACAACTTGATATAATCCATCTTTATCAAAATTTTTACCATCTAAAAGAAAATCAAATGTAAATGAATTATTTTTTGAGTCAGGACGAATTTGTTTTATAGTAATAATGTTAGAGGAAGGATCTAATATTTTGATAGTAACTGCACCAGGCTCTAAAATTTTTACTTTGCCAACAATTTTAACTAGATCGCCTTTTTGATAAAGACCAGATCTATCTTTTTGAATTATAATAGATTTGTCATTTAAATCAATTTGTGGATCATTATTTTCTGTTACTGTTGGAGTAGAAGTGGATGGACCAACTATAATTTTACCTGATATCCAAGGATGCAATTTACAAAAATAATCATACTCGCCTTTTTTTAATGTAATCTCAAATGAATCACCCGGACCAAAGATTCCACTATCAAAAATCCCATCTGGAAAATTTTTATTGTTAATTCCTTTTTTAACACTTACAACAGTATGAACAGTTTCATCATTGTTATTCCAAATAAGAGGTGAATCTTCTTCGATGGAAACAACCTCAGGTGTAAATGTTATTCCAGAAGTAGGGATACTAGATTGATACGGAATAGAAATGACAGTTTCAATAGAAGTATTAGGGATTGTGAAATCTAAAGATAAAGTAGTTCCAAGTTCACCATATTTAGCTAAAATTGCATATGTTCCAGGAAGAATATTTTGAGGAATAGTATCTTGAACTTTGAATATACCTTCATGATTTACAAGTGCAACAATTTGTGATCTACTAATTCCGTCATGATCTATTATATGAATTATGACTCTGTTTCCTTGTTGTATATTATTAACAAAACCAAAAATAGATGCCATATCACCTGGTTGGTATATTGTATTATCAAGACTTAATGACATATCATCATTTGAGATGTTATAATCATAGAGTTGATAATTTTCATAATAATCCTGAGGTATTTCTTGACCATACGCAATTAACGGCATTAATAATAACGGAATAATGAAAAAAATACCTAATCTTAGACTCATATGAACAATCCTATTTTAGCTATTTTTAACTGATTGTGTAATTTGGTATAACAATAGATCAAAAAGTGGAACATACTTAATGACAAAGTAGACAAAAATTAGAAAAAAATGCCCATACCAAATAATTAAGAATGCAAATAGATGGAAATCACACTTGAACTTATTCATCTGGATCTATTGTTTCATCACTAATATTTTTTTTAACATACATGATTGACTCAACTGGACTTGGATCAACTTTTATCTTTGCACTATAATAAATTGTTGCATAATCAACAATGTAGATCATGTTTATGATTTTTGAAAGTATATTAGAATCCCTAGAACATAAAGAAAAAAAATTTATGTTGTTATTTTGAAAATATTTTTCCCATACACTCCATCTTTCTTTTGTTTTTTTATTATCATGAAACCCCTTGATTAAAATTGGTTGTACAACAGTAGGTTTTTCCCAAGCAGTTATACCATTATGTGATGCTTCAATTATATTCTCAGTGATTGCATGTGTTTTAGCATTTTCTTGTAAACAATTTTTTAATCTAGTTGCAACAGGTTTAAGCCCAAATGGATAATATATCAAAGGAATGCCTGAAATATAATCACATAATAAAAGAGCAATATTTGATTTTGTAATATTTGATGAACAAATTTTTGTACAAGTTTCAGAAAGTTCTGCTATAGAATCAAGTACATCATTTTCAGTAAGTGGAATTATATTTTTCATTATATTTAACATGGAATATAGAAAAGCAGTAAAAGATGCTCTCGGAGAATGAATTTTTGGAATATTATAATATGTGATATTATTTGACTTACACATTGTTTCTATCTTACCTCCTGCTGTAAAACAAGCAATTTTTGATGTGTGTTTCAAAGATTGTTTAAGTACATTGATAACTTCTACAGTATTTCCAGATATACTAGTAACTATAACTAGAGTGTTTTTATCAACAGTTTTTGGTAAAAAATATCCTTTCACAATAGATATGTGAATATCTGTTTGTGAAAAAATCGAAGAAAAAAGATCACCTATAGTTCCAGAACCTCCCATTCCAACAAAAACAATATGATCAATATTTTCAAAAGAGAGGGATTCAAATTTAGTCATGTAAGAATTTTTTGCAATAGTGGCCCATTGATCATAAACTTTGTACATTTCTTGAGTATCATATTTTTGTAATTCAGTAATATCCAACAATCTAAACCATAAACAAAAAATACATCATATATTGATTTTGAGAACTGTGTTGAATCTCTTTCTAAACATGTAAACAATTGCCTTGTCATATCTTTTACCATTGATTTTGGTTCTTTGAATTCCTGCACTTTTAATTAGCAGATTCAAAATCCATCTGAGACTTTTATCTGTAAGATTGTCACCTTTGGCATTTCTTTTGTCCACAACTCCAAAAATTGGTGTTTCTTCTGTAATTTTTTCATTCCTAGTTTTTCTCCATTGAGTATAATCATTTAATGCATTTGCAGCTTCTGGAGTAAGAAATACCCAATACCCTTCAATTGAGCCATCATATACTTGGACTGCATAACAATTATCTAATTTTACCAAATGTTTCATTCGCAGTATTGGATCAATCAATGCCCCTGGTCTTATTCCAGTTGATGCAAGAAAATGTACTATAGCTATGGTCCTTAATGATTTTGTACACTAGCATCCTTTGCAATTCTTTGGTTGTTATGGGAATCTTGCCGCCTATTAATTCTGAATCCTTTTTGATACTATGTCTGATTCTCACCTTGTGCCAGATGCAGTCATTCATCAAAAAGAATCTCTCAATTCCTGCCAGGTTTGTTCTAATGGTACTGCCCTTAACTCCTCCAGATAACATGAAATCAATGTAATCCTCAAAATAATCGTCAATTGTTTTGGTGGGAGATATTGCAACATCATCATAATTTTCTAATTTGTTAAATTCCATGAAATTTTTCAAACTCTTGGCATACACACTCTTTGTGGTCTCTGAACTTATTCCGCGTAAGAAACTCCTATACGATCTGAATTTTTCAGAGTTTTCTTTAATGTGTTGTACGATATTGTGATTTTTTCTAATTTTTGACTGATCTATCTCTTGTTTCACGCCTAATTTTTACAAATTAATAACGTTTAAGCTTTACTTTTACTAGCATTGCTTATCTTTTTTTCAAGTCTATCTTCTAGTGGTATTTCTATGAGATCACCCATTCTGAGGCCTTTTAATCCCGCTGCTACTGCTTTTGCACTCTCGTCGTCTTTCTCAAGACCCAATAATGACA
>Ga0114931_10008458_pt1 | contig 12457 bp, 11 predicted proteins | sample 2SBtaG_FD_89579 | JGI IMG/M metagenome (GOLD analysis project Ga0114931, IMG submission 89579) | Deep subsurface microbial communities from Kolumbo volcano to uncover new lineages of life (NeLLi) - 2SBTROV14_V59a metaG | ecosystem: Environmental > Aquatic > Marine > Volcanic | place: Kolumbo...
ATCGCGCCGCGTGGTTGCCACGTGGTTGCCAGCCAATTTTAGCGCTCAACAAATTCTCCGTAACTCATTGAATTAATTGGAGCCGGATGTCGGATTCGAACCGACGACCTACTGATTACAAATTAATGGGTAATACAACATCGTGAAACGCGCTGTAACGTCCTTTTTCCCCTGATTTTCTTGATTCCAGGCATGTGATTTGCTCACTTCGTTCCTTGAAGTTTCACACTGTTGCGCTAAAATTGCTACCCATAGAGAGACTTGGGTAGCAGAGTCGGGATCATGAAACTCACCGATCGCAGTATCGCGGCTCTCAAGCCGCGCGACGAGCGCTATACGGTGTGGGAGGGTCAAGCCTTCGGCATCCGCGTGAGCACGCGCGGGGTCAAGACCTTCGTTTGGCTCTACCGCTTCGCAGGCCGCCCGCGACGCCTCTCCCTCGGGCGTTATCCCGGTACGGGTCTCGCCGACGCCCGCTTGAAAGTGGCCCAGGCGCGCAAGCAGCTTGAGGCGAGCATCGACCCCGGTGCCGTGAAGAAGGCCGCCCGGCAAGACGCCGCGCGGAACACCTTCGAGACGGTCGCCGAGGAGTGGTTGAAGCGCGACCAGGCCAAGAACCGCTCGCACACCGAAGTCGCGCGCGTGATCGAGCGCGACGTGATGCCCTATTGGCGGCGACGGTCCATGGCGGCCATCACTCGGCGCGACTGCCTCGACCTGATCGACGGTATCGCCGACCGGGGCGCCGAGACGATGGCGCGGCGTGTCCATGCCCACCTGCACCGTCTCTTCCGCTGGGCCGTCGGGCGCGGCATCCTTGAGGTGAACCCGATGGCCGACCTGCCCAAGCCGGGCCGCGTGAATCCGCGCGATCGCGTGCTGAGCGACGCCGAGCTGCGGGAGGTCTGGCGGACGGCCGGCGTCCTCGGTTACTCCTTCGGCCCGATCATCGAGTTGCTGATCATCACCGGTGGGCGCCGCGAGGAGATCGGCGCGCTCGCGTGGACCGAGATCGACGCGGAAGGGGCCGCGATCAAGCTGGAGGGTGCGCGGACCAAGAACGGGAAGCCGCGCACCATCCCGCTGTCGCCGGTGGCGCTGGCGATCGTCGAGGGGCTGCCGCGCGTGAGCCCGGTGGAGGGATCGCCACCGTACCTCTTCACCACGACCGGCCGGACGCCCGTTTCCGGTTGGTCGCGTGCGAAAAAGCTACTCGACGCGAAGATCGCCGAGGCCCGTGGCGAGCCCCTGCCCGCATGGCGCATTCATGACGCGCGCAGGACCGTGGCAACCGGGCTCCAGCGTCTCGGCTTCCGCCTGGAGGTGATCGAGGCCGTGCTGGGGCACGTCGGCGGCTCGCGGGCTGGCATCGTCGGCGTCTACCAGCGCCACTCCTTCGAGGACGAGAAGCGCCGAGCCCTCGACGCTTGGGCCGTACACGTCACCGGGCTGGTCGAAGGCGAGCGGCCCGCCGAGAACATCGTGCCGCTGGCTGCCGGACACAGGCCGGCATAGAATCGAACCGGCGTATCAGCTTCGCGACCGTCTTTCGTTCATATGCTTTCTTGGGCTGGGACTGCGCGACCAAGTGCCGGATGCCAAGACGGTCTGGGTGTTCCGCGTGCTTCTGGCCCTCGCGAAGTCGGTCGCGGAGCTGTTTGACACCTCCGATGATCGGCCCCTTCACCCTTACGACAGTTGAACCCTTCCCGGCGCGGCCCGCTATCGACGCCTGGGGCGGGATCGAGCATCCGTCGGTGACAAGGCCGCGCGGCGGTCGCGCGCATCGCCAACAAGGCCACGCGCGCGGGTCGACGGCATCGTCGGCGGCGACGATTGACAGTCGCCAGAAGTCGCTCCACCGCACCGAGGGCAAGGGATGAAGGGCAGGCCGTCAGCGTCGAGAGGCACCGGCGCGGTCAAGGCCGTAATGACGGCCTCCTTGTTTGCGCGCAAGGTTGCGACCACCCTCTCCGGCGGCTGGCCGGGACGCGCAACATCAGCGTTTTCCCGTCGGTGGCAATGCGCATCCCGGCGGCCCTAGCGTGGGGGAGACTGTGCGCGGCGACCGTCATATTTTCACACTCCACCGAGCAGGCTCGGGGTCGTCGAGAGCATCAAAACCTTCCGCGGCCCCGGGCAAGGGGGGTTCATCCGTCACAACGCCACAAGTGGCGGTTTCATTGGCGTTCATGGGTTTTAGATCCGTCACATGCAAAGTGGTTGTGACGGATGCAGATGGGTCGATATCTCTTGATTTCTGCGGGTTGTGGCGGTGTGACGGTTCAACATGGGGGAGGTAGCGCGCGAAGGCATCGACGAATGCTGATAATTTGTACCCCTTGGACGTGTCGTCGGCGGTGCGGATCGTCTCCGGGACGATCGCGAACAGACGCAGTAGCGCCGCAAGCTGGCGCGTGGGGATCCGCTCCGGAGTTGAGCGCGGCTTCGCCACCATTAAGCGCTATTACGGCTACCGGTGGGTCCGTTACATCGGCCTCGCGCGCAACCGCCGCCACCTCAACCTGATGTGCGCCGCCATCAACCTGCGCCGCGCCCTGGTCCTGGCGGCTTGACGGGAGAACCGCGCCCGATGAGGGCCAAAGCGAGGACAAACCCCATGAAATAGCGCCTGACGCCCTTCCCACGGGCCTCGTACCACCCTGTTCAGGTCAAAAATTCGACCATCGCGGGGCCCGCACCATTACGCGAAGCTCTCCACCTATTTCCACCATCACCAAGATTCAGTCATAGCTCATGGTTGACAGGTGCGCGGCGGTAGGGGAATGTCGTTACTGCTACAAAAGGATTGAGGCTCGTCATCCCCGACACTTGCACGTGGCCGGCCTCGTCAAGCGACAATTCAAGGGAGGAAGTCCCATCATGCTATCGCGCGTGACATATAGAACGTCTCGGTCCACGGCCAAAGGCCTGTTAGGATTTGCGGCGCTGAGCGTCGTCGCCAGTGTGATCTTCATCACCGCGCCGAGCACGACAAGTACGGCCGCCGAAATTAAGCGCGGCGGAACCCTGGTGTTCGCGCGGCCCGACGAGCCGCTCACCTTCGACCCGTTCACGCCATCGGACAACGGCTCGATCTATGCCATAGAGCAGGTCTGTGACTCGCTGATCGAGGCCGACGAAAGCGGCATTGGCTTGCGCCCCGGGCTTGCCGAATCGTGGAATATCTCAAGCGACGGGCTCGAATACACCTTCAAACTGCGCGATGCCAAGTTCAGCAACGGCAAGCCGGTCACCATGGATGACGTGATATTCTCGCTGCAGACTGCGGCCGGACCCACCGCCGCCTACGCGTTCGGTTTCGAGCCGGTAAAATCATTTGAGGCGGTGGATGCCCATCATCTCCGCGTGACATTGAAACAACGCTACACGCCGCTTCTCGCGGCGCTCTCGCTATTTTCGGCCGCGATCGTTGAGAGATCGAGTTTCGAGGCCGATCGGAAACAATTCGGCTCGTCTCCGCTATGCGCCGGCCCGTTCATGGTGAAGGAATTTTCCCGCGGCTCGAAGGTCGTCCTCGTGCGCAATCCCTATTATTGGGACGTCGGCGCCGATGGCAAGCCGCTACCCTATCTCGACCGCGTCGAGATGCTCTATGTTCCAGAGAGCAACGCCCGCAATCTTGGCCTGCGTAACGGTGATTACGACGTAATCGCCACGGTTGCCTTCAACCAGGCGCGCTCGATAAAAGGCAGCAGCGACCTCACGCTCGAGGTGGCGCCAGTGTTCCGCCTCGACTACGTTTACCTTAATCACGCCAAGAAGCCACTCGATAACAAGAAGATACGCTTAGCCCTCAACTACGCGGCCAATCGCGAGGCGATCTTCAAGGCGGTGTACTTCGGCTTCGGCGAAATTCCGAACTCGTACATGCCCAAGGTCAACTACCACTCCGACGATGTGAAACGCATTCCGTACGACATCGAAAAGGCCAAGCGTCTCGTCGCGGAGGCTGGCTACGACGGCACTCCGATCGAACTGATGGTCGACACGGGTAATGCGTCCTTCCGCCAGATCGCAACGATCTTGCAACAGGGTTGGACGCAGGCCGGGCTCAACGTCAACATCGTCGAGTTCGACGTCGGCACCGCTTTCGGTATGACCGAGAAAGGCGAATATCAGGCCTATGTCAGTTACATCACCAGCGACATCAACGACACCGACGAACTCGCGGTGATCCAGGCCGACTTCAACAGCGGCAGCGAATCGTTCTATTCACGCTACAACAACCCCGAGGTGTCGAAACTTCTGGCGGAAGCGAGGGCGGCTTCCGATTCATCGGAGCGCGCGGCGCTCTACGCGAAGGTCCAGGACATCGTCTACCACGATGGCTATAGCGTGCCGCTCAATTTCGTCCCCGCCATCAACGCCTACCACAACTACGTCAAGGGATGGCGTCAGTTGGCGAACGGCTGGTGGTGGATCGAGAACGTCTGGCTCGACAAATAGGAAAACGTTGCGTCGTGGCGCGACCTTTCGAGGATTTCACTGATCCCTGGGAGCGCGCCGCGCCGCTTGCGCGCCAGCCATGATCTTTATCGATTATTTGTTGCGGCGCCTGATTCAGATGGTGCCGGTCGTGATCGGGGTGTCGCTGGTCGCCTTCATCGCTATTCACGTGGTGCCGGGCGACCCTATCGAGATCATGATGCACGGGCGCGCCAAGCCCGACGTCGTGGCGGCGGCGCGCGCCGAGCTCGGCCTGGACCGGCCGTTGCCCTTGCAGTACCTGCGCTTTATCGGCGGCGCCTTAATCGGGGATCTCGGTGTCTCGATCATCCAGAACGCGCCGGTCGCCGATATAATCGGCGAGCGCCTCGGGCCATCGGTCTTCCTGCTCACCTATAGTACCGTGCTGGCCGTCATCGTCGCGGTGCCGCTGTCGCTAATCGCGGCGCTCTACAGGGGCCGCCTCGTCGATCACGTAATCCGATTCGCTGGCATGAGCGGATTCGCGATGCCCCCTTTCTGGGTTGGCCTTCTGCTGATGTTGCTGTTCGGGCTTTACCTCAACTGGTTCTCGATTTCGGGCTACGGTAAGACCTTCCCCGACCACCTACGCCACCTCTTCCTACCGTCGGTGACCATCAGCCTGTCCTTGGCGCCGATGCTGGTGCAGTCGTTGCGCGCGGCGATGCTCGAGGTGTTATCCGCCGATTACATCGAGGTGGCTCGGTCGAAAGGACTGACGCCGCGGCGAATCCTGATCAAACACGTGCTTCGCAATGCGCTGATCCCGGTGATCACCATCCTCGCCGTCAACATTGGCTGGCTGCTGAGTGGCGCCGTCATCGTCGAGTACCTGTTTGCTTTTCCCGGGCTCGGCTCTCTCTTGGTGCGCGCCGTCGGCTTCCGCGACTATCCGGTTATCCAGGGCTTGGCGCTGGTGTTCGCCTGCTTGGTGATGGTGGTCAACCTGCTCGCCGACATCGGCTACATGCTGGTCGATCGGCGGGTGCTCAAGGAATAGGACAATGATTGCGCTTACCCGCGGCTGGTCGTTGCCGGCTGCCTTCGGCGCCGAGATCAGGCGCTGGCCGTCGTCGCTCAAGGTCGGCAGCGCGATCATCGGCGCCATCCTGTTGGCCGGTATATTCGCGCCGCTGATCACACCCTACGACCCTTACTATCAGGATTTCATGAAGACGCTCCAGCCGCCCAGCTCGGCGCACCCCTTCGGCACCGACATGGTAGGACGTGATGTGTTCAGCCGGGTGCTCTACGGCATCCGCATCGACATGCAGATCGGGTTCTTCACTACTTACGTGCCGATGACCTACGGCGTTATGCTGGGGGCGCTCTCGGGCTATTTCGGCGGCGTCCTCGACGCTACTCTGATGAGACTGCTCGACATTGCCGTCGCCTTCCCCTTCCTGGTGCTGATTATCGTCATCATCTCGATCCTCGGGCCCGGCGTGCCCAGCATCTACATCGCCGTTTTCCTGGTGGCTTGGAGCATGTATGCCCGCCTCGCCCGCGCCGAGATGCTCATCGAGCGTGGAAAGGACTATGTTCTGGCCGCCCGCACCCTCGGCTACGGCCCGATGCGCGTCGTCTTTCGCCACGCGCTGCCCAACATCATCAACTCGTCGATCGTCTTTTCGATGTCCGACTTCGTGCTCAACATCCTGCTCGTCTCGGGCTTGAGCTTCCTCGGTCTCGGCGTCGCGCCGCCCGCCCCGGAATGGGGGGCGATGGTCGCCGAGGGGCGTGACTTCATCTTCGACGCCTGGTGGATATCCACCTTGCCCGGCCTCGCCATCGTATTCACGGGGACCGGGCTTAGCCTCATCGGCGACGGCCTGTCGCAGCGATTCGGGCAGCCCCAGAGAAGCCTGCCGTGAGCGTCGGCAGTACCGGCGGCGAGCCGTTGCTCGACGTGCGCGGGCTGGTCACCGAATTTCGCGACGGGACGGCGCGCGTCGTTGCCAACGCCGGCGTCTCGATTAGCCTGGGGCGCGGCCGGACCCTCGGCGTCGTCGGCGAATCTGGGAGCGGTAAATCGGTGCTGTGCCGCGCCCTGTTGCGCCTGATTCCGTCGCCGCCCGGCCACATAACCGCAGGCGAGGTGCGTTATCGTGGCCGCGACCTCCTGACGCTCGGCGAACCGGAGATGCGGCGCATCCGCGGTACCGAGATCAGGATGATCTTTCAGAACCCGATGAGCAGCCTCAATCCGGTTTGGCCAATTGGCGAGCAGATCACCGAGGGGCTGCGAGTCCATTTCGGGATGAGCGCGCGCGATGCCCGCGCCCGCGGCATTGACCTAATGACCCGAGTCGGCATCGCGAGCCCGGAAAAGCGGTACGGTGAATACCCGCACGAATGGTCGGGCGGCATGCTGCAGCGGGCGATGATAGCGATGGCCATGGCCGGCGAGCCGCGGCTGATCCTCGCCGACGAGCCAACCACCGCGCTCGACGTGACCATACAGGACCAGATCCTTTCGCTGCTGGTCGAGTTGCAGGAGCGCACCGAGTTGGCGATGATCCTGGTGTCCCACGATATGGCGGTGGTCGCCGAGACTTGCGACGAGGTCGCCGTGATGTACGCCGGGCGCATCATGGAGGCGGCGCCAACCAAGAATATCTTCGAGCAGACGCGCCACCCCTATACCGCGGGTCTCCTCGAATCGCTCCCCACGGTCTACGACGAGCACGGCCGTCTGACGCCGATTCCCGGGCAGCCACCCGACATGACGGGGCTCGGTCGCGGGTGCCCGTTCGCAGATCGTTGCCGCTTCAGTTCGCCCGACTGTGCGTCCACGCCGATCGCGCTCCGCGAGGTTGCCGCCGGCCATTTCAGCGCCTGCCTCTATCCCGCGCGGCTCGACGACGCGGCCGGCTGACGGCGTGACAATGCGCGCCCAGGACGCCGCGCCCCGGCCGAGCATGACCGAGACGATCATCGCCGTCGAGAATTTGGTCGTCGACTTCGTCGGCGACCGAACCGTCCTTGATGTGCTGCGGCGCAAGCCGGCGTCACACCTGCGAGCCGTCGATGATGTCAGCTTTACGGTCGCCAAGCATGAGATCCTTGGCCTCGTCGGCGAGAGCGGCTGCGGTAAGTCGACGCTGGCGCGCGCCATCCTGCGCCTCGTCGAGCCGAGCGCCGGGCGTATCATATTTCGCGGCACGGATATCGGCACCATCCGCGGACGGCAGTTCCAGGAAATGCGCCGCCATTTGCAAATGGTATTCCAGGATCCTTACTCGTCGCTCAACCCACGAATGACGGTCGGCGAGACACTGACGGAGGTACTCCGCTACCACCGCCTCTGCCCGAACGGCGAGGTGGTCGAGCGCGTACGGACGCTGCTCGGCTTGGTTGGCCTCGGACCTCAATTCACGGCGCGCCGACCGCACGAGCTGAGCGGCGGCCAACGCCAACGCGTCGGCCTTGCCCGCGCGCTCGCGGTTGGTCCGGGCTTCCTCGTCCTCGACGAGCCAATCGCCGCGCTCGACGTCTCGATCCAGGCCCAGATCCTTAACCTGCTTAAAGACCTGCGCGACAGGCTTGGCCTGACCATGTTGTTCATCGCCCACGAACTCTCGGTCGTCCGCTACATTTCGACCCGGGTGGCGGTGATGTATCTCGGCCGGATCGTCGAGGTCGGGCTCGTTGACGAGGTGTTTAGCGCGCCCAGCCACCCCTACACCCAAGGGCTGGTGAAATCGGTGCCGCGGCTTGTGGCCGAGCGACGCCACCGTGAGCCGATGCTCAAGGGAGAGGTGCCGAGCCCGCTCGATCTGCCGAGCGGCTGTCGTTTCCACCCGCGCTGCCCCCTCGCCCAGGATATTTGCCGCCACTTGGAACCACCGAAAATGCGTTTGAGTCCGACCCATTCAAGCATGTGCCATTTTGCGAACTGACGCGGTACAATTGTACGGTCCACAAGCGAAATTGGAGGATGATATGTGCGACACGTTCGTGGCGTTGAGCAACAGTACGGCCAGCGGCTCCGTGTACCTCGCCAAGAGCGCCGATACCGAAGTCAACGAGGCCGAATACGTCGTTCGTTACCCGCGCCGTGAGTACGGGGATGGCGCGATGGTGCGTATCACGCACCGCGTTGTGCCGCAGGCGCGGGTCACGCACCAAACCATTCTCGGTAGATCATTCTGGGCGTGGGGCGCGGAGATCGGCTGCAACTCGCACGGCGTCGCGGCCGGTAACGAGGCGGCCTTCAGCAATCAAGCCCCCGACGAGGACGGGACCTGTTGCCTCGATCTTCTGCGCCTCGCGATCGAGCGCGCGACGACCGCGAGTGAGGCGGTCGACGTCATTGGCCATCATGTTGAAACCTTCGGGCAGGGCGGCAACTGCCAGATGATGGGAAATTTCTGGTTCGATTCGGGCCTACTCGTCGCCGACACGCACGAGGCTTACGTGGTCAATTGCGCTGGTCGGCACTGGGCGTCGCGCAAGGTCGAAGACGTAATGTCGATTTCCAACCGCTTTCAGATCACCGACGACTGGGAACGGTCGTCGCTCGTGCCGGAGAATGGCGCCAAGCCGAATTTCCGCGCCCGCTTCGCCGACGAGAAGCGCGAGCAGGAAGTCGCCGCGTACGAACGCGAGTGCCGCGCGCTCCAGCTTCTACGCGCGCGCAAAGGTTCGATCACCGTCAAGGACATGGCTGATATCCTGCGCGACGTAGGCGAGAATCCCGAGGCCTATAACATTCCCGACGATGACCGCCCGACCCACATCTGCATGCACGCCGGTCCGCACGATTCGCGCTTCTGGCACGCCACCGGCGCGATGATCAGCGACGCCAGCGAGGACGGCGTGCTGGTGTGGATGACCGCGACCTCGGCCACCGACCTTTCGGCGTTCAAGCCGCTGTTCTTCGACGTTCCCATGCCAGACATTGGACTGCCGCCCCAAGGCACCTATGTCGAGGGCTCGCTGTGGTGGAAGCACGAGCGCCTGCACCGGCGCGCGGTGGCCGACTACCACACCTTAAAGCGTGAAATCCGGGCCGACTTTGATACCCTGGAAAGCGAGTTCTTCACCGAGGCGCCGGCGGTCAAGACCGCGCCGCGGGAAATCAAGGCGGAGTTCGTCGACGATTGTTGGCGGCGCGCCGAGGACGTGACCGATCGCTGGATTGACAAGTTGGAGAAAAGCAATCACTTCATCGGCCACGCCGCTTACCGCGCGATGTGGGAGCGTTTCAATCGGGAAGCATCATTTCCCGGTTGAACGCCGTTTCAAACCGGTCCCGACATCCTCAAGGTGATCGCCCCGGCCACCGGCGCCCCTTGGTTAACAGCTCCATGGGAGAGGGCCAGAAGGTCGTCGTGATCGTGGTCGGACACCGTGCCCGGTTCGACATGCCCGAGGGCATCGCCGCCCTGGACCCCCGCCACTAGGGCTGCGACTTCACGCCCGTCGAAACCCTGGTCGAATAGGGGCTGACGGCCCACGTTTCGCGACGCCGCGTCGGCGAGCCGTCAGGCGCGTGTTGCAATCGGGCTGCCGGGCGGCCCGTGCGGGAAGCGACAGGCTTCGTCGAGTGCGGCGAGCGCTTTGCGCTCGATCGCCTTAACGCGGGCCCAGGGTGAAGCGGGTTGGCGCATTCATGACGCGCGTAGGACCGTGGCAACCGGGCTCCAACGTCTCGGCTTCCGCCTGGAGGTGATCGAGGCCGTGCTGGGGCACGTCGGCGGCTCTCGGGCAGGCATCGCCGGCGTCTACCAGCGCCACGCCTTCGCGGACGAGAAGCGCCGATCCCTCGACGCTTGGGCCGCGCACATCACCGGGCTGGTCGAAGGCGAGCGGCCCGCCGAGAACGTCGTGCCGCTGGCTGCCGGGAGCAAGCCGGCATAGGATCGAACCGGCGTGGCAAGGCAGTCGCGAGCCAACATAAAGACGCACCCGCCGTTCTCCTGTAACGCCGAGCCACCATGGGGTAACTGAGCTATCTTGCGGCCTCCGGGCCAAGACACAAGTCTTTCTCGCTAAGCTCCCACAACAGGACACGCTCGCCTGGTCGGAAGGCGTTCGCCGACTTCGGCCGAAACGCCTGTCGCGCGCCCGTGCGGCACCGTATGACGGCCTCGTGGTCGGTCATGGCGACGACCGGCCGATCATCGAGCAATCGGACCAGACCGGCGGCATCGACGCGGATAAACGGGCGAACGCGGTTGGCGCCAAACAAATCAGCCGACGACCATCCGAGAGCGGCGGCCTTCTCACCCCAAACATCGAGAAAGCGGGTCGCGTCGGCTTGCAGGCGCCGCCACCGCGTTGTCGGAACGCGATCCGGCGGTGGCATTCCGAGCAGACGCGCGACACCATTCTGCCATACATGGGGAATGGCAATGGAACAACTATTGGCACTATTGGCATTAACGGCATTAGCATGGACTCTCCGAGATAGATCCTCGACGGTATCTTTTTGGGGGTGATTCTTTAATTCGATACCAGTGCCATTAATGCCGTTTGTGCCAATAGCGCCAGCTCCGCCTTGGCTGGCCGAATCGCGGAACATTTGCATCCATCGGCTCATGACAACACCTTGGGGTTGACCATGTAGTCCTCGCGCTGCCGGCCGTGCCCACCCCCAGCCCGTGACGGCTTCGCCATGAGCCAGCCCGCCTCGTCCAGGCTCTTGATTGCGGCGTGGATTTCCGCTGCCTCGCGAAGCTCGGGCAGCCTAACCTTGCGTCGCAGGTTGCGCGCATTGATGATTTGAGGCCGCGTCTTGACGATCCACTGCGCGAGCGTCGCAGTACTCCGCTCGGCGACCGGCAACGCGGCATCGCCGTAAGCGCACTCGGCCATCGGCTTCAGGTAGTCGTCGACGAGAGCGGCGGCGGCTGCCGCCGCGCGTTTGTCGATGCACTCTGGCTCGGCCAAGCGATGTTCCGGCGCCCACCACAAGAATTTGAGTACCAACGCCAGACGGAGAAAAAACCCGGGGCATTTTCCCCACCAGCCTGCCAACCGACCGTTCGGTTCGTAATCGACATGAGCGTCGCGCCATTGCTGGAACAGGTCAGCGGCGGAGTCGGTTAATCCAACTATCTTGTGTCTGGTCTTGCCGTCGCCGCTCTCGATCATATCAAGCGCCGAGAGCCGACGTAGCGCAGCTAGCGCCGGCCCGTTCGCGAGATCGCCGATGGGCCGCATGGGTGGCACGGGTTCGGGCCAGAAGTAGAGAAAGCGGGCGTGAAGCCCATCGTCGTCGCCGGCATGAAGTACAGAGGCGAGGCGGTCGGGCTGGATACCCCCGAGCACGCCCACCGACAGATGGGGGATTTGGATCGGCTCACCGTCGAGCTTCACGCGGTCGATGATGTACGATCGACCGCCCCACGCTTCGAGCCACATGGCCCGATCGCCGCCGCTACCGCCGTAGCGATCGAAATTGCCTAGCCAGCCGGTGAGTTCGTCGCGGATGTAGAGCAAGCCCTTCGGATTCGCCGCCATGAGACGGCCAAGGGCCTCGCTGGTCGCGTCGGCGACGCCGACACGGGGGCGCGCGGGCTTAGGCGGGGCGACGGCCGCCTCGGGCTTGACCGGGGGCGCAAGGCCATAGGTCTACAAACTTTCAAGGGAATGCTCCACGCACACGCGGGGTGATAAGCGTTTATGGTTGACGCCAAACCTTGGATCTATGCGCTCCCCGCGCACGCGAGGGTGGCGTGGATGGCCTCGGGGCGGACGACGAGCTTGACGTGCGCTCCCCGCACATCCTGAGCCGACCGAGAGCCACACAGAGCACATTTTCGGCCAAAACGCTACCCAGAATGCTACCCAACAAGTGAGACGCCAGTCCAAGAATTCACTAACTTATTGAAACAATTGGAGCCGGATGTCGGATTCGAACCGACGACCTACTGATTACAAATCAGTTGCTCTACCACTGAGCTAATCCGGCATTGGGTGGCGGCGGGTACGATAGCGGCCGCGGGCGGGGGTGGAC
>Ga0114931_10008460_pt1 | contig 12454 bp, 10 predicted proteins | sample 2SBtaG_FD_89579 | JGI IMG/M metagenome (GOLD analysis project Ga0114931, IMG submission 89579) | Deep subsurface microbial communities from Kolumbo volcano to uncover new lineages of life (NeLLi) - 2SBTROV14_V59a metaG | ecosystem: Environmental > Aquatic > Marine > Volcanic | place: Kolumbo...
CGCTGGCGCGCGCTGATCCCGCCCATTCACGTCGCCAATTACAATTTCGGCGCGATCCAACGGCTGTTCGAGCGGACCGGCTTCGAGGTCGCCGTGCGCTCGGTGGCATTGCCGCGCGAAGCCGACCTCAAGGCGCTTGGCGCGATCGGCCTCCTCAAGGCGGCACGCTTCAGCGACAAGATGATGATCTTCGGGCGCAAGATTGGCGCGCCCTGACCCGGCGGCGGCGCGCCGTCAACGCCATCCGCGCATGCCCTGGCCATTGGAGCCAATTGGATAAGACAGAAACGCATGATCGCAATCGTTTCACGTCTACGCGGATTCGCTATCCTCAAGCTATTGATTGGCCTTGGGCTTTTGGCCACGCTGATCCTCTGGCACGATAACGGCCGCAAGCTCGTGACCCTGTTGGCCGGGTTCGACGAGCGATATATCGGCCTCCTGTTCACGATCGCGATCCTTGGGCGCCTTGCCCGCGTCGTGCGCTGGCAATTCATCCTGCGCGATGGCGGCATCGACGTCTCGCTCCCGCGCCTGTTCAACCTCAACCTGATCGGCAACTTCGTCAGCAATTTCCTGCCCAGCATGTTTGGCGGCGACGTGGCGAAAAGCTACCTGCTGGGCCGGCAGATAGGATCCCAGTCCCGCTCGGCCGCGTCGGTCGTGTTCGACCGGTTCGCGGGGTTTACCGCCATGATCGCCTTGGCGCTCGTCTATACGGCAATCAACCCGGCCCTGGCGCGCGAGCCCCTGGTCGGCACCCTGATCGGCCTGATCGCGCTCGGCGCCGCGATCGGGCTGATCGTGTTTCTCAACGCGCGCTCGTTGCCCATGGCGAAGCGGTTGTTGGAGGCCGTGCCCGCGTCGCGCCGGGTGACCCGCCCGATCGCGGTTCTGTATGACGAGATCATGGCCTATCGCGGCCGCTACCGCCTGTTCGCCCGCGCCTTGTTCCACTCGGTGCTGTACTACATGTTCGCGACCTACGGCCTCTATTACGGCTGTCTGGCAATTGGCATCAATCCATCGTTTTTCGACGTCGCCGTGATCACGCCGATCGCGTTCCTGCTCATGAGCGTGCCGGTCTCGCCCAACAACATCGGCTGGTGGGAGTGGTCCATGAGCCTGCTGCTCGCGCAGACCGGCGCCGACTTGGCCGACGGGCTGGCCGTGGCGTTGATCATGCGCGCGGTCGCCACGGCCCTTTCGCTGCTGGGCGGGGTCCTGCTCATGGTGGAGTGGCTGAGCCGGCCGCGCCGGATGTCCGATTAAAGCGCCTTATGCGGCGTCGGCTTCTTATCCTCGCGGGTCTCGCCGTTGCCGCCGGGCTTCTGTGGACGGCTGGAAGCGTTGGCGTAAAGATATGGACTCTCAAAGCGTTGGCGGCGGCGAGCCAAGCTCCGGCGGCGGTCACCGTCGAGCCGGTCCGTTATCAGAGCGCCGGGCGGGAGATCGCGGCCGACCTTTACCTGCCGGCGCGCCCGCGCGGCCTGGTTGTCTTCGCCCACGGCAACCGGCCCCAGGGACGCAAACACGTCCTGGCGCGCGCGCTGGCCGCCGCGCTCGGGCGCCATTTCACGACACTCGCCTTCGATTTTCGCGGCTACGGAGAGTCCGGCCCGCTCGGCCCCTACCGGCCCGGCATGACCCTCGATCTCACCGACGACATCATCGGCGGCGCGCGCCTTCTCGCCCGGCGTTTCGGCGTGCCGATCGAGGACGTGATCCTGGTGGGCCATTCCTTCGGCTCGGGTTCGGTTCTGCTCGCGGGCAACAAGATCGGCTCGCGGCGCGTGGTCGCGCTCGGGCCCACGGAGGCGGACGCCGCCTTCCGCCGGCCGGATTTCGCGGCCATCCAGGCGCGCAAGCTCAAGCGTGTCGGCCTCGACGTGCCCCTGGACGCCGTCGAGGGCCTTTATGCGCCCCTCCGCGCCAAGGCGTTGTTCGCCACGTGCCCCACGGGCAAGCGCCTTTTCATCTGGGGCGAGCGAGAGATCGGGTACGCCACGTTCGCGCCGCACCTCGCCCGCCTACGGCAGTCGTGCCCAGGTGTCGTCGAAGTCGCCATCGTGCCCTTCGCCAATCACATGTACTGGACCGAGGGGCGCGGCGCCTGGCGCTATAGGCTCTTGAATCTGTTCATCGCCGAGCGCGACTGGACCGACGCTGCGGTGGGCGCGATCCTGCGCCACCTGCCGGCGGGCTGACTCTCCGCCGTTTTTCGCGTAAGATTTCGTCGGCGCCCGGAAACAGGGAGACGTATCGTGCGCATTGGACGCCCCGCCGCTCTCGGGGCGGCGGCAATTGTGATCGCGCTCGCGGCGGATGCCGCATATTGGCAAGCCGCACCGCAATCGGCAAAGCCCGCCGGGCCGGGAGACGGCGCCGACATCGTACTCAGCGCCGATGATTACGATGGCCGCGATGCGATCTGGATCAAGCGACCGTCGGCGGGGACCGACTCCTGGGGCATCCGGGGGACCGGCCGTCCGGAGGCGGGCGCCATGTGGTTCGATAAGTTCCCTGGCAAGAGCGGCCTTTATCGTGTCGAGCTGGGCGCGGTACTGGATCGCGACGGCAACCCGGAATACCGGGTCCTGGCCGGCGGGCGGATCCTGGGGCAGGGGCAATATGGCTATGCGTGCGGCGACTTGCTATGCACGCGGGACAAGTCCACCTGCCCGGATCGCGCGGCCTATCTGGACCTGGGGGTGCAACGCCTGACCCACGACGAGCGGATCGAGGTCTGGGGTCGGGCGACCTATCCCTGCCCCGGCCACGGCGCCTATACGCGCTGGTACGAGATCAGGTTCTCCCCGGCCGAAGAGCGCTGAGCGCGCCGGAGCGCGCGCCTCATGGCCCGCGCCGGCGCACGCGGAGCGCGACCTCGTCGCCAATACCGGCGGGCTTCGGCCAAATCGCCTCCCCGGCCGGAACGGCCACGGCCCGTTGCGCGACCGTGGCGCCGGTGACCGGATCGAACCATGTCAGGTCATAGGTGCCCGCCGTCATCGCGCGCAGGCCAAGGCGCCGCGCGCCATCGGGCGCGTAGGCGATATAGCCCTTGCCCGGATCGGCCAGGACATAGCGGGTATCGCCAGCGGCCAGGTCGTCGCGCGGTGTCATGGCGGCGAAATCCGTTGTGGTCATGAACCGGACCAGCCGGCCGCAATCCTCCAGATCGGCGACCGGCGTACCCGCGATATCCATGCCCAGCACCATGGTATAGGCGCCGGCCATGGCGGCGGCCCAGCTCTTGAGCCGGGTCGCGCGCCCGTTCGCGCGCGGCGCGCTCTCGGCCAGGTTGAGATTGTAGCGCCCCGCCGCCGCCTTCCACGCGCCGACCAGGGCATCGTGCAGCGCCGCCGGATCGTCGCTCCGGTATTGGATGGCGAATTGATCGATGTAGGGATCGTCGGCGAATTCGGTGAAGTCGAGGCCATTGAGCTGGTGCACGGCGATGGGATGGGCGTGCTCGTCCACGGCGCGAATCTCGGCCGCCAGGCGGCTCACGCGGCGCGGGCTGTAGCGTTCCTCGTATTCCTCGGCGATCACCCAGATCAGGTGTTTGTGGTGCTTGAACCGATTGACCAGCGCGCGTACGAAGGCGCGCTCGGCGCCGCCGACCCGGTCGCCGGTATCCCATATACGCGCGCTATCGTCGTAGAAGATGAAAAAAATCGTGATTCCCGCGTCGTCCATCGCCGTGAACCACGTCTCCCACTGATCGAGCAGCGCCGGATTGAGCTCCCGGGCGGGGTCGTGATCCATGAACGGGTTTTGCGTCTCGTCGCCGTCGCCGCCGTGGGAGCGCACGGCCATGAGGTAGATCGAATTGGCGCCGGTGCCGGCGAGCTTATTGATAAGCGCCATCTGATCCCCGTCGCGGGTGCCGTCTGCGCGCAAGCGCCCGCGATAGAGGAACCCCTCCGGGTCCCCCGGCCCACACAGGAAGTAGGGTCCTCCGCCCGCGTGGCGCAGCCATGCCGGGCGCGCCGGGTCGACGATGATTTGCCCCGCCATGGGCTCATAGCGCAAGGACGCCGGGTCGATCGCCGGCTCCGGCCACAAGACCTCGGCCCGATAAGCCAGCCAGCCACCGACCGCGAACGTCGCGATCAGTCCGGTCAGGGACGATGCCAGGATGAGCGATCGCCGGGTCATGGAGCCACGGGGTCCCCTCGGTTCAATCGAGCCAGCCGGCCTCCTGGTAGGACCGCACCATGTCCTTCAGGCCGTCCTCGATTCCGACCGTGGGCTCGTAGCCCAGATCCCGGCGCGCCTTGGAGATATCGAACGAGCGCGTATGGTAGAACCACGACGCCCGGCGCCGGTGCAGGGGCGGCGAGACGCCGAACGGTTTGCACGCGAACTCGCACAGGACCGAGGCGGTCAACAGCACGAACAAGGGCAGGCGCCGGCGCGGCGCGGGCAGGCCCAGGGCGTCCGACATGGTGGCGATAATGTGGTTAAGGGTGATCGGATGATCGTCGGCGATGATGTAGGTCTGGCTCACGGCCTCGTCTTTTAACGCGCACAGCTCGAACGCGCGGCACAAATCGTCGATATGGATGAAGTGATACAGGACCTCGCCATCGCCGAACATGACGAAGCGCCCGCTCTTGATCAGCTTGGGCAGCTTCAGGAAACGGTCTTCCCGTGGCCCGTAAATCGCGGCGGGGCGAATAATCGCCACCGGCAGGCCCAGCTTGGCGCCCAGCTCGCGCGCCATCTCCTCGCCCTTGAGCTTGGTGTACTGATAGTAGTCGTCGGGCTTGATCTCCGACTCCTCGCTGGCGGGCGGATGTCGTACGTGTCCGTGTACGCCTATGGTCGAGCATTGCACGAAGCGCCTGACCCCGGCCTCGACCGCGAGCTCCATGATGTTGCGTACGCCTTCCACGTTGACATCCCAGTACATCTGGTTGGGGATGTTCGTGGGCCGGTAGAGCGCGGCCACGTTGTGCACCACCTCGATGCCGTCCAGCGCGCGTACGAGGCTGTCCCGGTCGCGCAAGTCGCCCGATATGAACTCCAGGTTCTCGTGGCTGAACGTGGGCTCCCCGTCTGGTTCCCAATACATGGCGCGCGTGGGCACGCCCTTGCGCGCGAAATATTGGCACAGGTTGCCGCCGGTATAGCCGTTGGCGCCGGTGACGAGTACGTTCGGTTTCACGGGAGTCCCCCTCGATTGCATGGTCCGGCGCGCGTGCCGGTTCGGCATTCGTTTGCCGGGTTTAGCAGGCTATCGTTAACATTCGATCCCATGGGACCGTACGTGCCCCCGAGCGCCCTCTCCAACGCGGCGATCTCGCGGTCGCGCCGCGCCCCGTCCCAGGCGAACAGCTCCGCGGCCGCCCCGGCCAGGCGCCGGGCCCGGGCCGGGTTGTCGCCCAGCGCGGAGCGGCGCAGGATGAGATCGTCCAGGTGCTCCACCGCTTCCGTCGCCACGGCCCGGGCCAGGGGCGCGCGCCAGGCATTGTCGCCCGCCCCGGGCATCCAGCGGAAGGGGTAATCGGGCTCCGGCTCCGGGCGCGCCGGGCGGGGCAACTCGTCGTAGGGCACCGGCCGCGCGGCTGGAAAGGCCCGGCGCAGCACCTTGTCGGCGACCCGGCGCGCGGTGGTCAGCTTGACGCCGCACAGGCTGACCAGCCCGGATGGGCCGCCCCGGCCCCCGTGATCGACGATCGCCTCGCGCGCGGTCAAATCCGCGCCGCCGGCGCGCGTCGCCGGCAGGATGCCCGCGAAGACCCGCGCCACATCGCCCTCGCCCAGGCAAAGCCCGGGCACCGCCTCGTTGAGATCGGCGATGAACGCGGCCAATTGGGGCGCGCTCAGGCACGGCGCGTCCACGCCGCTATCCCCAGGGGCGTCCCAGGGGGCATGTCCGGTCCCGGCCAGGAGTACCCCTTTCCAGGGCACCAGGAAGTAGGTCCGCGCGCCCTTGCCATGGGCGCGCGCGGCCAGGGCGCAGTCCACCGGCGGGGGCCGGTCGAACACCACGTTCCACGCCAGCGACGGCCGGCACAGCTCCGGCGCGGGCACGCCGCACCCCGCCGCGAAGGCGGGCGCCCAGGGCCCGGTGGCATTGACCACCAGGGGCGCGCGGAACCGGACCTCCCCGCCGCCCCGCCGGTCGAGAGCCCGCAAGCCCGTGACGCGCCCATCCTCGACGATCGGTTCGAGCCCCTCCACGTAGTTGAGGGCATGGGCACCGTGGGCGCGGGCCCACCGCAGGGCCTCGATCAGAAGCCGGGGCGCGTCGGGGATGAAGGCATCGTGCCACAAGGCCGCGCCGGTAAGACCCGCGCGTTCGACGCCGGGAAAGCGCGCCCGCGTCGCCGCGGGATCGAGCACCCGGCCCGGCGGCAAGGCGCGCGCGGCCGGCACCCCCACGTTGCGCCCATGCGAAAGCGTATCGTTCAACAGGAGCGCCGCGCGCAGCACGGCGGGCCGCCGGGCGCCCTCCCCATAGAGCGGCATCAGGCACGGCAACGGCTCCACCAGGTCCGGAAAGTGACGCAGGAACCAGCGCCGCTCCGCCACGGATTCGCGAAAGCGCGGCAGGTCCAGCCCTTGCAGATAGCGTAGGCCCCCATGGACGATCCGCAGGCTGTTGTGGCTGGTGGCGCCGGCGAAGTCGCCGCGCTCCACCACCAACGGGCGCAGGCCTCGGCGCACGGATTCCAGGGCCAACATGATCCCGTAGGCACCGCCGCCGACCACGATCAGATCGAACGCCGTACCGTCGAGCGCGACCGCGCCGGGCGCGTTCAGGGCTTCGCCATGGCGCGGCTCAGGCATCCAGCCAGCGCCGCCGCCAAGCCTGAAAGACCATCAGCGACCACAGGGTGTGACTGTGGTTCGCGCGGCCCGACAGGTGCTCCGCCTTCAGCCGCTCGACGGTCCCGGGCACGAACAGCCCCTCCTCGGCCAGCCGGCGCGCGTCCAGCAGGTCGTCGAGCAGGGGGCGAAACTCGGTGCCGAGCCAAGTCTTGATGGGAATGCTGAACCCCTCCTTCGGCCGGTAGACGCACTCGCGCGGCACGCGCCGGGCGGCCACGCGCTTGAGCAGCGCCTTGGTCTCGCCGCCAGGGCCGAGCTTTTGCGCCGCCGGGATGCGGAACGCCAGCTCGACCATCTCCCGGTCCAGATAGGGCACCCGCGCCTCCAGGGAAACCGCCATGGACATGCGATCCACCTTGACCAGAATGTTGTCGCACAGATAGCTCTTGAGATCGACGTAGAGGCTCCGGTTCAGGGGTTCGCGCGCGCCCGCGCGGGCGAAGAGATCCAGGATGTGGCGTTCCACGGGCGCGGTGACCGCGCTCCGCGCCTCCGGGGTGAGCAGGTCCGCGCCGCCGCCATCGAACATGCGCCAGCGCGCGTGGCCGAGCGCGGCCGGCAGCGCCGCGCCCTCGACAAAGCGCTTGAGCTTGTTGATCGCGCCATTCTTGGCCGCGCGCGGGCGCAGCGCGCCGACCAGGGGCTCGATCAGCCCGGCGCGCGCAACGCGCGGCAGGCGGCCGTAAATCCGCGCCCACCGCTCGGCCAGATAGGTCTCGTAGCCGCCGAACAGCTCGTCCCCGCCGTCGCCGCTCAAGGCCACGGTCACCCGCTCGCGCGCCAGCTTGGACACCAGATAGGTGGGGAAGATGGAAAAATCGCCGATCGGGTCGTCCATGTAGGTCATCAACGCGTCGAACAGGCCGACCACGGTGGGCTCGATGACGCGGTCGTGATGATCGACCCCCAGGTGACGGGCGACTCGGCGCGCCCAACCGAGCTCGTTGTAGGAGGGATCGTCGAAGCCGATGCTGAAGGTAGTGGCCCGGCCCATGGCCGAGACCACGAGGGAGGAATCGACCCCGCCGGAGAGGAACGCGCCGAGCGGCACGTCGCTGACCAGTTGCCGGTTCACGCACTCGTCCAGCTTGGCCGCCACCGCCTCGGCCCACTCATCGGCGCTCCGGCCGGTCTCCTCCGCCACGGCGGGTACGTCCCAATAAGGGCGCGGGGCCAGGCGCGGGTTATCCAGGTCGATCTCGATCAGGTGGCCCGGCTCCAGCTTGCGCACGGCGCCCAGCAGGGTGGCCGCGCCGGGCACGTACTCCCAAGCCAGGAACTGCGCCAGGCCGTCCATGTCGAGGGCGCGCGTCACCAGCCCGCTGGCCAGCAGCGCCTTGATCTCGGAGCCGAACACCAGATAGGGCGGCGCGAACATGTAGTAGAGGGGCTTGATGCCCATGTGATCGCGCGCCAGCAGGAGCTTGCGCCGGCGCGTGTCGCACACGGCGAGCGCGAACATGCCGTTCAGAACCTCCGGGCACCGGGCCCCATGCTCCTCGTAGGCGTGGACGATGACCTCGGTGTCGGAGTCGGTGGCGAACCGGTGGCCCCGTGCCTCCAGGTCCCGGCGCAACTCGCGGAAATTGTAGATTTCGCCGTTCTGGACCGCGAACACGCCGCGGTCCTCGTTGAAAATGGGCTGATGGCCGCCGGCCACGTCGATGATCGAGAGCCGGCGCATGGCCAGGCCGACTCCGCCGGCGATCTCGCTGCCCTCGTCGTCGGGGCCGCGATGCACCAGGGTCGCGCACATGGCGCTCAGTTGCCCGGGCGTCGGCGGGCGGCCGCCGGCGAACGCCGCGATGCCGACGATCCCGCACATGGCCTCAGGCGACCCGCGCCAGAACGCGCCGCAGCTTGGCCACGTAGGCGTCGCGCCCGTACTTTTCGTCATACAGGCGCCGGGCGGCGGCCACGCGCGCCGGCGCGTCGCCCAGGGCCGCCACGATCCCGCGCGCGAAAGGCTCGGGCTCCGGCGCGGTCATGAAGGCTACCTCGTCGTTCAGCACTTGCCGGTGGGAGTAGATGTCGGTGGCGACCAGGGGAATACCGTTGGCGAGTTGCTCGTAGACCTTGAGCGGCGTGTTGGTGCCGCGCACCCGGGGCGAAACCTGCGCCGCCGCGCCCGCGACCAGGGCGCGCGCCTGGGCCTGGGGCAAACGGCCCGTGAACAGGCAATCATCCATCAAGCCAAGTTCCGCCGCCATCTCCTGGTAGCGCGCCACTTGCACGGGCGATCCGCCGACCACCAGGAGAAACGCCTCCGGCACCTCGCGCCGGGCGACGGCGAAAGCGCCAAGCAGCAGATCGATGCCTTGATAGGGCTCGAGGGTGCCGGCATAAGCGACGATGGGGCGGTTCTCCGGCGGCGCCACGCGCGCCGTATCCGCGCCACCGCGCGGCGGGTTGGCCAGGCGCACGCCCTCGAAGATCGAGTTCTCGATGAGCGCGTGCTTGTCCGGATCGTCGATCAGACCAAGGGCGTAGTCCGCCAGGTCCGGGCAGATGGTGATCACCGCGTCGGCCGCCTTGAGGGAGGCGCGTTCCAGGCGCTCGAAGGCGCCGATCAGGAGCCGCGATTTGGTGAAGCCGAAGTTGGTGAGTTGCTGCGGCAGGCTGGAGTGCATGTCGTAAATCAACTTGAACCGAAAAATCGGCTTGAGCAGGAAGCAATAAAAAATCGCTTCCTCATGGGCGTGCACGAAATCGTAACGCCGGCGCAGGAGCAGACCCAGGGTCCATGCGATCAGGAACAGATCGAGAAACGCCTTGAGGGGCGACGGGCCGACCTTGATCTCGCCCAGCCAGCGGAAGCGCGGGATACGCACGATGCGCACCCCGTCGATCGCCACGTCCTCGCCGGCGCCGTAGGTCAGAAGATCGATCTCGATGCCCTGCTCGGCGGTGACCAGGGTGCGATAGTAGACGCTGAACGGCGTGCCGCGCGGCGAAAAGAACGGCTGCGGCGCGATCACCAGGGCCCGCCGGCGGCGCGGCGCGGTCACGACGCGCGCCGCCTTTTGCGCGCTTGCATGGCCACCTGATGGCGCGCGAAGCGGCCCCATGTTTCCAGCCGCCCATAGGCGCGCGGCTGATCGGCGAGCGCGCGCGCGCCCGCACGGATCGCCTCGGCGGGCCGCTCCATGTCCAAAGCGCCCTCCAGCACGAAGCCAAAGCCGCCGGCCTTGCCCGCCTCGTGGGCGAAGGGCAATGGGTCGGTGCCCGGCAGGACGCGCAGGCCAAGAGCGCGCCCGTGGGCGAACAAGGCGGGGCGCAGAAACCCACGGGGTCGACCGCTGTTGTCGCCCAGGAACACTCGCCCCGGATCGAATCCGTCCAGGGCCGCGCTCAGCAGCCGGCCGCGCCCGAACCACCATTTCCCGAAGCCCCAGGGCACCACCGCCAGGGCCTCGCTGGCGAGTACGTCCTTCAGGGTCCAGGCGAACCCATGACCGTCGGGGAACTCGGCGTCGGCGCCCAGCGCCAGGATCTCCAGACCCTCAACGGTGGCGATTTGGCGTCCGGCGACGAGCACGATCTCGCCCCCGCCGGTGCGCGCCGCGATCAGCGAATCGCATTCTTGCGTGTGGCGAAAGCTCCAACCATCCGCGCCGGGGCGCCCGGCCTCGTCGCGAAATTGGCGAAAGTAGTGATCGCCGGCCGCCTCGCTAAACATCAGGTAGCCGGGCGCGGCGGGATCGAGGCCCATAGCCACCGCGGCGGCACGGAAATTGGCGAGCGCCCCGCCGAAGAATCGCGCGCGGTCGTACACGCCGTAGAAATGAACGTGCGCGTCGACGAGGTGAGAGTCGCTTGTCATCGCATCCCCGACCTACGCGGCAGGTCCGCGCACTCGGGCGGCGGATCGGACCAGCCGGCGTGTTCCCACGCGAAGACGCGCAAGCCCCACCGCGCTGGAATCTCGATCTCACGCATCTCCGATTCGATGAGATCCGCCACCTCATCGGTCGCCCCGCCGACGCGATGTCGCCAGTTGGATATGTTGGCGACAAACAGCCCCGTGGCGTAGCACGACATGATCCGCCGGAACGACTGGGGCGTGCTGATGGCGGGAAGGCCGGTTCGCCGATCCATGCCGAACTCGGAACCGGAACGGGATTCATCGACCTTCATACGGGCGACCAGATAGTCGGCGCGGCCCAGATAATAGAGTGCTTGTTGGCCATCCGGCGTCAGCAAAACCTGGGATCGCACCAACAGGGGCTTGAGCGCGTTGGCGGCATCTGGCCAGTCGGTGCTGGCCTCCAGGCGATACAGAGGCCATTCCCGCGCCATCTTCACGGTAACCCGCATGGCCGGCGTGCCGGCGACCAAGAAGACGGCGATCGCCCCGTAACACGCGAGACGGCCGGCGCGAAGCCAATTGCTCGGCATCCGATCGCCGAGCAGCCGTGCCGTCGCCGTGTCAACGAGGGAGCGGACGGACGCCGCGACGGCGCACAGGCCCATGGCCGTAATGGCGAAGAAAAACGGGACCGCGTAATAAAGGTATCGCGCTCCTTTCATGCCGCCGAACGATTGGAGGACGAACGCGACGCCAAAAACGGTGACGCAAAAAACACCAAATCTCGCATCGCGACGCACGGCAAGAAGCGCGGCGATTGGAAACAGGGCCCAGAAAACCGGATACCGTCCCAAAAATAAATCAAAATAAAATAAGTAGTTGTTCTGATTTCCGACGGCCCATACCGCGGCCCAGCGGTAGATCCGCCATGCGGTCTCGATCGTCTCGACCAGCCACGCGCGCGCCACGAAGATCCCAGCTAGGATCAAAACCATGACCACGACGCCTTCGATCACCCGGCGCCTGTTGGCGCGCGGACCCGCGATGCAAGACGGGCCGAGCTCGATCGCGGTCCATAAGCCCAGTCCGGCCACGCCGATCATGGTCGTGAGTTGAAGGTGCAAAGCCACGCCCAAGGCGGCCACGGATCCAACGGCGGCCGCCACGGCGCCCGGAGAAGCGAAACGCCGCGTCACCGCGCTATACCACCCCCAGGACCCGAGCAGAAAAACGAACCCATGCAACGTATAGAAACGGATGAAATGGCTGAGCTCGAGGAATTCCGGGTCGGCGGTGAGCAGCAACGCGGCGATCCAGGCCACGGCTCGCCCACCAATCGTCCAGAGCCAACAAAACAGAGCCAATACCCACATGACGCCGAACGCGGTGGACAGCCCGCGCGCCACGATCAGAGAATCCCCGAAGACCGATTGAACGAGCGCGAGCAGGATCGTGTAACCGGCGGCGCGCGTATAGGCGCCGTCGCCCACGGCCAGGGTGCCATCGGACAGCCAGGATCGGGCGGCCAGAAGGTGGTAGATCTCGTCGGAGGCCGGCGGGAAGGTGAAGTTGCCGACAACGATCTGAATGGCCGTGGCCACGGCCAGAAAGGCGGCCGCGTCGGGCCAGATCAACCGGTTCCTTCTCTGCATTTCCGTCATAAGTCGTGTTGTCTATTCGATGATCCGGTCGATCGTATAGTCCTTCACATCCTTGGCCCGGGTAAAGATGATCAACTCGCCGATCAGGCCCACGGCGATCATCTGAAACCCGAGCACGATCATCAAAACCGCGAGAACC
>Ga0114931_10008461_pt1 | contig 12454 bp, 12 predicted proteins | sample 2SBtaG_FD_89579 | JGI IMG/M metagenome (GOLD analysis project Ga0114931, IMG submission 89579) | Deep subsurface microbial communities from Kolumbo volcano to uncover new lineages of life (NeLLi) - 2SBTROV14_V59a metaG | ecosystem: Environmental > Aquatic > Marine > Volcanic | place: Kolumbo...
TAAGGGGTGGCAATAAAACCGATTACAGAAAACAAAACGCCAAGTATTACTGCCAAAGCTATCCCCTGTTTTATATAGAAAGATACTTTGCTTAAGTCGTTTGCGCCGACATATCGTGAAACCATAGCGGTAACTCCGACGGAGATTATGGAAATCAAAGCGAAGATAGTCCAGATAATGACCATTGAGGAAGTGATAGCATCCTGTGCCGAGGCTCCCATTTTTCCTACCCAGTAGTAATCGGTGGTTGAAAGAGCGAACTCCATAAACATTCCCAACACTACCGGAATAGCTAAGGTAAAAATAGTTTTGGGGATAGAACCGCTTACAATATTATCGCGTGTTTTCATAATTGCTGTTAAGTTATGATACAATAGAAGGTATCTCAACAAATATTTATTTTATATGGGAGATAGCAAGAAAAATGTGGATTAAGCTTGACAATATATATATATTTATATTTTTATCCATAAAACTGGATCAATCATAAAAACAGTTGGGAGACCTCTATGCGTATTTTTAAGTGGGCTTTGGTAGTAATTGTGGCATTATTATTATGTCCACCAGTGACTAATGCTACCAGAAAAGAGAAAAGAAGACATCAAAAAAAACACAAAGCAGTCAAAATCAAACCTATCAGATTCAATTTGGTGCCTCGTGTCACCGGTGGCTTCGTAATTGGTGATGCTGCTGATATAGCAAGAGATTTTGAAGATAACTTTAGCAGTAAACTTCTTTACGGAGTTGGTGTGAGTTTTGATTATTACCCGAGAGTCAAATATGCCATAGGATTCAATACGGGAATATCTTGGAAAAATATTCCAAACACTGACTATAGATCTTTAAGAGCATTCACTTATTCCGGTAGTTTTACATATAAGTTTAAACCGAAATCTAAAAATAGTGTATATTTCAAATATGAAACAGGCTTTAATTCTATAAAACTACCAAAATATTTCAGCAGTCCCTCTGCTGATTCGGACTTAAAATTTGGTACTCATCTCTTTATCAAATTTGCACTTGGTATTTTTAGTTACACAACAACATCTACTAATACAAGATTTGAAATTTATTACCAACGTATTTTTACCGATGGTTATCGTATGGAACAAGGTATTAACCATACTATTGATATTAATACTGACTTTATTGCTGTGGATTTAGGAGTGGGAATATCGCTATAATATAAAAAAGTATTTTCTAATGAGCTGAAACTTGTTTAATCCAATAATCGGGTTTCAGCTCTTCTTCAGTGCCACGCTTTAAAAGTTCGTGCCAGTCATAGCGACCGCCGAAGCGATAATAATTTTGGATTAAGAAAGATTTTGTCATTTTATTATTAATAAGAGAACCGTAGTTTTTATTCATATAATTTACCGATTGAGTGGCAATCATTTTAGCTTTCAGATAATTTTGCCAATACAAAGGATGAGTTATAAGATTTTTATCGCTTGCCCAAATTTTAACATCTTTATGTGGTGGCAATAACATGTATTTTTCAAAAAGATTCCAATAAAGTTTATTTAAATTTCGATTGGAATTCGTATAAGCCTCATACTCAAAATGCGCTCGCAATAAAGTCTTTCGAAGATTGATTATCTCTTGTTCTTTTTGAGCCGTTAAAAAGTGGTTTGCCAATTGAGCGGGGATATGGGCATATTGAGTGTACCATTCTTTTTCATTGGTAAAAGATGTCAATATCTGCGCCATTCCTTGTTGCCATGAAGAATCAATCAGAATCGTATAGGGAGTATTATCGGGATTAATATGTGTTAAATAGATGGCATCGCTGATAGCATTAAATAAAACTTGGGTGCCATATAAACCATTATCCAAATTAGCCCATATTCTGATATCGTAAGGGACATCGATATTGAACACCCGCGCATAAGGTTGTTTGGTAAAATTATTGTTGATGTCAAAATAAATGGGTAAATTGTCAATATTAAAACCAACTTCTTTTAGGCTTCTCTTTATATATTTTAATTGAGAATCAACCGGAAAATAATTGTCGATTTGGCGATTTATATCGACATAAGCATAGTCAATATCCCATATCTCTGGTTCATCAATATTTAGTTTCGTTTTTGTTGCTGCTAAAATATTACGATAAGGCTCATCGCTCAACGAATCCAAATGCCTTAAACGAGAAAGAAATTGCCGTTCATCAATATTCTTAATGCGAAACAACATCGATAGATAATTATTGTAACCCAAATTACGAGCTTGCTGATTCCGTAAATTGATTAAATTGGCAATACCATCGGATAATTTATCTCCAATACTGTAAAAAGTACGGAATTCGGATTCTCTGTTCAATTTACTTACGTTTTTTGGGTGGGTAATATAAAGGTTTGTTAAAGAATCTCTTAATTCAACAATAGTTGGATTCCCTTCAATTTTTTCGATGAGAAAATTACCATATATCACCGCTAAGCGTCTTTTATCGATTTCTTTCTTTAAAAAATCTTCACCATTGCGAAGGACATTTCTTGTTTTATCATTTGAAAAAACGTTTTTATACAACTGTTGATAAAACTCAAGAGAATCGGATATTCCCGTGGTCTGCAGTTGCCAGCTCTCCAGATTAAGACGATACTCCAACCAGTTCAATTTATATTCTAAAGAGTCAAGAGTACTTGCTATATCCTCTTTTTTTATCTGTTCTTTCTGACAAGAAAAAAGGATTAAAAGAGTAAAAACGGAAATTGTAATTATGTTAACTATTTTTGACATCATTTTTCACTTTTAGAATTATCGGCAAAATATGAGAGAGCCATAGCGTATCCGTAATAACCAAAACCGGCTAATTGTCCGACACATACCGGAGCAATAACCGATTTATGACGGAACTCTTCCCGAGCAAAAATATTGCTCAAATGAACTTCAACAGTTTCAATTCCAACCGAAGAAATAGCATCACGGAGGGCGTAACTATAATGAGTAAAAGCACCGGGATTGATAATCATTCCGTTTGCTTGAAATCCTTCTCTGTGGATAAAATCAATAATTTCCCCTTCGTAATTTGACTGGAAGAAAATAACTTCAATTTTAAGCTTTTGCGCTAATTCGGAGAGTTTCCGATTCAATTCTTCTATGGATTGTTTCCCGTAATATTTCGGTTCCCTTTTTCCTAAAAGATTGAGGTTGGGTCCGTTGACCACAAGGACTTTAAACATTTTGCCCTCCGTATTTACGGTAATAGTCAAGCATAGCCGTTAAAGATTTTTTCAGCAATCGTGCATTTACTTTATCAGTAATAATAGGTTTCCCCGGTTTCTCAAGCAAGATGAAATTTAGATTTTTACCGGCACGTTTTTTATCAATAGCCATCGCTTTTAATAGTTTATTTGTATCAATCTTATGAAAAGGAATGAAAGTTATAAGTTGTTCGAGAATATTAATGTATTCTCTTAAGTTATCTTCACTTTTTTCATTATAAGTTAGGGATAATTGACAGGCTGTGAATAAACCAATAATAACCGCTTCACCGTGTAATAATTTGCCATATCCGACACTTTGCTCGATAGCATGACCAAAAGTATGGCCAAAGTTTAATAATTTCCGGTTGTTATTATCCCTTTCGTCAATAGCTATAAGATTTGCTTTATATTTTGCTGATAATGCCATGAGTTTCAATAACTTTTTATTAATGTGAAAATCATCAGTGTTGAGATAGTTTTTGAATAAGTCCAGCATCGGTTGTCCGATAAGCCCGCTATATTTGGCAATTTCTCCGATACCGGCTAATAATTCTCTATGTGGTAAAGTCATCAAATATTGCGTATCACACCAGACAAACGAAGGCTGCCAGAAAGCTCCGATTAAATTTTTCCCCAATTTATGATTTATTCCGGTTTTCCCTCCAATACCGGCATCAACCATTCCCAACAAAGTAGTGCTAATAACTCCCCATTTAACCCCTCTTAAACAGGTAGCGGCAGCATAACCGATTAAGTCACTAGTTACTCCTCCCCCACATGCCAATATGAAATCATCTTTTGAAATTTTATTTTCCAAAAGAAATGAGTATATTTTATTGAGTTCTCTTTGGCTTTTAGTTCTTTCGCCACGACCTATAACCAATGTAGTAACATTAAAATTCTTTTTCAACTCTTTTGATAAGTAGCTCCCATGTAAAGTGTAAAATTGCGGGTCATAAAAAACAAAGAGACGATTTTTGCCCACTATTTTGGATAAAACAGCTGGCAACTTGGGAGTAATATCAGTTCCCAAATGGATATGGTAACTGCGTTTGTCGAGGTTGACTTTAATTTTTGGCATAATATTGAATTATCTTTTTGTTTAACTGTGATACGGACTTATTAATGCTTTTGTCTGAAGTTGAGAAAATTATGTCTGCCTGTTTATAGTTTTTTATTCTTTTTGACAAAAGTTTATTTATTCTATCTTTTAATATTTGTGATATGGTTTTACTTGATTTATTATTAACTCTCAGCAAGGGACGATTGGTTTTATCTTTCATCCTTTGATACAAAACTCTTTGAGAACAACTCAAATAGATAACAACACCACTTTTTTTTACCAGCTTTCTAATCTTCTTATTTTGAAAAGCACCTCCACCGAGAGAAACGACTTTTGAGTGTCGTCTGAAATTGACAATATCGCCAATAGTTTTTTCTTCTAAGTGGCGAAAGTACTTTTCTCCGTATTTTTTAAAAATAATATCCGTTTTCAGTTTCGCTTTCTTTTCAATAATACTATCGGTGTCATAAAATTTTACCTTTAGCTTGGCGGCAAGTTTTGGTCCGATAGTGGATTTTCCCGAACCGGAAAATCCAATTAAAAAAATATTTTTTTTTATGTTCATTATTGTTGTGTGAATATGGATTTATAAACTTCCTCTATGGAAACTTTAATCCCTGTCCAGAGATAAAATGAACGCACTGCTTGTCCTACTAACATCGTAGAACCATCAATAGCAATTAAAGAATGCTCGTTAGTTTTTTGGATAACGATATTATGATTATTATAGTTCAAATCGTAATAAATTTTCCCTGTTAACCAGTTGAAATTTTCTGGGATTGGTGACTTGTCGGGGAAATTCCATCCTCCCAAAGGAGTACAATTGACAACAATATCATAATTTATATTGCGAATCTGGGAGTAATGTTCATAGGTGACAAAGTTTATATTAATATTACTTATTTGTTTTTGTAAGGATTCTTTGAATTGTGATAGTTTGATTTCGTCCCGTCCCAAAATGTAATAATTAGCTAATTCATAATCAGTATAAAGGCTATAAATAACAGCTTTGGCGGCTCCGCCAGCTCCTATGAGCAAAGCGTTACCATGTTTCAAGCGATTGTAATATTTCCTTAAAGGAAGCGAAAAACCATAAACATCGGTATTGAATCCGTAAAATTTATTTTCTTTAACCAAAATAGAATTGACTGCATCAAGAGCTTTTGCCACTGGATCAATATCACTCAAATATTCAATAACTTTTCTTTTATAAGGTATCGTTACCGAAAGACCGTTAATATTTTCATTTTTTAATTGGGGAAACTCATTATTAAACTGTGCGGGTGAAAAATCATATAATTCAAAATGTCCATTTAGATTCTTTATTTTAAAAATACGGTTAAAAATATCAAAAGAACGAGAATAAGACACGTTATGTCCCACTAATCCGAATATATATTCATCTTTCATTTGGTTATTTTATCCACAAGATTATAAAAATTAGGACAAGAGATATCGACGACAGAGATATCGTCAATAGTGGAAGGTCCCACTAAAAATAGAGCGGCGACCGAAAAAGCCATTGCAATACGATGATCTCCATAAGATTTAAAATCAGCTCCGCTAAGATCCTTACCACCTTCAATTACCAAACCATCTTCCAAAAGTCCGCATTTTACTCCCATAAGTTCTAAGTTTTCAGTAATAGCTGTTAAGCGGTCAGATTCTTTAACGCGCAATTCGCCAGCATCACGGATAATAGTGGTTCCTTCCGCAAAAGCACCCATTACAGCAATGACCGGGATTTCGTCTATCAAAGCCACAGTGGTATCTTTGACTATTTTTTTTGATTTTAATTTACCACCTGTAACAGATACGATTCCTCGCGGTTCGCCGGATATAGTTCGCTTGTTATCAATTTCTACGGTACATCCGATTGCCTTTAAATAGTTAATAAATGCGGTGCGGGTGGGGTTTAAGCCTACATTTTCAATGGTTACTTTTTGTTTTGATATGGCGGCAATTGCCATAAAAAAAGCCGCCGTTGAAATATCTCCCGGAATATCAATTTCTCCGCCTATTATTTTAGCTGGCGCGGAAAGCTTAATTTCTTTTTTGAAATCGGCGGGCATTTTCATTTTCTTTTTTCTGGGATCAATATCATCGACGATCGGCAACGGTTTTATTTCATTAACCGTGATACCGTTGCCAATTTCATTTATCATTCTTTCCGTATGGTCGCGAGTAATAATTTCTTCTTGAATTGTTACCGATGTCGATGATGCCAATCCTGCCAAAAGTAATGCGGATTTTACTTGTGCGGAAGCAATAGGCATACGGTACTCGAACGGTAACAGCTTTTTCCCGGCAATTTTAAGAGGAAGATGATTATCTTCGGCATAAATATCCGCTCCCATAGCTGTTAAGGGGTCGATAATACGCTTCATCGGTCGTCGGGAAAGTGATTCATCACCGGCAAGGATAACTTTGGCATTAGAGCCGGCAATAATACCCGCCAACAAACGTGCCGTGGTACCGGAATTCCCACAATCTATAATGGTCTCGTCATCAACATTCAATTTGTCAGGAGGTGTTAGAATGATTTTATCTTCTGACTCTTCAATTGTAACACCTAAAGTTTCTATTGCCTTTAAAGAAGTTTGACAATCCTTATTATCGGGGAAGTTTTTTATGATAATTTTATCTTGTGCCAAAAGGGAAAAAAGAGCGGCTCGATGAGCGATAGATTTGTCTCCGGGAACAGTGATTTCACCGCCAAATTTTTTCTTGGGATAAATTTCTTTTTTCATGGGCAAGTTCTATCCAACACAGAAGCGATATTACATATTTGTTCCATCAATTCGCGAAACATCGGTGGAGTTATTGATTGAGGGCCATCAGACAACGCATTAGCCGGATCATGATGAACTTCGATTATTAAACCATCGGCACCGGTAGCTATAGCAGCTCGTGAAAGAGGAATAACTTTTTCCTGTCGTCCGGTGCCGTGACTGGGGTCAGCTATGATGGGAAGGTGACTGGTGCGTTTCACATAAGGAATAGCGGATAAATCTAAAGTGTTGCGGGTATGGTCGGCAAAAGTACGGACACCGCGCTCACATAAAATCACATTGGGATTATCTTCTGCCATAATATATTCGGCAGCCATTAAAAATTCTTCCAATGTGGCAGACATTCCCCGTTTTAGCAAAATAGGTTTTTTAGTCTTCCCTGCCTTTTTTAACAAGGAGTAATTTTGCATATTACGCGCTCCGATTTGAACAATGTCGGCATAATCGGCAACCATGTCGATGGTTTCGGTATCAATTGCTTCCGTAACTATCAATAAATTATATTTTTCTCTTACTTGTGCCAATATTTTAAGCCCTTCTTCTTTAAGACCTTGAAAACTGTAAGGGGAAGTTCGTGGTTTGTAAGCGCCACCCCGAAATATTTTTGCGCCCGCTTTGGAAACTTCTTCAGCAATAATCATACTCTGTTCCAGACTTTCCACCGAACACGGTCCCGCCATAATGGCTAATTCTTTACCGCCAATTTTGACGCCGTTTATATCAATGATTGTATTTTGCGGATAAAATTCCCGACTAACCAGTTTAAAAGGTTGGGTAACTTGAATAATATCTTTGACGCCAACTTGGGCAATAATTTTATCAGCGTCAATTTGAGATTTATTCCCGGTAACACCGATAGCCGTACGCTGGGCGCCGGGGATAGGATGAGCTTTTAACCCCATCGATTCAATCAATTGGCAAATATCATCCACCATTTTTGAGGTGGCATTATTCTTCATTACAACAAGCATTTATAACTCCTGGAAGCAGCAATGAAAATTTCGTCTAATGATTTTTTGTTTTTAATCATTTTCATTACTTTATTAAGGTTGTTAATATAAAGATTCAATGTTTTTATGATTTCTAAACGATTTTCGTCGATAATTTCTGACCAGACAGAATACGGCGAACCGGCTAATCTTAACATTGAACGTAAACCGGGGCCTGCCAGTGGAATTAGTTGCGGATTTATTTGAGCACCTAAAATAGTTGAAATTAACTGAGGTAAATGAGATAGTTCAGAAATAATCTGATCATGAACCGAACTGGAAATGTAAATCGGCATGGCCTTCATTTTTTTTATCATCCAGTTTAATTTATTTTGATTGTGATCATTGAGTTTAACATCTTCATCAAGATACCAGGCATGATTGTTAAATAAATTGGAATCAGCATTTTCAAAACCACTTTTTTCTTTGCCCGCCATCGGATGTGTGGGTAAAAATTGTGTCCCCATACTAAATTTAAAGCTTTTGGCTAAATGAGCAATGGGAGTTTTTACAGCTCCAGTATCTATAACCAGGCAATTTTTTAAATCAGAAACTTTAGATAATCTTGCCAACAATGATTCAATCACTTTATGGGGAGTCGAGAGAATAATTATGTCGCTGTTATGGATTGCTTTTCTAAATGATGGCTCGATTTTTATTTTAAAAGATGATGCTTTTTTTAGGTTTTTTAATACCTTCGGTCGATCGTAAGCATAGATATCAAACTTATGTTTACCTTTTAAAAGGTCTAAAGCGATACATCCTCCAATTAAACCGAAACCACAAATGGTAATTTTATTTATAGCAACTCTTTTCATATCACATTTCTTCGGGAGCCTTGATACCAAGAAGATGAAGACCGTCTTTGAGAACAATTTGAACCGCTTTAACCAAAGCCATTCGAGCTAAAGTTAATTCCTTATCATCAGAAATAATTTTATCAATTTTCCCGTCTTCTTTTTTTCGTTGATAAAATTTATTAAATGCTCCCGCTAATTTTAAGAGATATACAGCGATAAAATTCGGCTCATAATGTTTGGCGGTTTCCCTCATATAATCAGGAAAATCAGATAGAAGTTCAATTATGCGCTGCTCTTCTTCATTTTTAAGTAAAGGATAATCAATGTTGTTAGTAATTCTTCCATCATAATTACACAACAGAGAACACAAGCGAGCGTGAGTATATTGAAGGTACGGTCCCGTTTCTCCCTCAAAATTTAATACTTCATCCCAGTTAAAATTAACGTCCTTTTGACGTCTAATTGATAGCTGTGAAAAAATGACCGCTCCCACGCCAATTGTCAAGGCTGTTTCTTCAATATTTTTTAAATCAGGATTTTTTTCTTTGATTTTTTCTTTTGCCAAAGCCACCGCTTTGTCGATAACATCCTCAAGAAAAATAATATTCCCTTTGCGAGTGGACATCATTTTATCGCCGAATTTTACCCAGCCAAAATCAATGTGTTTAGCTCGTCCGTCGATACAATTATTTTCAGGAATATTTTCAGCTTTTTCAAGCATATCGATAACTTTAAAGACCTGTTGGAAATGAACAGCTTGAGCGGAACCAACAACATATAAAGCTTCGTCGAATTTATACTTATCCCACCGATAGAGTAAACCGGCTAAATCTCTGGTAGCATACAAAGTGGCACCATCGGCTTTTTTCAACAAACAGGGCGGAAGTTGCGGGTCATCAAGTTCAACGATGAGAGCGCCCTCTGATATGGAAGTTAGATTAGCGTCTTTAAGACGGTCGATAACCTGCTCCATCTTATCGTTTAAAAAAGATTCCCCTGTAACCCAATCGAATTCAATACCCATTAAATTATAAATACGTTCAAATTCCGACCACGATATCGTTTTGAAATGTTCCCATAAGGCAGTATATTCTTTATCGCCGTTTTCTAACTTTTTAAATGCTTCCCGAGCTTCATCATTTAATGTATCATTTTGCTCCGCTTCCTGATGAAATTTCACATATAAGTCATACAAATCAGCAACGGTATCTTTATCTTCTTCTCCCCATTTTTTGTAAGCGACAATCATTTTCCCGAACTGCGTTCCCCAATCACCGAGGTAATTAATCCCGATAGCTTCATAGCCCAATTTACGAAAAATACGCCTTAAAGAATTACCTAATATGGTTGTCCTTAAGTGTCCAATACCAAAAGGCTTGGCAATGTTCGGAGAAGAATATTCTACTAATATTTTATGCCCTTTTCCCTGTTGAGAAGAACCATATTCAGTGCTTTCACTTAAGATATCATTCAAAGTTTGTTTAGCTTCCGTTACGAAATCTATTTGTGCGTTGATAAATCCACCCATTGGAATAGTTTCGAAAGCTGTTTGATTATATTCATTCTTTAAAATATTATTATTTTTTTCAGCAATATTAAAAGCAATATCGTTAGGCTTTTCATTTAATAATTTACCGTATCTGAATACCGGGAAGGCAAAACGCCCCAATCGAGGATCTCTGGGTTTTTCAAGATTGTTATATATAAATTCATCATCAAAAACCTGTACTTTACCCTGTTTTTTGAAGACATCAGGATAAACCACCTGAAAAGCTTGTGCCATTGCCAGAGCAAATTGTTTTTTAAAATCTATTTTAGCCATTTAAAAATTCTCAATAATTAGAAATACTAAGCCTATAAGTAATAGTTTTCTTATCAGAATGTCCAGAAATAAGAATTAATGAGTGAATTTTTTTTTATACCGTTCTGCCCACTGCGGAAGCGATTATTTTGATTTCTTTCACCAGTTCTTGATATTGCGCAATATATAAAGTTTGAGCACCATCCGAATAAGCATTATCGGGATCATAATGAACTTCAATAATAAGCCCATCCGCTCCGGCGGCAATGGCTGCTCGCGCCATCGGTATCACTTTATCACGAATACCAGTACCATGTGAGGGATCGGCAATAACCGGCAGATGAGTCAATTTTTTGAGAATGGGAATAGCGGAGATATCAAGAGTGTTGCGAGTATAATTTTCAAAAGTACGTATGCCTCGTTCACAAAGAATAATATTATGATTACCTCCAGCCATAATATACTCGGCTGCCATCAGCAGTTCTCTTAGTGTGGCAGACATACCTCTTTTTAGTAAAATTGGTTTTTCAATCTTACCCAACTCTTTTAGTAAGGAGAAATTTTGCATATTCCTCGCCCCCACTTGAATCATATCAGTATATTTCAAGGCGGGGATGATATCCATACGGTCCATCACTTCTGAAACTACCGCAATATTATTAATTTTCCCCGCTTCTCGTAAATACTTCAAGCCTCGTTCTCCCAAACCTTGAAAAGAATAAGGAGATGTTCTTGGTTTATAAGCGCCACCTCGTAAAACTTTTGTGCCTGTTTTTTTTATCAAGCGTGCTATTTTTTTGATTTGTTCACGAGATTCTATTGAACAGGGACCGGCAATGAGACCGATTTTCTTACTACCAAATTTAACTTCTCCCACTTTAACAATACTATTTTCTGCTTGAAAAGTGCGACTGGCTAACTTATATGGTTCTGAAACTCGAAGTACTTCATGCACCCCTTCCAAAATCTCAAAATCACGAGTATCAACTGATTGAGTATTTCCCACTACTCCCAAAACCGTGTGAGATGCCCCAGTGGAACGATGAATATCAAAACCTTGATCAACCAGCTTTTCCGTTATATGTTGAATTTGTTTTTCGGTTACGTTTTCTTCTAAGATGATAATCATAATTAGCTTTTTTTCTTGTTATAAACCTCTATACGTTCCAAGCGCCGGGATTCATCAATAATACGTTCATAAATTCTGATGATAGCATTGGATGATAGAGGACCTGGGTTTTCTGATATTACATTAGACAAAACTTTTTTCTCTCTTTTGGGGTCAAATAACTTCCGACCTTCTTTCAGTTTACATCTCCCCATTTCAATAACCAATAAAGCACGTTGATTTAACAAATCTATAATCTGTTGGTCGAGCTTGTCAATTTCTCTTCGCAATTGTTCAATTGTTTTCTTTCTCATGAGATAGCTTTTCTAATTTTACTTAAAAAATTTTCTACCTGTTTTAGGGCATCTCTTTTATCTTTGGCATTACGAATAATTTTTATAATGGCAGAGCCTATAACTACACCATCGGAATATTTTGATAATCTTTTAGCTGATTCTGGCGAAGCCACTCCAAAACCGGCGACAAAGGGTTTAGAAAGAAGTTTTTTCAATTTTTTAAAATAAGCATCTGTCTTCCTGCCAAAAACTTTTCCTGTTCCCGTTACTCCCGCCACCGTTACGGCATAGATAAAATCGGTTGAATATTGATTGATTAGTTCAATCCTCTCTTTTGATGAAGTAGGCGATACTAAAAATATCATAGAAAGATTATTTTTTATCGCTTGGTTATATAACAGA
>Ga0114931_10008462_pt1 | contig 12454 bp, 12 predicted proteins | sample 2SBtaG_FD_89579 | JGI IMG/M metagenome (GOLD analysis project Ga0114931, IMG submission 89579) | Deep subsurface microbial communities from Kolumbo volcano to uncover new lineages of life (NeLLi) - 2SBTROV14_V59a metaG | ecosystem: Environmental > Aquatic > Marine > Volcanic | place: Kolumbo...
AAACATCAAAAATCTATTAAACTCAATTTCTTTTATAATTTAATGAAACAAGTTAATTTTGAAAAAATAGAAAAGAAGTGGCAAAAGAAGTGGAGAGAGGCTAAAAGTTTTGAAGTTAAAGAAGGCGGAAAAAAGGAAAAGTTTTATTGTCTTGAAATGTTTGCTTATCCTTCTGGATCTGGACTCCATATGGGGCATGCTTTGAATTATACAATTGGAGACATTTTTTCTCGTTTTAAAAAATTAGAGGGTTTTAAGGTTTTACATCCAATTGGTTATGATGCTCTCGGACTTCCTGCAGAGAATGCTGCGATAAAAGAAGGTTCTCACCCCAAAGAATATACTCAAAAGACAATGAACAATTTTACTAAACAATCTCGGTCTTTAGGTTTTGGTTATGACTGGAGTCGGCTTATTGATACTTCAAATTCAGATTATTACAAATGGGATCAATGGATTTTTTTGAAAATGCTTGAGTCTGGACTTGCTTATCAAAAAGAATCAAGTGTAAATTGGTGTCCTGAATGTAAAACGGTTTTAGCTAATGAACAAGTTGTTGACGGGAAATGTTGGAGGCATGAAGACACTTCAGTTCAAGTTAAATATTTGAAGCAATGGTTTTTGAAAATAACAGATTATGCGGATGAACTTCTTGACAATTTGGATGACATGAATTGGCCTGAGAGAACTAAAAATATGCAAAAGCATTGGATAGGAAAAAGTTATGGGGCTGAAATTGATTTTAAAGTTGGAGACGAAAAGTGGCCTGTTTTTACGACTCGTCCAGATACAATTTATGGAGTAACTTTTGTGGTTGTCTCTCCTCATCATCAAAAATTAGATAAACTTGTAAAGAAGGAGCAAAAAAAAGAGGTAGATAAATTTTTGAAAAAAATGAATTCGGTTTCTGAAAAAGATTTAGCTGTTTTGGAAAAGGAAGGGGTTTTTACGGGTTCTTATGCAATTAATCCTCTAACAAAAGAGAGAGTTCCAATTTATTTGGGGAATTTTGTCGTTGCTGATTATGGTTCCGGAATGGTTATGGCGGTTCCAGCCCACGACAAAAGAGACTTTGATTTTGCTAAAAAATATGAAATTCCATTTAAAGTTGTAATTGATCCAGTTGACTTTGAATTGAATGAAAAGAATTTGACTGAAGCGTATGTTGGAGGAGGGACTTTGAAAAATTCAGAAGAGTTTGATGGTTTGAAAACAGAAAAAGCTAAAGAGAAAATTGTTGAATTTTTGTCTAAAAGAAACTTAGGTCGCAGAGCAACTCAATTTAGGTTGAAAGATTGGGGAATAAGTCGTCAAAGATATTGGGGAACTCCGATTCCTATTATTTATTGTGAAGATTGTGGGGTTGTTCCGGTTCCCATAAAAGATTTACCCGTTAAATTACCTCACAAGGTTAAATTTGGAAAAGGGAATCCTTTAGAAACTAATGAAAAATGGATCAAGGTTAAATGCCCCAAATGTGGAAAAGTTGGTCGTCGAGAAACTGACACAATGGACACTTTTGTAAACTCTTCATGGTATTTTTTAAGATATGCTGATCCAAAAAACGATAAAAAGATTTTTGAAAATAAAAAAGCAAATTACTGGAACCCTGTTGATTTGTATATTGGAGGAGCAGAGCACGCTTGCATGCATTTAATTTATTCAAGGTTTTATGTTAAATTCTTAAGAGACGCGGGATTACTTAATTTTGATGAACCTGCTAAAAGACTTTTTCATCAAGGGATGATTCATGCAGAAGGTGGAGAGAAGATGAGTAAGTCTAAGAGAAATGTTGTTGACCCCATAGACATCTCAAAAAAATATGGAATTGACGCTTTAAGATTTTTTTTGATTTCCGTTGCTTCTCCAGATAAAGACTTTGATTGGAGTGAAAAAGGAATTCAAGGAAGTTTTAGGTTTATTAAAAAAATCTTTAACTTTTTTGAAAATTTAAAAATTGGGAAGGATTCTGAAAAAATTATTTTGAAGCTAAATAGTACTATAAAAAATGTTAAAGAATATTATGAAACTCTTAAATATAGAAAAGCAACGATTAAATTGAGAGAATTGTTTGATTTGATTTATGAAGAAAGAATTGTAAGTCGTGATACTCTTGAGAAATTTTTGAAAATCTTAAATCCAATTTGTCCACACATTACTGAAGAGCTTTTTGAAAAAATTGGAAACAAAAAAATGATTGTTGATTCAAATTGGCCTAAAAGTAAGGAAGTCAAGAAGTTAAAACGAAATGAAGAAGATTTTAATGAAGATATTGGAAAAAAAGTTTTTGAGATAATGAAGAATTTTGAAAATAGAGGGGGGAAGATTTCAAAAGTTTATCTTTATTTTGTTCCTTTTGAAATTTCAAAAGTTCATCCCGTGAAATTAAAGAAATTTTTAGGAAAAGAGGTTTTTGTTTATTCAGTTCAAGATAAAAATAAACATGACCCCTCAGGAAAAAGCAAAAAAGCAAGACCGGGTATTCCTGGAATTTGGTTTGAATAAACTTAAAAACCTTAGCTTCTAGATTTAATCATGATAAACAAAAAGGATATTTTGAAGGAACTTGAAAAGAAGTTTGAAGAATCTCAAAAGAGAATTGGTTTTAAGCCGAGCTATGAAGAAATTGAAAAAGAGTTTGCAATAAGTGACGCTGTTCTTTCTAATGGTTTTGTTTCTGAGAATTTTGAAAGGCAACTTACTTCAAGAATTGCAGAATTCTATAGAGATTGGCATGGGTATTTGAACAATCTTTTACTTCCTAACCCTTCTTATTATGCTGGGCAAACAGAATCGAAACTTTTTAATTCTGAAGAAGACAAAAAGAAAATTTGGGATTTAGTTACAATTTCGATGAAGTTTTCTAGTATGCATTCATTAAGTGCCTTGAATAAAGATGAGAAGCTTCAAAAAGAATTTATAGACACAGCTTACGAATCTTGGATTGGAATTTTTAAACCAGGAATCGTTCACATATGAACAAAGTTTATGAAGGTTGGAAAAAGAAATAGGCTTCGGAACTTTTTTATATTCAATTTGGTTTGTTTTTTTATGGAAGAGGTTGTGGAAAGTAGTGAAAAAGAAATTCAATTTTTTCAAAAGCGTTCTTTTTTGTGGGTTGTTGCAGGAGTGACAATTTTAATCTTTTGTTTTTTTGTTTATTCTTCTCTTTCTTACAATTTTTATCAAAAAGATTTCTCCGAATTTCAAAAATGTGGTGATGGAACTTTCGAAGGTTATTGTTCTTTGAGTAAACCTTATTATTGTTCAGGGGGAATTTTGATTCAAAATGTAAGTAAGTGTGGTTGCCCTGATTCAGCAACATTTTCTTCAGGGGAGTGCCTTTCAGAATATTCTCGGAATGGAACTTTTTCAAGTTTTAACTATTTTTTAGGGGGCACCCAAAAAAATTTGTCTTTAGAAACTTATCCACTTCTTCTTAATTATTTACTAAATTTGTCCAGAGCTAAAATTTATTATGGGGGGGAGCTTCCGCGTAGAGATGATTTTAAACTTAGCCAAATAAATGAACCTATTCAAAGCGATTACTTAAATCCATTAGTTGTTAAAATTCAGAACTTAGCTCCAGATTCAAAAGAAATCCAAGCAAGAATTGCAATTAGTTTAGTTCAAAATATCCCTTACAATGAATCTAAGTTTGTTTCCATACTTGGGACAAAAGTCAGGCTTTCAAGATATCCCTATCAAGTTTTAATTGAGAATCAAGGTTCTTGTGAAGGGAAGTCAGAACTTTTAGCTTATATTTTGAGGAAAATTGGTTTTGGAGTGGTGCTCTTTTATTTCCCAGAGGGAGACCATGAAGCAGTTGGAATAAAATGCCCGATTGAAAACAGTTATTTGGGAACGGGGTATTGTTTTGTTGAGACAACTGTTCCAAGTCTAATTTCATTTAGTGATGGGGAATATTTGAATGCTGAGGGACTTAGCAAATTAAAAGGGAAACCTGAATTTGTTTTAATTAGTGATGGCATTAGTTTACCTAAAAATTTAGAGGATTATCAAGATTCTAAGATTTTGTCTTCATTAATGAACAAAATTAGTAATTCAGGTTCATTGAATCCAATTGACAACTCAAGAATGAATTCTCTAAGAGAAAAATATCATTTGGCTTTTTAGTTTATTCTAAGATTGCTTTTATTCTTCTGATTCCTGCGGCTGAAGACTCTTCCTTAACAATTTTGAATTTTTTTAATTCACTTGTTTTTTTTACATGTGGGCCGGTACAAATCTCTCTACTTACTTGTTCTTTAGGATTTTTTTCATTGAAGATGGTGTATACAGAAACTCTTTGGGGATACTTTGCACCAAACTCTGCTTGAGCTCCCGAACCAAGAGCTTCTTTTAAACTCATTTCTTCACGCTTTACAGAAAAATTCTTTTTAATTTTATCATTAACCCATTTCTCAATTTTTTTAATTTCTTCAGGAGTTAATTTTCTTGGAAAATTAAAATCAAACCTAAGTCTTTCAGGAGTTATGTTTGAACCTTTTTGAGAAATTTTCTTGTCTTTCAAGACTTGTCTTAGTGCTTCATTTAGTAGATGGGTTGCAGTATGTAATCTAGTTGTTTCAATTGAATTGTCAATAAGTCCGGACTTAAATTTTCCCGCTGAAGCTGTTTGAGAAAGTTTTTGGTGCTTTTTTAGTTCTTCTTCAAAACTTTTTTCGTCGACTGACATTTCACGTTCTTTTGAGAGTTCTTTTGTCATTTCTATTGGGAACCCATAAGATTGGTATAGAAAAAAAGCATCTTTTCCAGAAATTTTGTTTTTTGAAGAGAATTTTTCAAAAATCTTCAAACCTTTTTTAAGAGTTCTTTCAAATCTGTCTTCTTCTTTTTTTAGCTCTGTAGAAATTTTCTTTTTGTTTAATTTGTACTCTGGATAAATTTTGAAAATTGGTTCTGCAATTTGGGAGGTAAAATTTTCTAAATCAAGTGTTTTTCCATATCTTACTGCCCTACGAATTAATCTTCTCAAAACATAACCTTGTTCAGTGTTACCGGGGGTAACTCCATCGGAAATTATGAAAACTGCTGCTTTAACATGATCTGCAATTATTCTCATAACTTTTTCATTTCCTTTATATTTTTTGTTAGACAATTTTTCAATTTTTTCTATAATTGGTTTCCACATTTCTGCCTCATAATCGTCTTCAAGTCCATTAAGAACCGCTATAGTTCTTTCAACCCCCATTCCTGTATCAATGTTTTTTTGTTTTGCCTCTTGGTATCTTCCATTTTTATCTTTGTAATACTCCATTAAAACATCATTCCAAATTTCGACCCAGTTTTCATCATTTGAATTAAACTTTTTGGGAGAGGGTTTGTTTTTTGATTTCCAATAAAACATTTCTGTGTCTGGTCCACATGGTCCAGTTAAACCGGTGGGTCCCCACCAATTATTTTTTTTAGGTAGTTCTGCAATTCTTTCGCTTGGAATACCTAATTTTTCCCAATATCTAATTGATTCTGAATCTTTTTTTGCATCTTTATCTCCCGCAAAAACACTTACTGCCAAATTTTCTTTTGGAATTTTTAAAACTTTTGTCAAGAATTCAAAAGAGTATTCGATTGCTTCTTTTTTCCAGTAATCTCCAAGAGACCAATTTCCAATCATCTCAAAAAAGGTATGGTGTACAATGTCTACAACTTCTTCAATGTCCCCAGTTCTTATACACCTTTGAACTCCAACAAGTTTTTTTCCAAGAGGGTGTTTTTGTCCTGAAAGAAATGAAACAAGGGGGTGCATTCCCGCAGTTGTAAAAAGTACTGTTGGATCATTTTCTGGAACAAGTGAAGAATTAGAAATTTCTTTATGGCCTTTTTCTTTAAAAAATTCAATATATTTTTTTATTAATTCATTCCTTTTCATTAGAATTAAAAGAGAAAAAGGTTTTTATGGGTTTTGATACTATTGGTTCAAATTGTTAAGTTTTTGTTGAATTTCTAACAATTCTTTTTCTATTTTTGATTTTGTTTTTGGAACTTCAAATTGAAGTGTTTGTTCTTTTGTTCTTATTTTTTTAACTTCATCTTTTAACATTTTTGGAACTTTCAAATTTGGAAGAATGGTTGAAAGTTTGTTTAAATTAGTTTTTACCTCTTTAGCTCTCTTTTGGATTAATTTTTTCTTTTTTGTTTCTTCATTTCTAAGTCTTCCAAAGTTTTCAATACTCTGAAAGATTTTAAGAAGGTTAATTTCTGAATTTAACAAATCTTTTTTCCCCTGAATTGCTTCAGAATTTTCAAGTTTTATATGTATTGCATTTGGCTCTTTTTTTGGAGCTTTGTCCTTTTTAGAACTAGTTTTTTTTGCCATTTGAATTTAAATTTTTGAGAAGATATCTTTGTCAACTTTTTCAATTTGGGCTTTCATGTCTTGAATTTCTTTTTCCCATGCCGACAACTCTTCTTCTTCATTTTCTTTTAATTCTTTAGTCTCTTCAAGAAGCTTGTCTATTTCATCGATTTTGTCTTTGGTATCTTTAAATACATGAAGCGCTTCTTCAAATTTATCAATCCTTATAAAAACTGGACCATTTTCCCTTGTTTTTTCTTGAATCGCTCTCTTCATAGGAGTTTTTTCACTTCCTCCCCTGTAATTAGGTTTTGGCATTTTATTGAATGAAGGTTTTGGGATTACAGGGGAATGCATTTCTTCGTCATCATTAGGATGGTCATTCTCATTCCCTGAAACGGCGTTTTTTATTGTTTCCTGAGAAAATTTGTCACCCATTTGGGAATTTGGAAAACTTGGAAGATTGTGAACATCGTGAGAGTCGTCGGATTCTTCCATTTCCGGAAATTTACTTGGAAGACTTGGGAGCTCAGGCAAGCTTGGCAGATTCACGTCCTTTTTGTCATCCCTTTTAGAAAAAAGTCCCATTTATTTCACCTTTAATATATAATACAATATATACTTTAAAAAGGTTATTCCTTTTAGACTCAAAGCTTAAAGAGGCAAAAAAAGTTTCCTCACGATTTTTTTTCACAAAAAAAACCGAAAAGAAACCCAAAGCTAAAGCCTCACGATTTTTTTTCACAAAAAAAACCGAAAGCTATTTTAAGGGAGTAATTTTTAATTAAAACATGCTAAATAAACTTCTTGACGAGATTGTGGTTTCCATTGTAGGTAAACCTGCCGAAGGAATTGTCCCTCTTTTAAACACTTCAAAATATGTTAATGAGTTTATAATTGCAAAAAAATTAGGGATAACTATAAATCAAACAAGAAACATTCTCTATAAAATTTCAGATTATGGGCTTGTTTCTTCGATTAGAAAAAAAGATAAAAAGAAAGGATGGTATACTTATTTTTGGCATTTTGAAATTTTGAAATGTCTAGAATTTTTGAAAGAATGGTTAATAAAAAATAAGGGAGAAATTCAAAGCCAGATTAATTTAAGAAATTCAAAAGTTTTCTATGAGTGCAAATCTTGTGGACTTGAGTATGATGAGGATGAGGCACTTTTGATGAATTTTACATGCGACGAGTGTGGAGAGGTTTTTACGGTTAAAGATAATTTAAAATTAGTTAAAGAAATGGAAAAGGGTGTATCAAAAATTGATGAGAAACTGAAAACTGTCGAAGAGGAAATTAAAAAAGAGCAATCAAAACTTAATAGAAAAAAATCCCTTCAACTTAAAAAAGAAGAAAAGGAAAAAGAAAAGAAAAGAGTTGAAGCTAAGAAAAAAAGAGAACAGAAAAGAAAAGAAAGAAAGGCAGAAAAGGAAAAGGAGAAAAAGAAAGCTAAGAAATTGTCTTATAAGAAAAAATCTTTGAAAAAAGAACTTTCTAATAAAAAAAGTTCTAGGAAAAAAACTCCTAAGGGAAAGAGTTCTGAAAAAAAGAAAGTTTCAAAAAAGAAATCTTCTCCTAAAAAAAAGAAGAGCGTTAAGAAAAAGAGTATTAAGAAAAAATCATCTAAGAAGAAAGTAACTAAGAAAAAGATGTCTAGAAAGAAAAAATAAATATAGTGAAATTTAAATAATCAATTCGGTTTTTTATTTGATGGTGGTTTATCAAATTTTATCCCCTAAAAAGAGAACTAGTTTTTTTGAGAGACTTAGTCTGACAACTTGGATAATAATTGCAAATGTTTTTCTTTTTATTGTTTTTTCCCTTTTGGTAGGGTATGGTATTTTAGGATGGGATTCTATTGCTTTGAAACCCTCGAATGTTTTCCTTGGAAAATATCTCTGGACTTTTATAACAAGTATGTTTATGCATGCGGGATTTTTTCATATTTTTGTAAATATGCTCTCACTTTTTTTTGTTGGGTCTTTGTTAGAAAAAATCTTGGGAAAGAGAAGGTATTTTTGGTTCTATGTTTTTTCAGGAGTTTTTGCAGGAGTGATTTTTGTTTTAGCTTCGCAGATTTTTCCGTCGGACTTTAACACATATGCGGTTGGAGCTTCGGGTGCAATTTTTGGTTTAATTGGAGTTTTAATGTTTTTGACTCCAAATTTGCCTGTTTATTTAATGTTTATTCCAATCCCTATAAAAATGAAATATGCTGCTCCCGGAATGCTTGTTGTTTTATGGCTCATTTCAATTGGGGGAGATGTTCCAATTGGAAACACTGCTCACCTTGGAGGTTTTATTGCGGGTTTAATTTATGGGTTTTTCCTTAAAAGAAAATATCCTAATAAAGTGGGAATGATTTCAAAAAGGTTTAGTAGATGAAAAATAAAAAATTTAATTTGTTTCATTTTATAGAAGAGAATTTTAATAATTCTTTTAATTATGTTAAGGATTCAAGGAAGTTCATTTATTCTATAATTTTAGTTTTTTTCTTTTTTGCTTTAGTTGGATTTTTTGTTCCACTCCCCCCTGAAATTTCAAAAGAACTTCTTGATTACTTTAGAAAAATAATTGAAGAAACAAAAGGTTTTGGACTTTTTGATTTGATTATTTTTTTATTTAGGAATAATTCTCTTTCTGGATTTATGGGGCTTTTTTTTGGGGTTATTTTGGGTATTTTTCCAGTTATTAATGCAATAATTAATGGACTTGTTTTAGGTTTTGTTTCGAATTTGAGTGTTACAAAAAATGGAGCAATCTCTCTTTGGCGACTTTTTCCCCATGGAATTTTTGAATTGCCTGCAATTTTTATTTCGCTTGGTTTAGGGGTTAAGCTTTCAACTTTTATTTTTAAAAAAGATAAATTAAATTCTTTAATAAACTTTTTAGAAAAATCTTTTTGGAGTTTTTTGTTAATTGTTGTTCCTTTATTGATTCTTGCAGCAATAATTGAAGGAACTTTGATTTATTTAGGATTTTAGTCTCTTAATTCACCAATCCCAAGAACAATTAAAACCAATCCAAATAGGATGACTAAGAGAGTTATTCCCCCTTTGATTAATTCCCAAGTCGCTTCTCCCCATGAATTGAGAGGCATTCCTGGAAGGATTAGGGCAAGTGGAACTACTACAAAGATTAATCCAATTAAAATTTTTAATCCTTTATACATCCTTTTTCTAATGAAATTTGTTTTAAAAAGATTCTTGTTCTGGAGACTAAGTTTTAAAAACTGGTCATTTATCCTTGTTTTATGAAAAAATTTTTTGTTCCAGGAATTAATGGGTTGGGAAATACAAAAGGGGTTGAAAAGAATAAAAAAATTTTAGAAGATTTCGAATTTAAGGAAATTAGTCTAGATTTGGAAAATATTAAATTACAATTAAATCAGATTTATCTTTCTGCCAAAAATTTTGTGCACGAAAAATTTTTTGTTTTAGGGGGAGATCATTCAATTAGTTTTCCCATTATGAAAGCCTTTTTTGAAACTCATGGTTCTAAATCCAAATTATTAATTTTTGATGCCCATTTTGATTTAATGGAGCCTATGCCTGAACCTAGTCATGAGGAGTGGTTGAGAGGGCTTATTGAACTTGGTTTTGATGAAAAAAAAATTTTGATTGTAGGGATTCGTAAAGATAGTAAAAATATTGACGCTCAAGAAATAAATTATGCAAAAGAAAAACAAATTAAAATTATTTACCCCTCTGAATTTAAAAAGAAAAAGGAAGAAATTTTGGATTTTGTATCTTCCGGCAAAGTTTATGTTTCTTTTGATATTGATGTTTTTGACAGTTTGATGGTTGGTTCTACAGGATATCCTGAACCAAAAGGGTTAGGTGAAGAAGTTTTTGGTTTATTAGAAAACATTAAGAAATTTTTTTTCGGATTTGATTTAGTTGAAATCAATTTAGAAAAAGGAACAGAAGAAGAAAAGAAAAAGACTTTTAAAGTTGGAAGAAAAGTTTTAAAAACTGTTTTGAGCGAGTAATAATATGGGAAATGAATACTCTATTTTAGCAATACCAATTTGTTAATTAGTGTTAACTTTCTTAATTAAATTCTTAATTACCTATATGAAAAAAGTTAAAGATTTTTTATGGCATGAAAATATGAAAGTTTCTGAATTAGTTAGTACTTTTGATAGCTTGGGGTTTCAAAGTGTGGAATTAGCCAAGGCATCAGAAATTATTGTAAAAATGAAAAAAAATAATGCCAAGATTTTTTTAACTTTTACTTCAAATATGGTTACTTCTGGTTTAAGGGGATTTTTTGCACAGATTGTCAAATTAAAGATTCCTAGTTTTTTAGTAACAACTGCTGGATCCATCGAAGAAGATGTTATGAAGTCTTTAGGAGAGGATTTTGAAATTGGTTCTTTTAATTTAGATGATATAGAACTGCATGAAAAGGGGATTAACCGTGTTGGAAATTTGATGATTAAATCAGAAAGCTATATGAATTTTGAAAATTGGATTGGTAAGGTCTTGAAAGAGTGCTATTTGAAAAAAAAGAAGTGGACAGTTTCTGATTTGTTAAAAGAAATTGGATTAAAATTAAATAATGAAAATTCAATTCTTTATCAAGCGGCTAAAAATGAGGTTCCTATTTTTTGCCCCGCTATTAGTGATGCTGGCCTAGGTTTTCACCTTTATTTATTTCAACAAAAACATAAAGATTTTTTCGTTGATATTATTGGGGATTTTGGAAATATTCTTTTGTCCACTAGTTTTGATGATAAAAAAGCAATTATTTCTTTAGGAGGTTCTATTTCAAAACACCATGCTCTTTTGGCTACTTTATTGAATGGAGGTGCAGAGTATGCTGTATATATGACTACGGCACATAAGGATTCTGGATCTATGAGTGGAGCTACAACAGAAGAAGCAAAGAGTTGGGGAAAAGTGAAAGATGAGAGTGATGTTGCAACTGTTATTGGAGACGTAAGTATTAATTTTCCATTAGTTATGGTTGCAGCTCTAGAGAAACTCAAAAAGGAAGGACTTCTGGAATGAAATTTGAAAAAATAAGATGAAAAAACCAAAATTTGAAATTTCTAAAAAAATTGTTCTGGAAAAATTTGATCAAGTTCAGGAATTAGCAGATATTGTTTCTTATTCATCTAAAACTAATCCTTTGGTTACAGGTGTTTTAGAAAGAGAGAGAAGTTGCATGTTTAGTATTCATTCTGTTAATGAACTTAAACATGTTAAAGATAAACAAAGAGTCATATTTTTAGCTCAAGGATGGGATGAAGAAGAAATTAGTTTTTTGACTGGGGAAGGAATTTGTTATTTTGTCGTGGATAATAAATCCGATTTAAAAACTTTGGAAAATTATTTAAAGAAAAATAAATGCGAAGGAATTAATTTATTTTTAAGGTTAAAGTTAAGAGAGAATACTTTAAAAACTGAAAAATATTTTGTTTTTGGATTTGATTCAAATTTTATTAATAAAGAAGTTCCTAATTTGATTAGTCTAAATTTGTTTAAATCAATTGGAGTCCATTTTCATAGAAAGACCCAGAATGTTTCAGAATGGGATTTAAGGAGAGAGATTGAAGATGTTTTGAATGTTGAGGTTTTTGATTTACTAGATTATATGATTATTGGGGGGGGATTGCCTTCTATATATGCTAATACAAATCTTAAGGTTTTCAAAGGAATTTTTAATAAGATTAAGGGATTTAGAAAATGGATTAATGGTTTTGGTTGTAAGATTATTATTGAACCCGGGAGATACATTGCTGCTCCTGCTGGCCGATTGATAGGGCATGTTAAAGGGGCTTATGATAAAAATATTATTTTGGACGTATCAGTTTACAATGCAGACATGGATTCTTTGATTGTTCCTGTGAAGCTTTTAATTAAGGGGGAAGTAGATAAAACTAAGGGAGATCCTTATGTTATTAAAGGAATTACTCCTTGCTCTATGGATTTATTTAGGTATAGAGTTTATTTGGAGAAAAGACCAAAAATTGGTGATGAGTTAGTGTTTTTTAATGCTGGGGCTTATAATTTTTCAACTGATTTTTGTGATTTAGAAAAAATTGATACAAAAATAGTTGAAGATTTTTGATTTTTTTAAAATAAACTTCTTTTTTAGATAAATATTTAAATAGAAAAGAAGATT
>Ga0114931_10008463_pt1 | contig 12454 bp, 10 predicted proteins | sample 2SBtaG_FD_89579 | JGI IMG/M metagenome (GOLD analysis project Ga0114931, IMG submission 89579) | Deep subsurface microbial communities from Kolumbo volcano to uncover new lineages of life (NeLLi) - 2SBTROV14_V59a metaG | ecosystem: Environmental > Aquatic > Marine > Volcanic | place: Kolumbo...
GCGGCATGGGCGAGGTCTACAAGGCCACCGACACCGCCCTGGACCGGCCCGTAGCGATCAAAGTGCTGCCGCCGGCCATCGCCGAGGACAACACCTTGCGCAGCCGGTTTTTCCGCGAGGCGCGGGCGCAGGCGCGGCTGCACCATCCGAACGTTTGCCACATCTACTACATTGGCGAGCAGGGCGACCGCCTGTTCTTCGCCATGGAGTACATCGACGGGGAGTCTCTCGCCGCACGGTTGCAGCGACAGGGCAAGCTGGCGCCGGACGAAGCGGTGGAGCTGTGCCGGATGTCGGCCCTCGGAATTGCGCTGGCGCTCAGCGTGATCATGATTCCCGCGGAAGGGGCGCTCGCCGCGTGGATGACCCCGCACAAGCGCGCGCTGTGGGATCGTGTGTCCCACACCCGCGTGCGCTACCGTCAGACCCGCACGGACTAGCGCGCCCGCTAACCGACTATCGCCGCGTCGAGCACGGTTAGCAGAGCATCCATCTCTTCGAGGTAGTCGATGGCGTGGATGAGCTCGGGGCTGCCGCCGATTTTCGCCTCGGCGCGGTACTGGGCTTCCTGCGCCCGTGATACCACGACGCCGATCACGGGCGCGTCGGAGTGGGCGACAGCGGCGATGAGCTCTTCGGCGCCGGGCACCGGGCCTGCCTGATAGCCGGCCTCGGCGACGAGGCGCCGGCACTCGGTGTCGGCCACGAGCACCATGTGATCGCGACGCCGGCCCAAGCGTATGAGGTACTCGGCCAGCGCCTCGCGAAACCCGGCAGGTGCGTCGACGATTTGCAGGCCGACTCCCGGCTTGCGCTTGCACGTCTGCGCGACCTCGGGAGTCAATACGTGTGCCACTTCGGCGGTGAGTTGGAACGTGCCGTAGCCGGGCAGCTCGAGCTGCACCGGAACCCGTTCGAGCGGCTGCAGATCGGTGTGTCCGCGCACGAACAACCCGCCACTGCTGAGATTCTCGGCGTATTCGACGACGAAGTCGCGTGCGCGCTCGTAGCGAACCGAAAGGTGAACCCTGTAGCGCCTCGATGTCCGCTGGGATTTGCTCACCGCCGGTCGACCTCCCGTGTCACCAATACCAGTCTATTGGTCTGCGCTGGCGGCGTCTACTCGCTGGCACAATAGCCGGTGAAAACCTCGACCTTCGAGCACGTCGCGGCGGCCGATGGTCTGGCCCGTCAACGCGTCGCGCAAAACGAAGGGCGACATGTCGTAGCGGCGGATCACATCGTCGGCCGCTGGGGGCGCATGTGCCCACGACGGCGCCAGCTCGCCGGCCCACTCGCGGTTGTCCGCCAGGGTGCGTTCGTTCTGCAGCACCATGCCGGTGTCGCACTCCAGGCGCGAGCGTATCTTGCCGCCGTACTGGCCGCTGGTCTTGAGCGCGCGGTGGCGGCCGAAGCCCGGCTGCTCGTCTTCGTCGCTCCATGCGGCGACGCGCACGTTGGCCACGCTGGTGACCTTTTCCTCGCGCATGCGGTGCAGGCCGTGCTCGGCTTGCAGGTAACCGAACGCACAGCGGCCGTGCAACGCGAGCATGGCCGGCTCGTCGTCGGCGGTGGGTTCCCGCACCCAGGACAGCTCCAGCCGCCGGTACTCGGCCCAGCTGCGATAGGCGTCCACGAGCAGGTCTCGGGCGCGGCGGCCGGCAGCGCCCACGGGCTTGACTTCGATCAGGGCGTCGCGGTGGCCCGCCGCGCCCATCACGACCAGCTCGCGCCGGGCGCCGGCGATGGCGTTTTCGAGTTGCACCACGCGATGCGCGGCGTCCTTGATCTGGCGGCGCATATCGGCGTTGCCCAGCGCCTCGCCGATATCGTCCACGCGCATGCGCAGGCGATCGATGCGATCCAGCCACGACGTGATGCGATCCAGATCGCGCAACGCGATGCTGGCTTCCACCGGGTGGTTCCAGAACTCGGGCTTGGTGCGCAGCTCGACGATCCGCGCGCGCTCGGCGGCCAGCGACTGTTCGTCGACCATTGTTGCGATGGCCTCGATGTCGACGCGGGCCTGTTGCAGCGCACCCGTCAGCTCGTCAGGCTCCAGCTTGCGCCCTTCGGGCAGGCGGATGGGCTGGCGCGCGCGCTTGGCGGCCCGGCTCTGTTCTGTGTCCACCACGCGTACCTGGATGCGGTCGCTCTTGACCACCACGCGCAAAATTGCGCCGGGCTCCACGCCGCGTTCCATGATCGTCATCGCCAAAGGCAGCACCAGCTGGCGCTGGATTTCGCGCTTGAGCCCGCGTGCGCCGTAGCGCGGATCGAAGCCGCGCTGGACGATGAAGTCGATGCTGTCGTCGTCCACGTCCACCACCAGGTTGCGGCCGGTGATGCCCTCGCGCGCCAGGATGCGCTTGAGCTCGGCCCGCGCCACGGTGCGCACCTGTTGGGCGCTGAGCGGATGGAACACCACCACGTGAGCGAAGCGATTGATGAACTCGGGGCGAAACTGGCGCTCGAGCGCCTCCATGATCGCCGCCGCGCGCTGTTCGTTGTCGACGTTGGAGCCGAAACCCACGGAGCGGCTGGAGTGTTTTGCACCGACGTTGGAGGTGGCGATCACGATGGTGTTGCGGAAATCGACCGGCAGTCCGCCCGGCGGCGTCAGCCGGCCCTCGTCCAGCAGCTGCAAGAACAGGTCCCAGATGTTGGAGTGTGCCTTTTCGAGCTCGTCGAACAGCACCACCTGAAACGGCTGGGTGCGCACCGGGTCGAGCAATCGCGCCGGCTGGTGCGGCTTTTCCGGATCGCCGAGCAGCAGCGAGAACGAGTGGTAGTCTTTGAACTCGGACAAATCGAAGCGCAGCATCCGGTGGGGGCTGCCGAACAGATAGGTGGCGACGAGTCGGGCCAGCTCGGTTTTACCCACACCGGTGGGGCCGACGAACAGAAACGTACCCACCGGCCGGTTGGGATCGTGCAGGCCGGCCTTGAACAGGGCGATGGTCTCGACCACGGCTTCGATGGCTTCGCGCTGGCCGACCAGGCGATCCGAAAACCAGTCGCGCACGGCTTTGGCCGACACGGTGGTATCTCGACTGACGACGAACCGCGGCAGCCCCGTGTAGATGCAGAACACCTTCTCGACGAAGCTGCTGTCGATGAGCTGGTCCTCGCCCACGGAGCTCTTTTGCGACTGGTAGTCGCGGACCTGGCGCAACAGATTGAGCGCCGGACCGGGCTGCGGGCGCGCCGGCAGAAATCGCGTCGTGGTTTGCACCAGCGTGTCGAGGCTGGCGCGGTCCAGCTCGAAGCCTTCGCGCTCGGCGGCGTCGGTGAGCACGCTGTCCACCTGAGCCGGCTCCAGCGGTGCGACAGCAACCAGCTCGAACAAGTGCACGAACCCGTGGGTGCGCTGCATGGTACGCAAGATGGCCGGTGTGGCCTCGCCGATGATGCTGACGGCGTCACTCTCGATCAGCGGCCGCAGCGCGTCGAGCATGTTCGCCGGGTCGTTGCTGGTCTTGCCGACGGTGGCCAGGTTCCAGACGTCGGGAAAGTACAGGGCCACCCCGTCTTCGCCGGCGTCCCGCGCGATGCGGGTGATCTTGGTCTGCCACTCGCCCAGCCACTTGGTGCCGGACATGGCCTGGGTCGTGGACAGCTGGCGGATGCCGCCGTAGCCGCGTTCGGCCATGGCGCACGCGATGCCGTGAACCAGCGCGGTCTTGCCCGCGCCGGCGGGACCCGTAATGAGCACCGAGCGGCCGGCGTCGATGTGCGCCAGGGCACGGGCGATTTGCTCGTCGCGGAACAGCAGCGCGTGCAAGCTGCCCGAGCGCGCCGCCTCCACCAGATCGCTGGTGTCGTCGGCCAACGCAGACGTGTACATCTCGTCCGACACGGGCCGATCATACGTGCTTTCGCGACTGGTTCGCGACGGCCCTGCGTACTAAGCTGTGATTCTGATGGCGACGTATCTGGACGGACGAGTCGATGTGGTTCAGGCGGATATCACCACGTTGTCGGTGGACGCGATCGTCAATGCCGCGAATACGTCGCTGCTGGGTGGTGGCGGCGTCGACGGCGCGATTCACAACGCTGCGGGACCACAGCTGGTGGCGGAGTGTCGCGAGCTCGGCGGTTGCGAGACCGGCAGCGCCAAGATGACCCTGGGCTACGAGCTGCCGTCCGGCTACGTGATCCACGCCGTCGGTCCGCGCTGGCAGGGCGGGGATGCCGACGAGGATGCGTTGCTGGCCAGCTGCTACGAGACCAGCCTGGCCATCGCCATGGCCGAAGACCTGTCGTCGATCGCGTTTCCGGCCATTTCTACCGGCATTTTCGGCTTTCCGCTGGATCGCGCGACGCGCATCGCCATGACCAGCGTGCGCAAGGTTCTCGACGCCGACGAGCGCGCGCCCAAAGTGGTGTTCTGCTGCTTCGGCGACAACGACACGCAGGTGTACCGCCAGCTCGCCGGCGAGCTACTGAGCCAGCCAGTCTCGTAGCGCCCTGGCGTGGGGCTCGGGAATGTCCACGCCGAAATCGCTCACCGCCTCGAACCCGGCGCCGTGAAAATCCGAACCGCCGGTGGCCACCAAACCATAGCGCGCGGCCAGCTCGAGCCAGATCCGGCGCTGCTTGCGTGTGTACAGCTGATAAAACGCCTCGATGCCTTCCAGACCGTGGCCGCGAAAGTCACGGACCAGCGCGGTCGCGTCGCCACCGAGCTGATGCGGGTGAGCCAGCGACACCCGCGCACCGGCGCTCTTGGCCAGCGCCACGCCCTGCTCGACGTCGACGCGCGCGATGGGCACGTCGGCCAGTCCACCGTCGTACAGATAATGGCGAAACGCCTCGGCACGCGAGCGCACGTGGCCGGCAGCGACCATGGCATCGGCGATGGCCGGGCGTCCCACCGAGCCCGGATTGTCCGCCAGGATCTTGTCGGCATCGACCGCCAGGCCGCGTTGCTCGAGCCGCGCCGCGATCGTGAGCACCCGCTTGCGCCGGGCCTGGCGCTGGGTTTTCAACACCTCTTCGACCGCATCCCAGCGCTCGTCGCCGGCCACATCGTAGAGCAGCAAGTGAACCGTCTTGCCGCGCTCGCGGCAACTCAGCTCCACGCCGCGGAGCGCGCGGCCGCTGCCGAACTCCCGCGCCGCGTCGTCGCTGCCCGCGCACGTGTCGTGATCCGTGAGACAAAACACCTCCACCCCGGCAGCCCGCGCGCGCGCGCCGACTTCTGCTGGAGGCAGGCTGCCATCCGAGCACGTCGAATGACAATGCAGATCGATGCGCATACGCGTCAGCGCGTGTCCTGCATCGAGCGCAGGTGACGCGCGACCAGCATGACCATCTCCAGCGCCTGCTCGTAGTTCAGGCGCGGGTCCACGCGCGATTTGTACGCGCGGGTCAGATCGTGCTCGTCCAAGCCGCGCGCGCCGCCGATGCACTCGGTCACATTCTCACCGGTCATCTCGAAGTGTACGCCGCCCAGATGGGTGCCGTGCTCGGCGTGGATCGCGAACGCGTGCTCGAGCTCCTTGAGGATGTTGTCGAAGCGCCGCGTCTTGATGCCATCGGCCGTGGTTTCGGTATTGCCGTGCATCGGGTCGGCGCAAAACAGCACCGTCTTGCCGGTGCGCTTGACCGCTTCGATGATCTTGGGCAGCTCTTGCTCCACCTGGCTGGCACCAAAGCGGTGGATCAGCGTGATCCGGCCCGGCTCGTCGTCCGGGTGCAGCGCGTCGAGCAACTCGGAGATCCACGCCTCGTCCATGCCGGGGCCGACCTTGACGCCGATGGGGTTGCGGATGCCGCGGAAGTACTCCACGTGCGCACCGTCGAGGGTTGCCGTGCGCTTGCCGATCCACGGCAGGTGGGTGGACAGGTTGTACCAGCCCTCGCGTCGCGGCACCCGCCGGGTCTGGGCCTGTTCGTACAACAGCGCCAGCCCCTCGTGGCTGGTGTAGAAATCGACCCGGTCCATCTCGTACAGGTGCGTGCCCGTGATCGCTTCCATGAACGACACGGACTCGCGGATGGAGTCGACCGTGCGCCGGTACTCGCCGGCGAATTCGGAGTGCTCGACGAACGACACATCCCAGTACTCGGGGTGATGCAAGTCGGCAAAGCCGCCGCCGGACAGGGCGCGAATGAAGTTGAGGGTGAGCGCCGCGCGTTCGTAGCCGCGCAGCATCAGCTCCGGGCGGGGTTTGCGATCGGCCGCGGTGAAGCCGCTGCGGTTGACCAGATCGCCGCGGTACGACGGCAAGGTCACGTCACCGCGGCTCTCCTGATCGGACGAGCGCGGCTTGGCGTACTGGCCGGCGATGCGGCCGATGCGAATTACCGGCCGGCGCGTGGCGTGCACCAGCACCAGGCTCATCTGCAGCAGGATCTTGAGCTTCGCCGCGATGGCGCTGCTGTCGCAGTCGTCGAAGCTCTCGGCGCAGTCGCCCCCTTGCAACAAGAACGCGTTGCCGCGGGCGGCGTCGGCCAGCTTGGATTTGAGCCCCTCGATTTCCCACGAGGTCACCAGCGGTGGCAGGTGCGAAATTTCAGCGACGACGCGATCGAGCGCGTCCTGGTCGGGGTAGACCGCTTGCTGCGCCGCGGTCCGCTGCTGCCATGATGTCGGGCTCCATTCGCTCATCAGAGGACCAATACTAGCCCGGATTATTCGCGGGGGTGTGCGATGATCGGCGAAGGAATTGGTTTCACAGTCGAATCGGCGATCGCAGTGAATACCGGGCGTATTTGCAAGAACGGCGATATCGGCTGTGAGGCCAAGGGCTTGGCGAGGGCGAGACGTCCCTCGTGAATATTTCGGGCTAGCTCATCGGCAGCGAAGCGGTCGTGGACCTTCGATGTGAATGCGCCTCTTGCGCCGGTCGTAGTAGGCCGCCGGATCCAGCACGCCACCGTGTTTGCGCAGCCACTGCACCATGGCTTCCCGTATGGTTTCGCCACCCTCCAACGCGACTGCTTTGGGGTTGCGCTTGCGCAGTGAAGCGAATGCACCGTCGCCACCGGTGGCCAAAAAGTCGCTGGTCACGAGGCGGAGCGGGGTGTTGTCGGCGAGTGGTTTGCCGTTGCGCAGCAGGGTGACGCGCAGTTTCTTGCCCTCGCAGCGGGCGTTGATGCGCACTCCGGAGATGGAAAAGATGCCGGTGGCGTGGCGCAAGTTGAAGCGCATCACGTCGGCCAGCTCCGCGGCCGACAGGGTGATGGTGGCGAAGCGGTTGTCGAACGGCTGCGCCTGGTAGAACTCGCCGTAGGTGAGCGGACCCTTTGGCAGATCCGCGCGGAGGCCGCCGCCGTTGGTCAGCCCCACGTCGGCCTTGGGGCGCACGGCGCGCATCAGGTCGGCGATGAGGTTGCCGAGCGCCGACTCGCGGCTGCGCGAGCGGCGAAACCGCGCTTTGATCGCCACGCCCAACGATTGCTCGCGCAGCTTCTCGGCCTTGGCCTTGGCCCCGGCGATCAGCTTGGCGATGGCGCTGCTCGCTTTCACCGGCGCACCGGCGTAGTCGCCGGGCTCACACGGGTGCTCTGCGGTGGGCCGGCGCTTGCACAGATACCGTGTCGGTTCGATCACGGTCTTGACCAGGTGTTTGGTCGCGCGTTCGATGTACATGTCGACGCGGCCAAACGCGACGCCGTTGGCCATGGACTCGACGATGGCGATGCCATTGACCCGGTGGGCGATGCGCGCGTGGGTGTGGCCGGCGATGACGACGTCTACGGTGCCTTTGGGCAGCTGCCGGGCCAGCTGAAAGATCTCCTGGCGCTGGTCGCAGCGCGACAGATCGTTGGGGTCGTGTTTTTTACCGCGGCAGCGGCCGCCAGCGTGGGCGAGCACCACGATGGCCGCGGCACCTTTGGCGCGCAGCGAGCGCGCCAGCGGCACGATTGCCTGCTTCAGCGGGACCATCTCGAGGCCGACGAAGTTGGCCGACGTGGTGGTGTACGGCGTCGCCATGGTGCTCACGCCGATGATGCCGATGTTGATCTTGCCGATCTCCACCATTACGTCGGACCTGGCCCAGGTCGGCGGCTTGCCCGTCTTGGCGTTGATGATGTTGGCGGTGAGGATCGGGAACTTGGCCTGGGCGACGCGCGCGCGCAGGGCACCGCGTGGATCGTCGCCGGGATCCACCGGCACGGATTTGGGGCCGGCCGGCCCGAAGTCGAACTCGTGGTTGCCCACGGCGGCAGCGGCGTAGCCCATGGTGTTGTAGGCATCGATGACGCTCGCGCCTTCGGTCAGGTTCGAGGCCAGGGTGCCCTGGAACAGGTCCCCGGCGTCGACCAACAGCACACCGCCGTCGGTTTTGCGCGCCGCGCGCAGATTGGCGATGTAACCGGCCAGGGTGGGCAGGCGGCTGATGTGCCCGTGCAGGTCGTTGGTGCCGAGAATCGAGATCACCGCCTGGGTCGGGACAGTCTTTGGCGTGGTTGTGTGGTCGGGACGGTTGCCGTCACTCTTGTCTTTTCCCGAACACGCGGTGATCAACACGAGCACCGCGACACTTACAAAACGTTGCAGCATGGGCGAAACCTATCAGACCGTGGAGGTGATCTGCCGGATGCGTGGCACGTTGTTGGGCCACAGCACTGACGGCATGGACTTGCGGTAAAGGGGCGCGGGCGCGTTGGCGGCGAGCCGCGGCTCGAACGCGCTGAGTAGCTCGACGCGGTCGCCCGGAAGGATGATGGCCTCGTAGACCACGTTGTAGCGGAACGGATCGTATGGACTGTCGGGTGCGCGCCGGCTGTCGACCTCGGCCAGGTAGGCTTCGAGCTCGGGGTTGTCCAGATCCATGGCCTGGCGCAGCTCGCCGACGATGCGGATGCGTCCGGGCGGCACACGCGCCAGCGAGCCGTCGTCCAGGTCGACTTCGAACCCGCAGGTGAAGCCGTCGCGGTACATGATCCGGTCCGCGCCGTCGCCTTCCAGGTGCAGCTCGATGCCGTAGGCGATGCACAGGGTCGCGGTTGCCGGCGAGCAGACGCGGGCGCGGCCGGCGACTTCGCCGCAGCCCCGGGCGGAACCCGAGGGAAGCAGCGGTTGCGCGCCGAGGGGAAAGCTGCGGTTGCGGCGCAACACGAACGCACCGCCGAACAGCACGCCCATGGCGGCGACCATCACGCCGATGATGTGGGGCAGGGTGAGCGCCGAGGTGATGAGCCACACCCCCACCAGACCCGTGAGCAAGATGAACAGGGTGAGCAGCACCAGCGCCTGGTCCGATCGCTGGGCCATGGCGCGCTCGGATTCGCGCACCGACGCCGCGCCCCAGGCCACCGCGACCAGCTCTTCGTGGGCACCGCTCTGGTCGAGCTTGACGACCCGGTGGTCGTCGCTCGCGTCACATACGTCGTCGCCGTGCAGGGCAGTGCGACAGTCGAGGCAAAAACAAACCGGGTGGGACACAGGCAGCTACTTCTTGGGCGTTGCCGCTTTGTTGGCCGGCGTCGCCGTTTTGGTTGGCGTCGCCGTTTTGGTTGGCGTCGCCGTTTTGGTCGGCGTTGGCGTTTTGGCGCCGCCAGCTTTCCTGGGCCTGCCCCAATTGGGGGTGCCCTTCTTGTCGAACTCGAGGGGGATTTCGATTTTTTCGCCGTTGGAGTCGGTCACGACGCACGTGTACGACGCTCCCGCAGCCTGGCGGATCTTCTTGGGACAGGTGACCTGTTTGGGATCGAACTTGAACGCTTTTTTGATCCGCTGGCGGAGGTCTTTTTCGACCAGTTTCGGATGCAAGTAGGCGGAGGCCTTGAACAGAGACTCGTCGATCCACTCCATCTGCCAGGTCTGGACCTCGCCGTCGTTGAACACGACTTTGCAGTCGAACTTGGCGCCCTTCTTCTGCTTGGAATTCGGCGGGCAGGTCACGCTCTTGGCCATCTTCAGACGCGCGCGCTCGACGAAGTTCTGGAGGGCGTCGGCGTTCTCCTTGGCCCCGGACTCCTTCGCTTTGCAGGACACGGTGCTGCTGATGACCAGCAGCGCAGCGAGACTGGCCGATATCCTCGTTAGCTTCCCAGCGTTCATGGGCGAATCATACCCGAAGCATGGTCCAGATGGGGGGACCGCCGCCGGGCGCATCGATCTGTTCGCGCTCGGCGAAGCCGAACCGGCGGTAAAAGCCCAGGTTGACCGGGTTGGACGTCTCCAGATACGCGGGAACCCCGGCCGCGTCGCTCAGCTGACACAGGTGGCGCATGAACGCGCCGCCGATGCCCTTGCCGGCGAACTCCGGATCGACGCCCACGGTCTGCAGATAATAGTGGGGCTCGGGGTAGTGCAGCTTGCCGATGGCCGACAGGGTCGGCAGGGCGCTGCGCCACAACCGCCAGGGCGGCAAGCCGAAGCCGGGGCGTCTGGAGCGGCGAAACACCAGGCCCCAGCGCCGGCGGCTCGGCGGCGGGTAGGCCCCCGGCGGCAGAAGCGCCATTACGCCTGATGTTGCGCCACCGTTCGCCGGCACGAACACGTTGGCGTCTGGAACGGTCTCGGCCAGCGTGCCAGCCATGATGATCTCGAGCCAACGCGCCCGGCGTTTTTCCCGGGGAAAGAAGTATTGAAACAACGGGTCGGCGTCGAACGCGTGCGCCAGCGCCTGGCGGCCGGCGACGATTTCGTTGGGATTGATCTGGCGCAACTCGATCGGCGCGCGGTTTACCGAGGCAGCGGTCACGCCCGTTCAGTCCGCCAGCAGCGCTTCCATGGCCCGCCGGGTGTAGATCGGGATCATTTTGCGCCGATACGGTGCCTCGTACGGGACATTGGCCAGGGCCTTGCCGCGCTTGTGCGCCAGCGCGGCCACGGCGGCGATGGTGGCCTTGTCCGACAGGGTGCGGCCGACGATGGTCTTGTCGTCGACGATCAGCCGCGGTTTGGCGTTGAGCACACCGATACAGATGCGCGCGCCGGTGATGGCCGCGTTGGTGTTGTCGCGGTCGAGGTCGAAGCGCAGCGCTACGCTGATCAGCGGAAAGTCGATGCTGCGGCGCACGGTCCACTTTGCGTAGGTGGAGCGGCGCGGCCCGGCCGGCAGCGGCACGTGCAGCTCGGTCATCAGCTCGTCGGCTTGTTTATTGATGTGCGCTATGCCGTCGGTGTTGTAGTACTCGGCCAGCGCGACCTGGCGCTCGCCGCGCGGGCTGACCAGCACCACGCGGGCGTCCAGGGTGATGAGCACCGGAACGCAGTCGCTGCTCATGGCGGCTACGCAGTTGCGACCGCCCGCGACCACATGACACACGTCGCCTTCGGATTTGAGGCAGCCGCCGATGGCCGAGCGCCAGAACTCGGTCTGGTTGACCCAGCGGCAGCGCGTGTCCAGGTGCACGTTGCCGCCGATGGTGCCCATGTTGCGGATGGACGGGCTGGCGACGAGGCCGGCCGCCGTGGCCAGGCTGGGAAACAGCACGGTGATGTGCTCGTGCTCGGACAGCTCGGCGAGGGTTACGCCGGCGCCGATGCGCATGATGCCGGCGGCGTCGTCGCGGCTGAGGTGGTCCAGGCCTTCGACGTTGGCCAGGCTGACCAGAAGCTCCGGCCGATCGAGCCGATGCTTGAGGTTGGGCAGGATGTCGGTGCCGCCCGCGACCAGACGCGCCCCCGGCCGGGCCAGGGCGGCGACCGCCTCGTCGATGGTGCGCGGCGCAACCGCGTCGAACCGGGGCAGGCGCAGCATCAGGCGACTCCCTTCTCGGCCGCCACTTGCTCGGCTTGCAGCTTGGCCTCGATGGCGGCGAGCACTTTTTGCGGCGAAAACGGCGTGGAGTTGATGCGCACGCCGACCGCGTCGAAGATCGCGTTGGCGATGGCGGGGATGATCGGGTGCAGCGGGCCCTCGCCGGCTTCCTTGGCGCCGTACGGCCCCTGGGCATCGGCGTGCTCGACGATGATGCTCATGATCTCGGGCGTGTCGGCAAACGTGGGAATGCGGTAGTCGAGCAAGCTGGGTCCGGTATGCACGCCGTTGTGCTCCGGGTCGATGATGTGCTCTTCCATGATCGCCTCGGCAAAGCCCATGTACACCGAGCCTTCCATCTGGCCTTCGACGATGCGCGGGCTGAGCGCTTTGCCGCAGTCGTGGGCGACCCACACGCGGGTCACGTCGACGACGCCGGTCTCGGCATCGACGGTTACCTCGGCCACGTGGGCGGTGAAGCTGTACGCCGGCGATGCGCCGATGGTGCCGCCGCGGTATTCGCCGTGGCGATCCGTTGGTGTGTCGTAGTTTCCCACCGCCGACAAAAAGCCGTTGTCGGACTCGGCCATGACGAACGCCTCGGCGATGGGGATGGCGCGCTCGTCCGGCGCCTCGAGATCCAGCGCCTTGCCCTCGACCAGGGTCACGCGCTTGGCCGGAATCTCCCAGCGCGCCGCCACGGCCTGGCGCACCTGCTTGCGCAGCTTGCGCGCCGCTTCCAGGCACGCGTTGCCCACCATCAACGTGATCCGCGAGCTGTAGGCACC
>Ga0114931_10008464_pt1 | contig 12453 bp, 9 predicted proteins | sample 2SBtaG_FD_89579 | JGI IMG/M metagenome (GOLD analysis project Ga0114931, IMG submission 89579) | Deep subsurface microbial communities from Kolumbo volcano to uncover new lineages of life (NeLLi) - 2SBTROV14_V59a metaG | ecosystem: Environmental > Aquatic > Marine > Volcanic | place: Kolumbo...
GCATCGCTGCGCGAGCGGCTCGGGTTGAGCGAATCGCTGATGCAACGCCGCCCGCTGCACATGGTGATGCTGCGCGGCGAGCTGCCCGAGCTGAACGGACACTGCGCCGACGGAGCGCGTACGCGCGTGACCATCACGACGGCTACAGACAGCGCCGGTCGAATCGTCTGGCAGGTCGGCGGGCAGGTCGCCGAGGATGGCGTCGCGATGGAGCGCGGGCCGTTGCTGGCACACGCGAAGAGCGAACTGCGGGCCGTTCTGCCCCAGGTCGATCTCGACCGAGCCGAATGGTCCACGTACCGTGTTGAGCGCGCCGAGGCTTCCACGTCGAGCGGGCGGCGGCCTGATGATGTGTTCGTGCGACGCGAGGAGAACGTGATCACGGCGTGGCCGTCCAAGCTGGCGCTGGCCCCACGCTTGTCCGAGACGGTGCGAGCGCTGCTCGATACGCCGGCAGCGGGTGCGTGCGATTCTGGGAAGCTTTGTGGATGGCCGACGCCGCGCGTCGCCGACCCGCCGTGGGAAACGGAGCAGGCATGGAGCCGCGAAGTCTAGGCGAATCCGGGCTGCTGCTGAGCCCGATCGGCTTCGGCGCGTTCAAGATTGGGCGCAACGAGGGGGTGAAGTATCCGTCCGGCTACGATCTGCCCGATGATGCCGCCGTGGATAAGCTGCTCAACGCCGTGCTCGACGCGGGGATTAACTACATCGACACCGCGCCCGCGTACGGGATCAGCGAAGAGCGGATCGGGCGCTCGATCGCGCACCGCCGCTCGGAATACGTCCTGTCGACAAAAGTAGGCGAGACGTTCGAGAAGGGCCGTTCGTGTTATGACTTCAGCGCGATCGCGGTGCGCGACAGTGTCGAGCGGAGTCTGCGGCGTCTGCGGACCGACGTGCTGGATATCGTGTTTGTGCATGCGCCGCGCGACGATCTGGCAATCCTCGACGATACGGACGTCGCCGACACGCTCGTCGCGCTGCGCGAGAGGGGTCTGATCCGCGCGATCGGCTTTTCGGGCAAGACGGTTGGAGCGGCGGAGCGGACGCTCGGCTGGGCCGACGCCCTGATGATCGAGTATCATCTGGAGGATCGCTCGCATGAAGAGTTGATCCGCCGCGCCGCGAGCAACGGAGTTGGCGTGCTCGTCAAGAAAGGATTGGCGTCGGGACGTCTGCCGGCGGAGCGGGCGGTTCGGTTTGTGCTCGGCAACCCCGGCGTGACGAGCATGGTGGTTGGCAGTCTGACAATGAAGCACATGCTCGCCAACATTCGATCGGCCGAAGACGTCACGACCAGGAATGCGCCCCCGTGCTGACTGAAAAAGAAAAACCCGCCAGTCGTCCGGCGCTTCACGCCGCCGAGGACCAGCCCGGCGAGAACCAGGCCGCGGCGGTTCTGAGACGGATCGAGCAATTGCTGAGCGAGATGCGCGGGACGCTCGACGCGGCGACGCGCGAAACCCAGCACCGTGATTTTTCGGTCAGCCTGCTGGTTGGATCGATCTTGCAAGTGGTGGTGGTCGGTCTGGCGGCGCTCGCTGTGCTCGATGTGATTTTCCAGAGATCCACCGACGCGATCCTGGTCAAGCTGGCGTTCGCCGGCGTGCTCCAACTGGGTACGCTCGCCGCCTTCCTGATTCCGCGCCTGCGCCGCTAGCGGTATTCAATCAGCGCCGCGACCGTGAGCGAGCGCTGGCCGCGTGATCTTTGACCTCCTCGTGTAGACCGCTTCCTGACGGGCGCGGCTCTGATCGGGTGCGGACTCGGCGCCGTTCAACCGTCTCGAACATTGTGCGCGACTCGAGTGCGGCGTTAGACTCTGACGATGCCTGTTGGGGTTTCCAACGCGGCGCTCGCAATGGAGTGAACCGGCCATCGTGTCCACCACGCCCGCGGACAATACCGTACTGCTCGAAGTCTCGTGGGAGGTGTGCAGCCAGACTGGAGGAATCTACACCGTCCTGCGCAGCAAGGCGGCGGCGATGGTCGAGCGTTGGGGTAACCGCTACTGGCTGGTCGGTCCTTACAACGAATCCGACGCCAAGATCGAGTTCGAACGCACGAGCGCCCCGAGCGCGTTCGCCGAAACGCTCAACGAGCTGAAGCATCGCGGCATCCACGTGCATTGCGGGCGCTGGCTGGTGCAGGGTCGCCCACAGGTAATGCTGATCGACCTCGATCCGATCACGCAACACGCCGGCGAGATGAAGTACTTCCTCTGGAAAGACGTCGGCATCGGCACGCCGCCGGACGACAAGGAAACCGACGACGCGGTCGTGTTCGGCTACTCGACCGCGGATTTGATTCAGACGCTGGCGCGGCATCTCGGCGAGCAAGCGCTGCTGGCGCACTTTCACGAGTGGCAGGCCGGTGCGGCGCTTCCGATTCTCGATGCTCGCAAAGTCCGCGTGCCGACGGTGTTCACCACGCACGCCACGCTCGTCGGCCGCAGCCTCAGCGCCGCGAATGAGAGTCTCTATGACGAGCTGCACACGATCGACGCGCAGGCCGTCGCGACCCAACATGGCATTCGTCATCGATTTGAAATCGAGCGCGCCGCGGCCCGTTGCGCGACCGTTTTCACGACCGTTTCCGAGATCACCGCACAGGAGTCCGAACAGTTCCTGGAACGCACGCCTGACGTCGTGCTGCCGAATGGATTGAACGTGCAGCGTTTCGCCGCGCCCCACGAATTCCAAAACCTGCATCAGCAGGCCAAAGAGCAGATCCACGAATTCGTGATGGGCCATTTTTTCCCGAGCTACACGTTTGACCTGAGCCGCACGCTGTACATGTTCACGGCGGGGCGCTACGAGTACCGCAACAAAGGCGTCGACGTGTTTATCGAGGCGCTCTACGAGTTGAATCGCCGGCTGCGGGCCGAGTCGCTTGGCGTGACGGTGGTCGCGTTCATCGTAACGCGCGCCCCCTACCGCGGGCTCAACGTTGAGACGCTCAATCGCCAGGCCATGTACAACGAGCTGCGCGACACATGCGCACAGCTCGAGCAGCAGATCGGCCGCAGCCTGTTCCGCTCGGTCATCCGCGGCCGCCTGCCCGAAATGAACGAGCTGCTCGACGAGTCGGCCCGCGTCCAGCTCAAACGCATGATGCACGCCTGGCTCGGCGGCGAGCAGCCGGCAATCGTAACGCACGACCTCGTCGACGACCTCAAAGACCCCGTGCTGTGCCATCTAAGAAAACGCCGGCTGTTCAACGCCGAGAGCGACCCGGTCAAGGTCGTCTTCCACCCGGAGTTTCTCACCTCGGCCAGCCCCACGCTCGGCATGGAATATGATCAGTTCGTCCGCGGCTGCAACCTCGGCGTGTTCCCCAGCTACTACGAGCCGTGGGGCTACACGCCGATGGAATGCATCGTGCGCGGCGTCCCGGCAATCACCAGCGATCTGAGCGGGTTCGGCGCATACGTCATGGATCGCTTCCCCAACCATGACGCGGACGGGATTCTCGTATCACGGCGGCGCGTCAGTCTGGAGACGACGATATATCAGGTGGCGAACTGGCTGCACGCGCTGACGGGGATGAGCCTCCGCGATCGCATCGCGCTGCGCAACCGCACCGAGAGTCACTCCGAAGAGTTTGACTGGAAGAAGATGATCGCGTTTTACGACGCCGCCCACCGCAGCGCCCGGGAGCGAGTCACCGCTGACAGCGCCATCTCGCTCCCAGGCAGCGCGGCTTCCACCTGACGCCGCACGATCCCCCCTCGCGCAGTGCATACCTCCCGGTCCGAATTTTTCACAATTCGCAGACCAAATCTGGCGGGTCGGGGCCGGTACTTGCGTATTCCCCCAAGTACGGGCTCCCAAGGCATATATGTGAGCGAGGATTGCCGCCATGACTGTATACAGAAAACCGATTCTACCGGTCTTGTGGGTCGCATCTGCCATCTTTGTCGCCCTGCCGATCCCGGTTCGGGCCCAGTTCCTTCCCGACCTGACCGTCACCCAGATAGATGTCAGTCCGTCGAATCCATCGCCGGGCCAGGACATCACGGTGACGGTGACCGCGCGGAACGTTGGCAACGCCATGCCCGCCAGCGAGACTGTTATGTACGTTTACTACGACACGGCATCGCCGATCGAATGCGAATTTGACGACCTGCAATCGCTCGGAATCTCGTTTCCGCCGAACACCGAGCGCATTTTCACCTTCACGGTCAACTACGCCTCGTCGGGCGAGCACCGCTTCTGGGCGTGGATCGACGCGTGCGAAAACATCATTACCGAGTCGGACGAGACGAATAATCTGCTCGAACGCCGCATCGTCGTCGGCCGCGGCGACCTCACGATCGACAGCATCGTTCCTTCGGTCCCCGATCCGGTTCCAGGACAGCCCTTCTTCGTCGATATCACGGTCCGCAACTCAGGCCCGGCGATCACGGACGAAGTCTGGTGGCTCGGCGCGGCGTACCAGACCGCCGAGCCGCTGAGCTGCGCTTTCGACGCCCAGGTCGGGCCGCTGCTCGGCTTCCCCGCGAATTCGACCTCGGTTCAGCGCTTCGGCCCGGTGATCTACGAAACCGTCGGCCCCAAGCCCGTCTGGGCCTGGGTCGATTGCCAAAACAACGTCGTCGAGACCGATGACAACAACAACAAGCTGTTCTCCGAGATCGTGTTGGGGCAACCCGACCTGGTCATCGATAGCATTACGCTCCCGAACGGCCCGACGCCCGACGTGAACACGCCGTTCGATGTCAGCATTGTGATTCGAAACGTGGGCAGCGCGCCGGCCGAGGGGTACCGGGTTTCGATTGAGCCCGACAGCATCGCGGAACCGGCGGGCGACGGCTGCGCGCTGTCCACATTCATCTACGACCCGAACGGCCTCGGGATCAACGAGACCGTCCAATGGGATCTCTCGCTGACCTACAGCGAGGCGCGACAGCACCGCCTGTGGGCGTGGGCCGATTCGTGCGGCGACGCGGTTCCCGAGGCGCGCGAGGACAACAACAAGCTCAGCCGCGACATCAACGTTGCCGATCCCACCAGCGGGCTGCCGGACCTCATCGTCGAGCGGATCGACGTGAGCGAGATTCCGACGGTCGAGTTCGGCGCGGTGACGGTGTTTGACGTGGTCGTCCGTAACGTCGGCACGATGGGGTCGGGAACATTTCGCGTGGGAGACTTCATTCTAGCCGCGTTTCCGGGTCCGTTTCCGAGCTTCGCGGTGATAGGCAGTCCCGGACCCCGCAACGGCGGTTCGGCGGCCGTCGGCTCCACGTGGAACAGTTGTGAGTGGCGCACGCGCGAGGTCGCGGGTCTGGCGCCCGGCGCTTCGGCGACGCTCCAGTTCTGGCGGCACTTCTGGACCGGCGGTAGATACACGTTTCAAGCGTACGCCGACGCCTGCGGCAACCAGACGTGGCAGACGGTGTTCGAATCGAGCGAGACGAACAACGGGCTGTCGGTCGAGTTTGACGTCGTCGGCTGCGCGGCCGACGCCGACCGCGACGGCATCTGCGACGACGAGGATCTTTGCCCGAACACGCCCGATCCGCTGAACAATGACAGCGACGGCGACGGCATAGGCGACGCATGCGACAACGACGATGACAACGACGGTGTCGACGACGACGCCGACTGCGATCCGCGCAACCGCTTCGTGTTTCCCGGTGCGGTCGAGGATTGCACCGATGGAATCGACAACAACTGTGACGGCGTGATCGACGAGGGGGCCCGTGACTGGTATCGCGACGCGGACGGCGATGGGTTCGGCAACGCCAACGATGTCGCGGTCGATTGCGCGCCGCCCGACGGATACGTCGCCGACAACAGCGACTGCGATGACCGCAACGCGCGCGTCTATCCGGGCGCGAATGGTCCGTGTGACGACGGAATCGACAACGATTGCGACGGCGTGGTGGACAACGAGCTCCCGGTTTGGGGGCGCGACGCCGACGCCGACGGTTTCACCAATCCCAATGATGAAATCCGCGACGATGACGGCGTGTGCGACGGGCAACCGGCGGGCTACATACTCGCCAGCGCTGCGCCCGACCCGGATGACGCCGACTTCATGGCGCCCGAGCCGGTGGTGCCCGACCAATCGATGATCGAGATCAGCACGCCGGTCGGGGCGCGGGTCAATCCGGGATCCCTGACCTTGTCGCGCAACGGGCCTGAGCCGTTCGACTTCGAGACCAGCGTGACATACGGCCCCGAAGCCGCAAACTGGCTCAGCGTCAGTCCGGCGAATGGCCGAGCGGAGAGCGGTACGACAACAATGACGCTAACGCCCAACGTCACGGGGCTCGGCTTGGCGTCCTATGACGCGATGCTCAACGTCTCGATCAACGGCGCGGCGGCGATCGATGTGCCCGTACAACTGGTCCTGCGAAACCCGATCCTGCGCGTCGAGCTAAGTGGGCAAGGCGGCGGGAGCGCGTGGGCGACCTATTTTGACAACGCGAACAGCCAGAGCGTCTATCTCGGCGGCTTCGACACCGAGGAAGGCACGACGTTTTTTGAGGCGGAAGTCCCCCTTAACGAAGGCGTTTACCTCTACGACTCGTACGACGAATGCAGTCTTTCCAACGGCTTCTTCCTGAACGGAAGGTCGCTCGCGAAAGACCCGAACGAGGCGCGCACCGGCCCGGTGTTGATTGACGGCGACACGACGATCGTGGCGGACTTCGCGCCCAACTACCTGCTCTGCTCGTCATGCGCGTTCATCATGTTCACGCTCAACATCGCCGGCCTGGTCATTACGCGCCCACGCCGGCAAGGCGGTTCTCGCCCGGGCGCTCGTGCCGCCGCACGCCGCAGATCGAACTCGACCACAACCGGCAGATGATCGCTCGCGACGCGCGCCAGTTTGAGCCGGCTGCGACGCGCGTGCAGCAGCCGCAGCGGGCCGCGGTAGAAGATCTTGTCGAGTCCGCCGGCGGGCGCAAAGCTCGGAAACGTCCTGATCGCCCAGCGCGACCCGTAGCGGCGGTTGGTCGCGCATTTGAAGCCGGCCGGTCTGAACTGTTGCCGCTTGAGCATTCCCTGCCAGTCGTTCATGTCGCCGCCGATGATGCATGGGCCGCTGTCGCCGGGAGCGTTCAGACTTCGCGAACCGAGCAGTCGCTCGAGTTGTCGGCGTCTCAGACCGGCGGTGAGACTCAGATGCACGTTGAAAATGTCGATGTCCACGGTGCGCCCTGTGCGCATGAAGTGTACGCGGGCGTGCTGTGCGCCGCGCGACTTTCGCCGGCCGATCGTCAGGTCGATGTTGCGCTGGCGTCCGATCGGAAAGCGCGACAGCGTCGCGTTCCCGTAGCGGCCCTTTTTCAGGTGTACGTTCATTCCCACCGCGCGATAGCGATACTCGAGTTGCCGCGCCAGGTAGGACGCGAGGTCGAGATGGTTCGAGCGCGGCGCGTTACGGTCGACTTCTTGCAGTAGCACGATGTCGGCGTCGTGATGGCGCAGGATCTCGGCGATCCGTTCGGGCGCGAAGACCCCGTCGACGCCGATCGCCTTGTGAATGTTGTAGGTCAACACGCGCAAACGCATGTCATGCTCACGCTGCGCCCGCCCGAATCTCGCGCGCCATTGACGGCTGAGAGGTCGCGGGCGGACAATACCGTCATCATGTCACAACGAGCAAGAATCGTTCCAAAATCCTCCGCGACGATCGACGCGCTGCGCGGAACCAGCATAGCGGTCCTGGGCTATGGATCACAAGGCAGCGCGCACGCGCTGAACCTGCGCGACTCAGGCTGCGATGTGATCGTCGCGCAGCGAGCGTCACCGCGTCGTGATGAGGCGATCGCCGCGGGATTCGAGCCGGTCGAGATTCCCGACGCGGTGCGCGCGGCCGATCTCCTGATCTTCGGCTTGCCGGATGACGCGGCGCCGGAGATTTTTCGCCGCGAGATCGCCCCGCAGCTTCGCGCGGGTCAGTGCCTCGGATTTCTGCACGGGTTTGTGATCCACTACCAACAGATCGAGCCGCCGACCGATGTCGACGTCATCCTCGTCGCGCCCAAAGCGCAGGGCCGCGGCGTGCGGAACGAATTTGTCGCCGGGCGAGGTGTGGCTGCGCTGATCTCGGTGCATCAGGACGCCGGCGGCAAGGCCCGCGCCCGCGCCCTGGGCTGGGCCGCCGGCATTGGATCCAACCGCGCCGGAATCATCGAGACCACCTTCGCCGACGAAACCGAGACGGACCTCTTCGGCGAGCAGGCGGTGCTGTGCGGCGGGTTGACGGCGCTGATCAAGGCGGGCTTCGAGACGCTCGTCGACGCCGGCTATCCCCCGGAATTGGCGTACTTCGAGTGCTGCCATGAGATCAAGTTGCTGGCGGACCTGATCTACGAGCACGGCATCAATGGGATGCGCGCGCGGATTTCGAGCACGGCCCGCTTCGGCGACCTGACCCGCGGCCCGCGCGTGGCGGACGAGCGGACGCGCTCCGAGCTGCGTGAGATTCTCGGCGAAATCCGCTCCGGCGCGTTCGCACGCGAGCTGATCGATGACAACGCCACGGGACGCGCCCGAAGCGGCGAACTGCTGCAGGCCGACGCGGTTCATCCGCTGGAACGCGTCGGCGCGGCGCTGCGAAAGATGATGTGGGAGCGAGACTGAACAATTCTCGCTTTCGCGGGAATAGTCCGAGCGCGCCCGCGTACTCGCAGCGTATAGGCCGTCGCATTCTGAGCGGCCTGAGACAAGGAGAAACGGGGATGTCCCACACGGCCAAGGTCTTTGTTGTCGCACTGTCGCTTGTGATCTGGTTCGCGCCGCTCAGCAGCCGTGCGGCGGATGATCGAGAAAAAGAGACGCTCTCGCGCGCCCGTGAGATTCTGAATCTCTACCTGGACGGTGAGTATGAAAAGTTCGTCGCGACGGGAACCGACGAACTCAAGGAAAAGTTCCCGCCGGAGATGGCGGCACAGGTTGCCGCTCAACTCACGGCGCAGCTCGGCAAGTATCAACGCGAGCGATCGGCCGAGTGCTCGCGTGTCGCCGGCTACAACGCGGTCAATTTCGCGCTGCGCTATGAAAAAAGCACGCTCAAACTACGCGTCGTGCTCGACGACCAGCAGCGCCTGGCCGGGTTCCTGATCACCGGGACCGAATCGAACGTGGCCTACCACGCGCCCGAGTATGTCGACAAAGCCAGGTTCACCGAGACGCCGGTCACCCTCGTCACCGGAGAGTTCGAACTGCCCGGCACGTTGAGCATTCCCACCGGCGGCGGCAAACATCCCGGACTCGTTCTCGTGCATGGCTCCGGTCCCAACGATCAGGATGAAACCGTGCAGGCCAACAAGCCGTTCCGCGACCTGGCGTGGGGACTCGCCTCGCGCGGCATCGCGGTGCTGCGATATGAGAAGCGCACACACAAGTACGCCGCGAAGATGAACCCCGACGAGATCACGCTCGATACCGAGACAATCGACGACGCGCTCTCCGCCGCCGCATTGCTGCGAAAACGGCCCGAGATCGATTCCCAGCGCGTCTACGTGCTCGGCCACAGCCTCGGCGGCATGGCGGCGCCCTTCATCGGCGCGAAAGACGAAAAACTGGCCGGGATTATCATCATGGCCGGCAACGCGCGCTCGATTCTCGATCTTCTCGACGACCAGCTCGAGTACATCGCGAAATCCGACGGCGAGGTCAGCGACGCCGAACGCGCGCAGGTCGATGCCGTCCACAAGGCGGCGGCGGCGATTCGCGCCGGGGACACCGATAGCGTGGAAAAACCACTGCTCGGCGCGCCGGCGGTTTACTGGGAGCGCCTGCACAAACGCCGCCAGTGCGAGACCGCCGCCTCATTGCACATGCCGATCCTCGTGCTGCAAGGCGGGCGTGACTACCAGGTCACCACGAAGAGCTTCGAGCAATGGAAACACGCCCTCGCCGGGAAATCCAACGTCACCTTCAAGCTTTACCAGCGACTCAATCACCTGATGGTCGCGGGCGACAGCCCCTCGACGCCGAGCGAGTACGTCGAACCGGGGCACGTCGATCAAAGCGTTGTTGAAGACATCGCGGCGTGGATCCGCTCGGGCGGAAGCGCTCTCTCCACGGGCGAGGTCCGGTAACCCATCCGCATTGATATCGCGGAAGCGGCACGCCTACTATCGTTGGAGCAATGAGGTTCCACGAGGCTTGCCGGGACATGCAGCGACATCGATTCGACCTGCTGATGCAGCTTGACAAGGCGGACATCCGCCTCGATTGCGCCGCACTCCACATCGCCACCGACGTCTACCCGTATATCAGTGTCTGCAAGTACATCTCCGTGCTCGACGAGTTGGCCGAACGCATCGCCGACGAAAGGCCGGGGTTGTCCGCTCCGCGGCGCTACGAAGCGATGCGCTCCATATTGGTAGATTGTGAAGAGTTCACCGGGAACGACGACGATTACAGCGACCCCGAAAACCACTACCTGAATCGGGTGCTCGAGCGTCGCGTCGGCGTGCCGATCAGTCTCGCGATCGTCTGGATCGAGGTCGCACGGCGTCTCAAATGGCGTGTGAATGGAATCGGCTTTCCCGGGCACTTTCTCATTCGCTTCGACGATCGCGAGCGATTCATCGTCGTCGATCCGTTCCATCGCGGCCGCACACTGACGGTCCGCGACTGTCGCGGGATCCTGGCGCAGCAATCCGACGGAAACGCGACGTTTAACACGGGTTTGTTGCAGCCGGTCGGCACGCGGCACATTCTCGCACGCAGTCTGCACAATCTGCGTTCGCTCTACATCGCGCAGCAAGACTGGAATCGACTCGAGTTCGTGCTCAGACGCCTCGCCGCGCTCGAACCAAAGAACGGGCGCTACGTGCAGGAATTGGCTGCGCTGCGCTACAGTCTCGGCGACGTCCGCAGCGCTTACGCGCACCTCAACACCTACATTCAGACGCGCCCCAGCGCAATGGATCTCTCGATCGTTCGGCGACAACGGGATCATTTGGCGGCTGCGATCGTGGCGTTGAACTGACGGCGCCGATTGGCTGGATTTCGAATGCGATCCTAATGCGTGTGTTGACAGAGCATTGGCGTAAACGGGTTCCCAGGCGATCCAGAAAACATAATGTTTTTCTTGACAGCAGTGGAAAGGTGTGCTATTTTATTAGCATAGTGCTGGTATTTCAGCACGCCCGGCAGGAATCCGAGGAGCCGCCGGATAGCTTGCACCGCTGCACGCAGCCAAGCAGCGCGGGCGGGATGCGAAGCGAAAAAGTTGTCGCGGTGGGGTGCCGCGAGCGGCGGAATGACGATACAATACTGCGGCACAGCGGCCGCGTTGGGCGAAGCAAGAGTGAACGGGGTTCGCGAAAAACTGAGAAAAGGGAGTGGTGCAATGAGAACGGCATTGGCATTGGGAACCGCGTTGCTCGTCGTGAGTTCGGTCGCGACGGCACAATCGCGGGCGAAGCGGTCGGGGTCCACCACTCTACGCGTGCTGGATCAGCGAATTGACGAGATCGCATTCGAGGACGCTCCGTTCGAGCAGGTGATGGAGTGGGTCGCCGAGTACTCGAAGATGAATATCTCGGTGCGTTGGCAGCAACTCGAGGATCTGGGTGTCGATCGCGACAAGACGATCAGCGTCAGCGCCAAGAACCTGCGGCTCTCGCAGATTCTGTGGATGATCATGAACGAAGCGGGCGGGACCGACGTCAAGCTCGCCTATCGCGCACAGGGTGATCTGCTGGTCATGTCCACCGAAGAGGATTTGGGCCAGGAGATGCTCGTCCGCGTCTACGACGTCAGCGACCTGCTGGTCGAGATCAAGGATTTCACCAGCGCCCCGCAGATTGACTTCCAGCAGATCTCGCAGCAGGTCAGCAGCGGGTCGGGCGGCGGCGGCGGCGGCCAGAGCATCTTCGGCAACGACAGCAGCAACGACGACGACGACGACAACAACGACAACGAAGACGATGAGGATATTCGCGAACTGATCAACCTGATTCAGGCCACGATCAGTCCCGATAGCTGGACGACGCTCGGCGGGACCGGAACCATCGAGGCTTTCCGCAATCAGCTCGTCGTTCGCAACAACATCCTCGTCCACCAGCATCTTTGCGGGGCGATTGAGGTCGATAAATAGCGCTTTCCGCTTTGAAACGAAAAACCGCGGCCACGCTGCTTCCAAAGCGGCGTGGCCGCTTCCCTAATCGCCCATGAACCCGACGCGACTCGGAGATCTCGCGCTTACGATCGCGCTGCTAATCGTGCTGATCGCAGCCGCGGGATTATTGATTTTCTTCATCCGTCGACGCTATCGCCGCGGCAGCCGGGAAGCCGGCGCTGGGGACGCTGTGTTCTCGCTGGAACGCGTGACGGATCTGCGTCAGTCCGGCGATTTGACCGAGGAGGAGTACGCGGTGATGCGTAACGCCGCGCTCGCGGACTTGCCGGCCCAGCGTGGATTCGGTCTCCAGGATCTTCGCGAGTTGAAGGAACGCGGGCGCATTTCGGAATCGGA
>Ga0114931_10008465_pt1 | contig 12452 bp, 9 predicted proteins | sample 2SBtaG_FD_89579 | JGI IMG/M metagenome (GOLD analysis project Ga0114931, IMG submission 89579) | Deep subsurface microbial communities from Kolumbo volcano to uncover new lineages of life (NeLLi) - 2SBTROV14_V59a metaG | ecosystem: Environmental > Aquatic > Marine > Volcanic | place: Kolumbo...
ATTCTGGCCTACCAGACTGCTTTCCTGAAACGGTATTTTCCGGTGGAATTCATGACCGCGGTGCTGAACAACCCCGGCGGATTTTATAGCACGGCGGTTTATATTTCAGAATGCCGCCGAATTCGTGTGAAACCAGACCAGCTTGGCATTCCTTTACTCGCACCGGATGTGAACTGTTCTGAAATTACATTTAGCCAGGAAGGAGAAGCGATTCGTGTTGGCTTGCTGACCGTTCTTGAATTATCTGACCGAACGAAACAGAGGATCGTTTCCGAACGAAAAAAGCGTAGGTTTTCGAGCCTGTTTGATTTTTTGCAGCGAACTCATGCTGGCGAGAAGGAGGTTCAGCATCTCATACGCATTGGGGCATTGCGGTCGCTGCACCCGAGTGAGCCCTTTCTGCTGCTGAGTGCCCGAAGCTTTTTTAAATCGGGGTGCAGCAAAGCGACCGCTGAATACATGACGCAGCGGTTGCAGCCGCCACCCTATTCGAAGGAGCAGCGTATTCTGTCGGAGCTAACCCTTCTTGGTTTCGGTTTGACCGGGCATCCTTTAGAGCTTTATGACAACATTATTCCGTGGGAAAATATGGTTCGGTCGTCGGAGCTTGAGCGATTTAAAGGCCGGCGAGTCCGTTTTACGGGGTGGTATATAACATCCCGCCTTCAGGAAACGGTGACGGGCCACTACATGAAATTCCTTTCGCTTGAAGACCATTTTGGTGTCTGTGAAACTATTTTTTTCCCAAACGTTTATGAGCGATATGCCGAGGTGCTAAGAGGGCTCGGCCCATTCACGGTTACCGGTAAGGTTCAGTCCCGCATTAAAGGAGAAGCGAATCTCATCGCTGAAAAAATCATCCGCTGGGCGCCGCCCCATGAAATCGTGGAGCAGAAGAACAAAGTACTGCAAATGGATGCTTTCGTCAAAATGTCATAAACAAGGTTAGCAAGATTGCTAACCGTCTTACAACATATCGGCAAAAAAAACGCTCATCACAAACTGCACGACGCGGTCATTCCGCAGGATATTTCTCGAAGATTTTCGCAACCGCAACTTTTATCTGTTCCGGATCGCCGTTCGGGTGGCCTACTTGTCCTGAAGCAGCCCCACGCCAAATCAATTCACGTGTCTCACTGTCGATGATGTCCACAATGATCGTCCCCTCTCTGTAACGTCGGGCATGATAGCGTGGTCCCCGGTAGCGATACCCGTAGTGATCGACCGCAACGTGATCTTCCACCACAATGTGGTAGGCAAGCAAAGCATCCGTGGCGTCACCGACTTCTACATGGTAACCTCGATTTTCCAATTCGTGCTCCACCGCCCGCCGAATCCTCCGGTCCAGAAAGGAGTTCTTCTTGATGATTCTTTTGTCTTTTTTCTTTAGAACAGGCATCCACTGAAAACTTTCGTACGCTGCAAAGTCGACTTCTTCATCATAATCTGTTCGAACAGAAATGGGGGAACATCCTGTCAGCACCACCAGCAACCCAAGACAGGCCAAACCACCGAGTCGTTTCATTTGATCTCCTCGCGATTAATTGAGCCAATGCTTGCTCACTAAAGAGCAAAAGGCATGCCATGAGCAGCGTGCAGCATTTACTCCGCTTTGTCGCCCTGTACTTGCCCCGGTGGGTACAGTTCAGCTCCCCACGCGTCGTACACAGTGCTGCCGCTCCAAGCGAATGCGGCGGTTTGCGACTGAGCGATTTTGTGCTGCTTGCCATGACATTGCGGAGATCAAGTTGCAGACCCGGCTGGCTTCATTTTACAGATAACGAAACTCTCAGCTATCACAGCCGTACTGCTTAGAAAAGAACTGAATCGCTATTCCGAAAAGTAGAAGAAATAGGAGTTCGTCTATATGTTTTTCAACCGACGCAAATTCGGCAACTGGGAGGGCCAGAGAAAGGAAAGTGCTCTCAACGATGCGACGCGAGCGTTTTTTTCGAAAACGGTCGATTATGACAAGGTCATAAAATCCAAGGCTCGGAAGGCGAATTTGAAGCTACAATACAAAAAGAGCCTCGAATGGGCTTTTGTAGGAACGCTTGTGTCGTTGATGGTCTTGGGGCAGGCAGCCAGGCAATTTACGCTACGTACTGACGCGGCGAAAAAGGTTAACATTCAAATCGAAGTTGCGGATATCCCGCCAACAGAACAATTTCACCGGCCGCCACCGCCACCCCGGCCAACGCTGCCGGTTCCCACTGAGTCGGAAGATATTCCAGAAGATCTGACGATTGCTTCTACCGACATTGATCTGAGTGAAATCCCGCCGCCTCCTGCACCGCCGGAAGACGATATGGAAGGCATTTTCGTGGCTTATGATGAACCTCCGCGGATCATCGGAGGCATGGCGGCCCTGGCCGAGATCCTTCGCTACCCAAGACTGGCACAGAAGGCTGGTGTTGAGGGTATCGTATTTGTCAAAGTGTTGGTCGGTTTGAATGGCAGAACTGAGAAAGCCGAAGTGATCAAATCTACGCCCGAAAAAATGGGCTTCGAAAAGTCGGCGATGGAAGCGATCAAGAGAGTCAAGTGGCAACCTGCGAAACAGCGTGACCGGAAGATTCGAGTCTGGGTCTCGATACCGGTGCAGTTTAAGTTGGTGAGTTCATAGCCAGATAGCTAGCCGCGTAATCTTGATTGGCGAACCCAACCGGTGTGGGCCGCAGAGGCAACCCAGCCGTGTCATTGCCCGGCGGGAGGTGGGTCTGGCGGTCGCGGCAATCCCCGCCCACCATCATCAGCTTCACCTGTGAGTGCGATGACCGTCGCCGCCGCACCTCCGAGCACGCCTCCTCCCACTGCCCAAATCCACGAAGGGAGTCCCGCACTCTTCTCCAGCCACTTGTTGCTCAGCGGCATCGTCCCGAACCATTCGTTCAGAATCGGTTTGACCGCCTCTGATTTGACCGCCGAGGCGAGCGTTTCCTTCCCCTTCAGGGTAGCATCATCGATAATCAAACCAAGAACATAGCCCTTCGCATTCACAACGGGTGCCCCGCGTAATTTTGAGCTACTGCGCAGGCCCAGGATGATTTGTTGGCCTTGCAGTAGTGTTACTTCCGCGGGTGAGATGCTCCAGTCGCCCTCTTCGGTGTGGCCAATGATGCCGTAGGGCTGATTGAGCTTTGTCGACTTGTTCACACCAAGAATTGCCGGTGAAACATCTTTTGGAAAAGCCCTCACGCCAATGACCGCGAGATCGAGGTCGAAATCCACCCACCGATCCACCCTGTTTCCCACTAGGCCTGTTATGTGGCCTTTGGCAAAAACAACGACTTTACTGCTGTTTCTGACCAGACTGTGCGACGTGAGTATGAACCCTACTCCGTCTTCGTGTAGCCCAACGAATATCCCTGCCCCTGTCGTTCGCCCGCTGTCTGCCACAATCTTCACGATAGCCTGGGCTGCCCGCGTGTATCCTTTCTCGGTGAGAATGTCGTCCGATTGCTGCTGGTCAAGCTCCTGTGCACCTAACCTGCCATGGGCACCCATAAACAATATCATACAAAAACCAAACCTAACGATTCTCATGTCTCTCCCTTTTTATTTCCGATGCCATATGTCCTTATTTAAGCAGAAGCATTTTTTGCGCCCGAGAAAACTCTCCGCTGACGATGCGGTAGATGTAAAAACCGCTGGCCACGGGTTTTGCCCTTTGATCCCGTCCGTCCCACGTGACCAGGTGAAAACCTGCTGGCGTGAGTTCAGCGTCGAGCAAGGTGCGCACTTCGCGTCCCAGCAAATCGAAAATCTTGATGGTTACCAGCTCAGCTCTTGGCAGGCCGTATCGAATTGTGGTGGCGGGATTGAATGGATTGGGAAAATTTTGTGACAGCTCGAAGTCTTCGGGAATGAATTCGGAGGAGTGGAGACCGGGGACATCACTTCGGCTCCCAACCAAAAGTCTCAGTGATTTGCGAATGCCGGCATGGCCGCTGGCAAAACTGAAATCAGCGTCTTGCCGCAAGTCCTGGGCGACCGAAAGTTTGTCATCGTAAAGAACAGCGGTCAGGTTTTCAGGAAGCGAATCGATGCCGTGAAATTCAAGCGTTACGCTTGAACCCGGGATATTTGTCTGTACTTCTAGCGAATAGTCGGTCTTGCCGGAAAGCGCGCTCCGAAAGTCGGTTGTATATTTGTTTGGAAATTGCAACCAATCCTCGTGAGGAAAGAAAATGGAGACGTAATCTCCAATCACCGGGGGTTCCGGTTGATCTAGCCGGTCCCAGTTGTCTTCGGCGGTTGCATCCGTTCCAATGAAATTGATTTCATCGCTTGCCTTGCCGCACACGGCCTTGATCTGTATTTGCCAATCGCCGCCGCTATAATTACTAATGAGCGCTTGCTTAGGCGACGTTTCAATCGGGGGAAAGACCAGGGGAATATCGTGGTCCGCAAAGTTGAAGACGAAATAACCTTCATACGGGTCCAGTGCCGACGGCTGCACATAAGCTCCTCTGAATGCCGACGGTCGACTCAACACCGCCCCACCGCTGGCAGCCAGAATGTCGTCCCACGCTATCGCGAAGGCAAAAGGATTGCTCACCTGATTCCAACCGGGACGTAGCGTGACTGAAAACGCTTGGTCCGGCGGCAGCGATTTTCCCGCACCATAATCTATGGTTCGACTTCGGGAAGAAATGATCCAGTACGCCTGCCCAGGTTCGAACCGGAAGGTACTCAGGTTAAGCGAGTCACGCTCAATGTTCTGATTGCTTTCATATCTAAAGAGGCGCCAGCGACTCGAATCAGGCACTCCAAAACCGGATGCTGCAAGGACTGAGTCAGCGAGGGATTCTTGCAGGCTGTTGGGTGCGCCGATCATTCTGTAAGCTGATGGGTCGAATCCAAAATCGAGGCTGGCCGTTTCAGTTCCGCGAGGAAAAGTCGTTACGATGGCAGCCGTGTCACTGTAGCCGACGGTGCCAATGCTGTCTGTTGCACTCACAAAATAACGAATGCCGCGTTCAGTTACATCCTGAGTCGGGATAATGCCGCGGTAGCGGTCGGCCTCCTTGAACATTGAGCTAGAGTCAAAGCGATCCGCGCCCCCTGGTTGATAATGAAGCCGGACGTCCCGGACACCGCTGAGATCGCTGGCAGTGCTACTGATTTCGATTGAATCTCCCAGGGCAGCCTCGGGGGCAGCAACCGCGTTCACGGCAGGCCCCATCGGTGCGGACACCGTAAAGGGCTCGCTTTCCTGCACAATAAATGGCGCTTCAATAACGGTAAATCTCAGCCGCGCCTGTGCGGACGCAGGTCCCGGCACCGTGATCGTGATGCGATTGTCCTGCGGATTGCTATTCGGCAAAGCGGCAAACAGCGGCGAATATTGTTGCCCGCCATCCAGGGAAACGTCAATGCGAATGCTGTCAATTTCGGTCGTGGCCGACCAGACGATGGTTTGGGAGCTACCAACCTCCCAATTGGTCCCGGCAGCCGGAGCGCTGACTGCGAGCGTACGGAATTCACCAAGCACCCCGGTTTTGCTAACGCGCTGCAGATAAACGTCAGCGTCTCCACCGCGCGTATCCTGCCAGGTAACGATGGCGCCGCCGAGACCGTCGTCGGTGAGCATGGGCGCCGTCTGAGATGCGAAAGCTGTTGAAACGGCTTGCCCGGCTGGATCCCATTTGATATTGCCCGTCAGGTCTGCCGATTGGGCGTAAATGTCAGCGTTGCTGTTCCGGTCGTCTTCCCAGGCAACCAAAGCTTCGCCATCACCATTAACGGCCAGGGCCGGATTCGCTTGCGCTCCGGTGGAGGTTGCAAGCATGACATCGTCGCTCCAGAATGTGCCGTCCACATTAAGGTGCTGCAAAATGATTCTCGGCCCGCTGCCGCTATCGTTTGCCCAAGCCAGGTAGGCGCCACCTGTGCCATTGCTGACCCCGGCCAATTGCCGTTTGCTGCCAACACCGGTTGCAAGCGTGACGACGGCGGGAGTCCAGATTCGAGAGCCGGTCGGGTCAACCCGAGCTGCTCGAACAAGATCTGTCTTTGAAGGATCAGATTCGATCCAAACAATAATGGCACCTTCCGCGGCATCCGAAAATGCAACCGGATTCGTTCCCATCTTAATTGCAGTGCTCAGAACTTGTTCGCCGGCAGGCCAATTTGTGCCTTGACCTGACATGGCGTTGTAGAAGAGACTCGTGTCGTTTCGCGCATCGACCCATGCCGCGATAAGCCCACCTTCCAAACCAGGCGCCGCCGCCGGCCGAATATTGGCTTGTCTGCCTTTGGCCTGGTCGTTGAGAATCTTCTGCGGAATGAAACGCGCCGTACCATTGCCGTCCAATATCTGCATGCTGATAACATCATCGAACAGGGCGGTTGAGTAGGAAGTCGTCAGAATGTCAGAATCGCCATTGACAAAAATGTCCGGCGCGAAATTATTAGCTTGATGCGCGACCGTGGCGCTCTGCCAGAGCGGCTCCCCCGCGAGATTGAAGCGCTGCACGCGAATGCCATTGACTGAAGGGTTGTTCCGCCGGTCGCGCCAGGCCGTCACGAAATCACCATCCAAAGCAATCACGGCCGGGCATTCCTGTCCGTTCGGTGCAATCACCAGTGCTTTTCCGTCATCCTCCCAGCCTGGTCTACCGTCGGCACCGATTCGCTGGCCAAATATGTCTGAATTGCCGTTGCGCTGGTCTACCCAAATCAGAACTGCGCCCGCACGGCCGTCACGCAATATGATAGGTGTCACCTGGTTGCTGCCTTGCCTGGCCACTATCGCATTGTTGGAAGCCGCATTGGTTGACCATTGTGCCGGTAGACGACTTGCCCAGACGCAACAGTTGAGGATCGTGACCGTGCCTAGCGCGTACCTCCCCATGGTTCGTTTCGTTAGGTAGTTTGCCATAATCTGGATTCGTCCTTGAGGGTTTGCTATCGATTTGGGGGCAGCAGGGCGGACGGTGTCGGTTGGGTAAGAGATGCAACTCCCCAGTGGTCTCTTTTACGAAAAGTAAATTTCGCAATAAATATAGTCTTTGAGCAATAATTTGTCAATGCTTATGTTTGGCCTCCGACTTGCAAATAGTGGACCAGAGTTCCGCCAAACCTGGAAAGATCCGTCTTACCACCCAACTGATTAGTCTAGTTGGCCAACAAGACACGCAGCAGATTCCTGAGTTTTTTGCGACGGGGATTCGATTCAGCGTAGTCGATGATGACATCTGTTTTGCCATCGTTATCAAGGTCTGTGGTCATCACGCGTTCCCCGTCTCGTGGCAGGAATACGTTGTAACGCGCACTGATGCTTGTGTCGAAAATGCCCTCCATCTTGCCATGGAAAAGGATCAACTGATCCTTGAGGCTGCTCAAGATATCAAGATGGCCATCGCCGTTGAAATCATTTATCTCGTACACCGGTGAAGCGGCTCCGCCACGCGAATCAAAGTTGACCACAAGCTTGACTTTGCGGTCTGGATGGTTCGGATAGGCGTCAGTCGATCTCATGAGGTAAGTTTCCGCGCTAATTTCGACGCTGCTGGTTAGCATCATTCGGATAATATTCCGGAGGCCGACTTTTACAACCGGCGTTAGGAGATCGAATTTGTTGTCGCCGTTCAGATCGAGGATATCCAGTACGAGTTGCGTGCCACCTGGTTTGATGATTTGATCAGGCGTCTCACGGAATGAGAAATGGTCGTACGACCGTGTGGAATCCAATTGGCCGTAGTGAATCCTGATTTCATTGGTCGGATTTAAGAAGCTTTTCTCGGTCGAAATTCTGACAGCGACGATATCCAGCAAACCATCAGCATTCAGGTCAAGAATTCGCATGAGAAAATTGCGCACACTCTTTTCCCCAATTCTGGACCGCTGAATTTTGCTGCCATTCCAGATTTTGCCAAAACGCAATGCAATATTATGATGACATGAACTGGAGAAATGACCGTTGTCAGATTGGCAAAAGACAGTGAGACTATCGCTATAAACGGCCAGTAGGTCTCTTCGCCCATCTGCGTTGAAATCATCGAAAGCGAGGTAGGGGGTAGCGTAGGCCGCAGCCGCACGCGCGCCGACCGAAAACCGTTTGCTATAGAAACCGCCAAGCCTGGATTCTGGCTGCAGCGGGATGGTGTAACTGCGCCAATTGTGGGTCCCGCGTTCGCGTTCGTAGATGGTTGCCTGCCTCAAATCAGGCATAAAGATATCATCGATGTTATCGCCGTTGAGATCCCGGACAAAATCAAAATTGATTCTCCATCGGTTGTCCGGCAGCATGAAGATCGATTGGGCCCGCGCGATAGCCTTCGGAACGAGCGTGAATCCCGTATCGGATAGTGCAAAATAGTCGATGGTGTCAGAGGTGAGGTAGACAAATTCCTTCTTCGCATCTCCGGCAACATCCCCGATGTCAAACAGAACAAGCTTTGGATCAAGCCTAAAAGTCTGCACGGGTCGGTCCGAAAATCCGGAAGCTTGCTGCAGATAAACTGTTATCCACCGGTCTGACAGGTTTGCCTTATCTTGGCCGCTCGTAATGAGGATGAGGTCCTTTCGTCCATCGTTATTCAGGTCTTCGACGCGGTAAGAATTTAGGTGGCCGACATAGGCGATATCGTAGGGCTGAAACAGACTTTTTGGCAAACCAACGCTTTGATTGATCAGGAGCACAAGCATGATGATGCCGTTTCTCAGCATGAAAAAACTATCCGAATTTTGAATGCCAATTACGATCTCGTATTACAGTTTGGGAAGGTCCGTCACAACGAGCGCTGACAAAGTGGGTGTCACGTTGGCAGCATGAAGAATCTACGTAACTTTTTTTGAAGCGCCACAGGGTCGCGCCGGATACAGGGTGAAGTTATAAACGACACAACATCCGTTGTTTGTCATTCTGTGGCATGCGTGTTGCGTAAGACCGCATCGTTGTTCAAACGAATAGCAAGAACCTTCATCCTGTAAAACAACCATGCTTTCGTGAATCCCATGTCAAACGGCTTCAACTTTCTACTTGTCACGCTCGCAATAGTCATTAGCACCAATCTCAGTTGGTGCCAACAGCCGGTTCCCAAGCTGGAGTTAACGCTGGGCACGGGCATTTTTGTTTATGACAGGACTCTCTCAATGAGCTCAGGTCTCCCATTCGGATTCAGCCTTGCATACCGCGTAAACCGGTTGTTACAACTGAGCACCGCGGTCGCAGTCGATCCGGCACGCCAGACCATTTCAACGGCCGCCCAAAAATTAAACACTCGAGTTATGGTTTACAACTATAATTTTAACTTGAGAGTTGCAAAGCCGGGAGCTTTCTTTGACTTGGTTCAGCCGTTCCTCCGCTCCGGAGTGGGTGGCATCTTATTGAATCCTTCTTCTGTGAGTGTGGATATTGGTGCCGGACAAAAGCGTCGATTTGAGCCTGACACGGACCACAAATTTGCCGTCAATATCGGCGCTGGTCTGGCTGTGTCCTTCGCGAGAACGCTTGGGTTCAATCTCGAATACCGTCGATTCTTCTACAATATCACGACGCCGTCCGCCAAGATTGGTGAATTCGGTCAAAAAAATGCAAGCAATTCCTACTGGGGGATGGCGTTCCTGGCGCATTTTTGATGACGGAACTATCTACAAAAACAGTGCAACATAAAATCATCAGGACTCTATGGACTTTACTATGTTTCTTATGTGGCATGATGATCAATAGTCAAAACCTCCTGGCACAGCGCGCCATTATCGCTTTCGATGGCGTCGAAATCTACTCGCTGCCAATGATTGAGGAGTCTCCGTTTGCCGTTCTGGACGAAGGGGATACAGTGCGCGTGATCGGTCAACGCGGCGATTGGGTCAAGATTGCCTTTGAACAGGGAGAGAAAGGTTGGATGCAGGTTCAGGTCAAACGCCCCGTTCCTGATGGATCCCAAGGCATGAGCCGTCGCATCGCCAGGGGTGGCCGTTCCGGCTTGTCAGCCGGCGCTGTGTCTGCAGGGCGCGTTGTCGGCAATCGCCTCTCCAAGAACGCAGATGCGACTCGCCCAGACATCATTGCAGACCGGCCGAAAAAGCAGCCGGCGGCCACGCCATATCGTCGCTTCGGCTACACGTTCGGCATCGGTCTTTTGGCCTCCGATTTTACTTACAATTGGAAATTTATTTTTCATCAAACGCCCCGCCTCGCTTTGGAGGGCTCCTTCAAGCATGCGATTGGCCAGTCCGCCAGTTCATACATCATGATGGCAAACCTGTCCTATTTGTTGCAGCAGGACAAAGGCTTCTTGCCGTTTGTGACGGGCGGTCTCGGCGTCATCAACACCGTGCCCGAACGTAGCATTGACGATAGTGGCATCTCACACATGGCGGTTAATTACGGCGTGGGAGCACGCAAACACCTCAGAAACAGCCTGTCGTTGCTTTTTAACGCAACCCAGTACACTGTTTTCCTTGGAGACGGCATCAGCAACTTCCGGGAGTTTACCGTGGGAGTTCTTGTTGGCAAGTTTTGGGACAAATAGGGAGATGCATTTGAAAGTCAAAAAGCGATTCATTGGGGCATTCCTGCTGCTGGGTTTCAGCCCGCTTCTTTCACAGGAAACCGGCAGTGTGCATGAGCTGTTTCCTTCGATAGGATTTTACGCTCCGGACAGGTTTCAAAATTCGATCAGGCTTGGCGTGAGCTATGAACACCATTTTGATGATCGTTTTGCATTAGGGGGAAGTGTAGGGATAGCCAAAGCCGGGCAGGATTTTATTCAAAAGGCAGGGCTCGCGGCTCCGGAGCAAGGTAGTTCAACGGTCATATATTATAATGGCAGGCTCACGCATTCCTTTCCGTTTGGCGCAGTCACACCTTATGCGATTGTGGGTCTCGGCGTCACAAGACAGCACTCAGAATCCAATCTTACTTTCAATCTCGGCGTCGGTACAAAATTTCCTATCGGCCGCACAACATACCTGCGCTATGAGATTAACGATTACATTTTTTCCAGCGGACAAGACAACACCTCCTGGACCAACAATAATTTGGAATTCGCCTTTGGGGTTTCGTTCTATCTGCAGTGAATGCGCGACAGGGCAACTCTCAAACATGAGAACAAAATCTTGTTTCAAAGTCTCAAATGAAGGGCACATCAATGATTCGACAACAGCGTAAAATTAGAGACAACCGACGACAAGGCAGAGTGGCAGTTGCAATCCGGCATGCTGTGGTTGGCACAGCGCTCTTTTTTGTCTTCGCCTGCACCGGCAGTGTGCCGGACGATCTAACGCAAGAAGAAATGCCAAACGGAATCATTTTCGTCAAGGCGACGCGCACGTCCACCTTGAATCACTTTTCCGCCGGCGGCAATCTTTTTTCGCTGATTCCGGCTTCCCCAAGTGGCAAGCTCACCAACCTGACGAATCTCACGGAGGGGGATGTCTCTGACCCAGAGATTTCATACGACGGCCTAAAGGTGTTGTTCGCAATGCGCAAAAACCGCAGCGATAGATTTCATATCTACGAGATGAATGTCGATGGCAGCAATCTTAAACAACTGACCTTTGTGCCAGATCATGATGACTACGATCCGACCTATCTGCCAAACGGCAAAATCCTTTTCACGTCAAACCGCCCGGGTTTTCTGGACGAGTACAACAAGCGGGATGCGGAGGTGATGCATGTCATGGAAGCTGACGGCGGCAATGTTGAATGCATTTCGTTCAATGCCAGCGATGATTTTGACCCCCTGGTCATGGCGGACGGCAGAATCCTGTATACCCGCTGGGAACATCATGGCCCGATCAACAGATTCCCTTTGTTCTTTACCCATCCCGATGGCGGTGGCACGTTTACATTTTTTAGTCCGCACAACATGCGCACCTTTTTCCATCCACGGGAATTGCCGGATGGCCGCGTCATTGCCGTGCATTCAAACATGGTAAACGGCGACAGGGGACCACTGTTGATTTTGAAGAAGACCGGGACGGCGGGTGAACCACTCAACGATGGTGACTATATCAACATAACGCCCGAAATCGAAACAAGTGGTCCTCCTTATGCAAAGGGCGTTTTCAAATATCCTGCGCCCCTGCCCGATGGCCGGCTGATCGCTTCCTACTCACCCCGCTTTGGCAAGTTTGAGGATGCCGATGGCAATGTCATCGAAGAAATTGACGCGGACTATGGCCTTTACACCCTCAAGACAGATGGCAGCGACTTACGTCTACTCTATAATGATCCGGATTATCAAGAATTCGATGCGGTCGTCATTGGAGACCGACCCATTCCGCCCACGCTGCCAACGACACTAAACAAGGCTGACGATACCGGAGTCTTTCTGGTGCAAAATGCCTATTTTCGGCAAACGAATGATGGTCAGGTTCGGCCCGACAAAGCGATCCAGGAGATTAAGCAGGTGGCGGTGATTCAAGGCATTCCGCGTCCCCGGGGTGATCGCGATGAGATCGGTATGTCTTCGTTCGAACAGAAACGAATTTTGGGC
>Ga0114931_10008466_pt1 | contig 12451 bp, 16 predicted proteins | sample 2SBtaG_FD_89579 | JGI IMG/M metagenome (GOLD analysis project Ga0114931, IMG submission 89579) | Deep subsurface microbial communities from Kolumbo volcano to uncover new lineages of life (NeLLi) - 2SBTROV14_V59a metaG | ecosystem: Environmental > Aquatic > Marine > Volcanic | place: Kolumbo...
CTGCATCACGTGCTCGACATCCCGCTGCTGAAACTGCACCAAGTGGAGGTGCCGTACGCCTGTCGCACCCGCCTGCACGTGGATTTCGCGGACGGCGTTGCCGCGGTGCGCCTGGTGAGCCACGGGGATGCCGCATGAACGCCTTCTACGCCGCCGTGCAGTTCCTCACCCGCCTGCCGACACCGCGGCTGGCATACTACGACGCCGCCCTCGGCGGACGCGCGGCGGTGTACTTCCCGCTGGTCGGCCTGCTCATCGGCCTCTTGCTGTGGGCCGCGGCCGGTCTCGCCGGCGGGCTGCCGCCGGGCGTGCTCGCCGCCCTGCTGCTGACCCTGTGGGTGGGGCTCACCGGCGGCCTGCACCTGGACGGCCTGGGCGACAGCGCCGATGCCTGGCTGGGCGGTCACGGCGATCGCGCGCGCAGCCTGGCCATCATGCAGGACCCGCGCGCCGGTGCGGCGGCGGTGATCGCCATCGCCCTGCTCTTGATCGTCAAGTTTGCCGCCCTGCAGGCCCTGCTGGCGACCGGGCATCTGCTCGGCCTGCTGCTGGCCCCGGTGCTCGGCCGCGCCGCCTCCCTCGGCCTGTTTCTCACCACCCCCAGTGCGCGCGAGGAAGGCTTCGGCGCCGCCCTCACCCGCCACCTGCCGCGCCGGCCGGCCAGCCTGGCGCTACTCGGCGCGGCCCTTGCCGCCCCGCTGTTGGCCGGCGTGGCAGGCCTGTGGGCATTGCTCTGGGTGTGCGCCCTCGGCCTCGCCCTGCGCTGGCTCTGCCTGCGGCGCCTGGGCGGCACCACCGGCGACGTGGCCGGCGCCCTGACCGAGATCGCCGAGGCGGCCACGCTGCTGGTCCTGGCCGGCGCCTGAAGTGTGTATGCGCTTGTGTATGCTTCACACGGCATCTATACTGCGGACAGACACCCACCACGAGGACATCGCCATGGCGGAACTCCTACGCAAACAATTTCTGGTCACCGAGGCGAACATCAACAAACTGACCCTCATCTCCCGCAGCGAGGGCATTTCGGCCACCGAGGTGGTGCGCCGCGCCATCGACGCCTACCAGCCGGCCGACGCGGCCGACGACGCGGCACCCGAGGAGCTGATGGAACTGGTCGCCGAGCGCCTGAAGGAGGCCATCGCCGCCACCCGCGCCAGCAACCGCGCGGTGGAGCAGGCCCTGCAAGGCCTGTCGCAGAACATCGACCAAGCGGCCACCGGCTGATGGCGGGTTGGAAGGAGATTCTGCGTGAGATGCTGACCCTCACCGACGAGGTCAAGCGCCTCAACCGGCTGACCGAGACCCTTTCCCAACGCACCATCGACATGGACAAGCGCCTGGTGCGCCTGGAAACCATGGTGGAAATCGCCCAGAATCAGCGCCGCCTGAGGGACGAATAGATGGGGCACCGCCTGTCGAAGATCTACACCCGCACCGGCGATGCCGGCGACACCGGCCTCGGCGACGGCAGCCGCGCGCCCAAGGAGGCACCGCGCATCGAGGCCATCGGCGACGTCGACGAACTCAACAGCCAGCTCGGTGTGTTGCGCACCCACGCCCTGGCGGACGACCTCGACGCCGCGCTGACGCGCATCCAGCACCATCTCTTCGACCTCGGCGGCGAGTTGAGCATCCCCGGCCGGCAGGCCCTGGAGGCGGGACACGTAAGCTGGCTCGAGCAGTTGCTCGACCGGCTCAATGCCGAACTGCCGCCGCTGCAGGAATTCATCCTCCCCGGCGGCAGCCCCGCCGCCGCCCAGGCCCACGTGGTGCGCAGCGTCTGCCGCCGCGCCGAGCGGCGCCTGTGCGCATTGCATCGCCACGAGCCCGTCTCCGCGCCCGCGCTGGGCTATCTCAACCGCCTTTCCGATCTGCTGTTCGTCGTTGCCCGCAGCCTCAACCGCCAGGCCGGGCGGCCGGACGTGCTCTGGCAGCCGGGACAGTCGGCGCCGTAGGCATTCCTCAACCCTTTTCGCCGCCGTCCGATACAGGCAAGGAAGAACCTTCCTGTTGCTTGGGGCCCGAGCCCCAAATACACGACGAGGCAACCATGCAACTGCCCCCCTTCAATACGGCCCTGACGGGCATCGGCAACGGCCTGCAGACCCTGCGCCACGCCGCCGGCGAGATCGCCAGCGCCGAGACCACGCCCAGGGCACGCGACACCGTCGAGTCACTGGTTGACCTGCACGCAGGTCAGCGTCAGGTCGAGGCCTCGGTAAAGGTGCTCAAGGCCGCCGACGGCCTGCTCGGCAGCCTGCTCGACGTCGAGGCCTGAGGCAGGCTCGTGCAGATCAGCGCCCCCGCCGCCACGCCGCCGACCCGCGGCACCCCCGCCGCATCGGCACAGGGGCGCGAAGCTGCACCCTCTCGCGCGGCAGACGACGCAAGCTCGGCCGAACGGCCGGGAGAATTGAGCCAAGAGCAACGCGCCCAGGTGGAAAAGCTCAAGGCCCGCGACCGCGAGGTGCGCGCCCATGAGGCGGCACACCAGGCGGCGGCCGGGGGCCTGGCGCGCGGTGGCGCCAGCTTCAGCTATCAGGTGGGGCCTGACCACCGGCGTTACGCGGTGGGCGGCGAGGTAAGCATCGACGTCTCGGCGGTGCCCGACGACCCCCGCGCCACGCTGCGCAAGGCCGAGACCGTACGCGCCGCCGCCCTCGCCCCGGCGCGTCCCTCGGGCCAGGACCACGCCGTAGCGGCCAGGGCGGCACAGATGGCCGTCAACGCCCAGCGCGAGCTGCTGAGCGCGGAGCGTGCCAACACATCGGACAGCGACCCCACCACACTCAACGCCGATCCCATCGCAGACCCCACAGCCTCGCCGGCCGCCCGCTATGCGGCGATCGCCGGCGAGGGTGAAACCAACCGGCAGTTGCACACCACCGCCTGAGCCGGCGTCCACCCCGGACAAGGCTGCTCCCGCGTACGGCACGATCACGCCATCCAGCACACGCGCCCACCATGGTGTGGCGCGCCAGGCAGTCCGTCGGCAGGGCCGTATTCAGGAATCAGGAAGGCAGGAAGTCGATGGGGTAGGTGACGACCAGGGTCTCGACCTCACGGGCGCCGAAGTTGAGCATCTTGACCCGCGCGACCAGCTTGAGCTCGAGGGCGGGGTTGTTGAGTTCGCTGGAGACGATGCGGCACTTGGTGACCTTGCCGGAGGGGTCGATGGTGATCTCCAACACCACCTTGCCCTGCAGGGTGGGATCCTTGCGCAGGGCGCGGCTGTAGAGGGAGTAGATGGCGCCCTTGTTGCGATCGAACACCAGCGACACCTCTTCGTAGGTGCGCGAGGGTTTCTTGCCGGCCTTGTCGGCTGCCACCGCCGGTGCGGCCGCCACCAGATCGGTCGGGCTCTCCACCTGGGTGGTCTGACGACCGGCCAGTTCACTACGCCCCACCCCGGCGCTCAGGCCCGAAGTATCGATGCCGCCGCTGCTGGCGGGACCGGCAGTCAGCACCTTGCGCTGGCGCGGCTTGGCCGCCTCGGCACCCTTGACCAGCGGTTTGCCCTGCTTGAGCTTGGGCGTCTCGCGCAGGTCGGCCAGTTCATCGGAGAAGGCCAACAGGCCGGTGCTGGCGGCCTTTTTGCGCGCCTCGGCGACGCGATCCACCTGCGGCTTGGGTGGCTTGACCTGCTTGGGCTGCGGCTTCTTCTCCGGCTTTTTCTTTTCCGCTTTCTTCTCTTTCTTTTTCTCCGGCTTCTTCTCTGCTTTCTTTTTCTCGATCGGTTTCGGCTTGGGCTTGGGCTTCGGCTTTTGCTTCTCCATCACCAGTTGGGCCAGGTGCGGGGGCAGCGGCTCGACCTTGCTGCGGTCTTCCTTCGGCACGGGAATCAAGGGGACGGCCAGACTCAGCAACAGCGACACGCCCAGCACGACGATGAGGATGCGCTTGAGGCGCCCATCATCGTCGGGCAGCGGCGTCCAGGGCAGGATGTACTGGCGATAAGTGGCGGCCACGGCGCTACCCCTCATCCTCGGTCTTGTGCAACACGGCAAGGGAGATATTGCCGTAGCTGGCCTGGGTACAGGTCAGCATGATGCGCTTGAGCAGCTTGAAGGGGATGCTCTTGTCGCCGAGGATGGTGACCTCGCGCATGACCGGTTTGCCATCGGGCCCGGTCTGCGTCAGTTTGCGACTGGCCAGGCTCTCCAGCTCGGCCTTGAGCGCGGCGATCGGCTGGTCGCTCTCCTTTGCCACATCCTTCACCTCGGCCACCTTGCGCCCCTGCACCACGATGCCGGCCTGGTTGACGGTGATGACCACCGTCTCCTTGGGCAGCTGCTGGGAGGTGGACTCGGGTAACTGGATCTGTTTGGCGTTGGGCAGATCCTGCACCGAGGACGAACTGACCAGGAGGAAGAAGACGAGGATGGTGAAGATATCCATCAGGGAAACCATGTTCAGCGCCGCCGACCGCTTGTTGCGGGCGTGGTGCTGACTCATGCGGCGAGCGCGGCGGGAGGCCTTCACGGCGCGTCACCGATGGCGATCTGCGGGAACAGCTCCTTACGCACCGCGGCGGCGAACTCCACCACCGTCACCTCGCGCACGGTATCCATCGCCTGGACCAGGGTGTCGTAGGGAATGTTCGGCTCCAACAACAGGCTGATGTTCTGCTTCTTGGGATATTTCAGCTTGATGGCGACCAGCAGGTCGGACAATCCCTTGAAATCGTAGTGGCCGTCACGCTTGGCGAAGCGTTTGATCACGCCGCCGATGGTGTCCGCCACCACCAGGCCGTCCTTGCGCACGATGACCTCGAAATTGCGTTTCTTCTGCTTGTCCTGGTTGGCGGCCTGCTGCGGATTGTCCGGCGGCAGATTGAGCTCGAGGACGGAGAGATGGGAAAACACCGCCGACAACAGCAGGAACGGCACCAACACCACCATGAGATTCATGAAGGCGGTGATATCCAGCTCCGGCACGTCACGCTTGGCGCGCCTGACTCGGGCCCTGATCGACATCGCTGACGACCCGACTCAGTCCGAGTTGCGGACGTTGGGGTTACGGAATTCGGTCAAGGAATTGAGGAATTTCACCGCGGCCATTTCCATGCTGTCCACCAGTTGCGTGGTCTTGGTCTGCAACACGGTGTACATCAGCAGCAGGGGGATGGCGGCCATCAGGCCGAAGGCGGTGGTGTTCATGGCCACCGAGATACTCGCCGAAAGCAGGTCGGCCTTGTCCGCCGGATTGGCGTTGGCCACCGCGGTAAAGGCCTGAATCAGACCGATGATGGTACCCAGCAGGCCGAGCAGGGTGGCGATGTTGGCGAAGGTGGCCAGGTAGTGGGTGCGCTTCTCGAGGCGCGGGATGACCTCCATCAGGCCCTCGTCCATGGCCATCTCGATGTCGTCGCGGCGCTTGGTGGTCTTCAGCCGGCTGAGGCCGTAGGCCAAGATGTGGCCTACGTCGCTCTTCGACTTGCTGGCCAGGGCCATCGCCTGCTGGAAATTGTTGGCCTGCACCAGCGGCGTCAGCTTGTTCCACATGCTGCGATTGACCAGCTTGGCCTTGGTCAGATAGATATAGCGCTCCAGGGCGATCGCGGCGCCGAGGGCAAACACCAGCATGATGGGGTACATGAAAACCCCGCCTTCCTGGAAAAATTTAACGATTGCAGTTACGCCATCCATACCTTGTCTCCTCGAAAACCATCGTCGGGCATCGGCGTTGATACCCGGCGCGACGACCCCATACCCTGCGGCACGAAGCCTCCACCCTGCCCCAAATCATGCTGGACTATATTGACTGAAATCACAGTTTGCTGATCGCGACGGCCATGTCGTCGGCAAAAACGACCGAGAACTTTAACCTACAACCTCGCCTAGCGCACCTCCGGAGAACCATTATCCGGATACAGCATTTCGAAGTAGGTGACCTGCCGGCGAAACTCCTCGTGGTCCAGCGCCGTCCAGTCCACACCCAGCGACTGGCTGCCGGCGCCGCCCACCAGGGCGCCCAGGCGCGCGCTCTTCCACGGCACTATGTAGAGCACCTTGGGCAACTCGCGCGCGCCCTTGATGGCGGTCTCATCCAGCTGCAGCCGATCTTCGGCGAGCGTCGCCGCACTCAGCAACAGGCCGACCAGCAGACAGACGACGCGGCCCATCATTTCTTCGCCGCGATGCGGCGCTCCAGATCGACGATCCATTTCGCCACCTGCTTGTCTTCGTCCGCGGAGAGCTTCTGATATTCGCGGTACTGGACCAACGCCTCGTCCAGGCGCCCCAGGTACAAATCGAGCAGGATGCCGTAGTTACGATGGGCATTGGGATATTCGGGCTGCGCGGCAATCGCCTGACGGTACGCGTTTTCGGCCTGCTTGAAATCGCCGCGCTCGCGGGCGATGACGCCGAGATAATCCAGGCTTATGGCATTTTTCGCATTCAGCGTCACCGCCTGGCGGAAGGCCGCCTCGGCTTCGTCCAGCTTGCCGGCGCGATAGGCGATGATGCCGAGATTGGCATAGGGACCGGAGAGCGTGGGAAACGCCTGCGTCATCTGCCGCAACTGCTGTGCCGCCGCCTGGTCATGGCCCTCGCGCATGGCCGCCAGCGCCGTCTCGAAGGCGGTCTGGGCACGGGGATCGACGGCGGCTTCGGCACCCTTCGCGGTTGTCTCCGGGGCTACCTTTTCCGGCGGGGCGGTGGCGCAGCCGGCCAGCAAAGCGGCCAGCAACAGGGGAATCCATTTCCGGCTATGCACAAGCACGGTTCTCCTCATGATGGGGCGGGTCATTGGATGGTATCTACCAGGGGCGCATATTTTTCAGCCTTGGCGTAGCGGAAGGGCTTGAGTTCGCGCAGGCGCGCCAGACTCTTCTGCACCCAGGCATCGCCACCATCCTCGGCGAGATGGGCGACATTGGACTCATGAATCGTAATGGACTTCTCTTCGAACGGGTAGGCCTGTTCCTCGAGCAGGATTGCGTACTGCTCCAGTTCCTCCGCGCTGAGGCCGGCAGGCCGTTGCGAGCCCATTAAGGCCTGGGCGAACTCGGCGTAGATCTCGCCCAGGATGTAGGTCGCCGCGGTGCTCACCTCCGCCACGCCGTAATTGGCCACCGCGGTGAAGGCAGCCACCGCCTGCTGCATGCGCGCCTTTTTGCGTTTGAGATTCTGCTGCAACGGCTCCACCAGCTTGACCCGGCGATAGGCCGCCAGTCCGGGCTGAGCCAGATCGAAGGCCGCCTGTGCGGCGAGGAAGCGGGTGCGCGGCGTGCTCTGCGCGCCGGCGCCCTTTTCCGCCTGCACCAGCGCCTCCTGCCAGTGGCGCAGGGCGGGCAGGTCACCGCGCTCACGGGAAATAGCCGCCAGTTTGGCGCGGATCTCCATGGCCTGTTCGAAGGGCTGCGGGAAGGCCGCCAGATAGCGCTTATAGTCCGCCACGGCGTGCTCCGTCTGGGCGGCCTTTTGGTACAGATCGATGGCCTGCAGCAAAGCCTCGCGACGCAATTCGGGGTCCTGCTGCAGGTCCACGTAACGCTCGAGTTCGCGTGCGGCACGCCCTGGCTGATCGGTTTTCTGGTAGGCGAGAATGAGATTTTGGCTCAGCTTGGGCAACAGCTCGCTGCCGGGATTGTGTTCGCGAAAGCTCTCGAAGGCCTCGATGGCGGCCAGGTACTCGCCCGCCGCCAGCAGGCTGCCAGCGATGTCGAACTCCGCCGTGGTGGCGATGGCCGAGCCACCGGCGACGTCACCGACCCGGGTGAACTGGGCGATGGCCGCCTGCACATTACCCTTGGCCCTCATCTGCTCGCCCTGCTTGTAGACCGCCGCCGCCAGGCCATCCTGCAGCAGTTTGCGCGTCGCTGCATCCTGCTTTGGGGTCAGGCTGAGGGCCACCTTGTAGGCCACTTCGGCGCGGGCGTAGTCACCCTTTTCAAGTTCGGCGCGGGCGATGATCTTCCACGCCGTGCGCCGAGTCTGCGGCGAGGTCTCGGTGGACAGCTCGAGGATCTGGCGCGCGGCCACCGCCGCCTGTTGGAATTTTTTCAGGGCAAACATGTCTTCCGCGGCGCGCGTCAACACCTTGGCGGCACGCGGATCCTCGGGGAAGGTCTTGCCGAAACGCAGCGCACTGCCCACGCTCAGACGGCTCCAGATCTCCTTCTGCTTGCCCGTGAGTTGCTTCTCGCGCTCGGCATAGGCCAGCAACGAGGCATAACCGGCCTCCGCATCCTTGCCGTAGCGCAAATAGCCGTATGCCGTGTTCTCGTATTCCTTGGCCGCCTGTTCGTACTGCCCGGCCTCGAACAGCAGCTCGGCGTACAGGAAGTTGAATTCCTTGGCCTTGGGACTCTTGGCGAACCACTTCAGGTGTTGCTTGTACCAGATGAAGGCGCGCTGGTAATCCTCGGCCTGCTTGCTCTTCTGCGCCTGGGCGTGCAGGTAGCGGGCGACGTCTTCGGAATTACTGCGCAGCAAGGGGCGCAGACGCGCCAGCACGGTCTCCTCGTGGTCGAGATGATGGCGCCAGTAACTGCCGTTGACCCGGTAGCGGCGCACGAAGTCCTGCTTGGCCTGCATCAGCAACTCGGCATAACCGGCGTTGGCGTAGGCCTGCATGGCCTTGAGATCGAACTCGAAGGCGCTGGAATGCTGCGGATAGGCCCGGGCGAAGGCCTGGTAAGCCTGGGCCGCATCCTGCACGCGCTACTGTTGCAGATAGAGATCGCCGAGATCCCGATACACCCGCAGTTCGTAGGGGCGATGGCCCTTGTCGTCGAAATAGCGCCGAATGGCCTCCGGCCCGCCGAGTTCCTTGAAGCTCAGGGTCACCACGCGGAAGATGTCGCGCAACAGCTCGCGGTCGCCGGGACTGAGGCGGGCGTCATCGTCGACGATACGGCCGTCACGGCGCCGCAGCTTGCGGTCGACGAGGGCGAAGAAGGCGTCCAGGGCGTCGCCGTAGTGCTCCTGCTTGAACGCCGACCAGCCCTGCTTGGCGAGGGCCTTGTCGAAGTAGGTGCTGCTCGGCCCCAGGGCGACGACCGCGGCATAGTCCTTCTCCGCCGCGGCGAAGCGACGCAGATCGAACAGGATCTCGCCGCGACGAAAGTGCAGCTCGTCGCGGTTTTCCGCGTCGGGGCGCAGATCGAGCAGGGCCTGCAAGGCGTCCAAGGCCTGCTGCTGGCGGCCCGCCTGCTCATAGGCCTTGGACAGCTGATAGAGCAGGATGGGCTCCTGCGGCCCGCCGCGTGCCACCTTAAGGGCATCCTCATACAGCTTGATGGCGCCGCGGTAGGTCACCTCGCGCAGGGTGGCGAGGTCGGCGCCCTCGCCTTCGGCCATGCGGTCGAGCACCTCCATCTGGCGCTGAAAACGCTCGTCGCTGCGTTCCATCTCCAGGTCCGCCAGGCGGCGCATGGCCTCCACCTTCTGCTCCTGCTCGGCGGTGGTGGCCATGAACTCCCAATAGTTGTCCATGGCCTTGTCACGGGCGCCGGCAATGGGGGCGTTGTCCTCGATCTTGATTTCCAGCTCGCCGAGGTCTTCCAGGGTCTGCTCGCCGGCGCAGGCAGACAGCAGCAACGCCCCGACGGGCAGCCAGTAGCGCAACTTCATTTTAACGCTCGCCCCAGCGCTTGGCCGAGTAGTCGTAGATCTGGGCGATGGAGAAACGTGCCTCCTCGGCATACGCCTTGATGCGCTCACGGCGACGGCTCAGCTCCTCCAGGGCGAGGTCCTGCATGTGCTGCTGAAACTGATGAGACAACTGCTGCAAACGGGTCTCCAGATCGGTGGCGCGCGCCAGCAAGGCAGTGCGGCGCGCCGGGGGTAGGCTGTCGTCGTTCGCTACCTCTGACGTCCAGCGCTGGATTTTCTCCAGTGACCGGGCGATTTGCGCAGAGTTCCACAGATCCGCCTGAAACCGGTTGGTGGAAAACAGCTGCCACAGATGGGAGGCCCCGGCCGTCGCCGGCAGCAGACGCAGACGATCGCGCCCCACCACGCCCGGCTCATCGCCGAAGGCCTGCACCAGCGACTGCACCAGGGAGCCGTCCTTCACCGCCTGCTCGATCTTGGCCAGACGCTCCGTCTCCAACTGGAAACTGCCGACCGCCTGGTTGTAGTACTGCAGTGCCTGCTTATAGGCATTGAGCTTGCCCAGGGCATAGGGCACGGCGAGCAGGGCGTCCTGCACCGCGGGGTCGGCCGGGTCGCGCTTGCTCAGCCGCAGCCAGGGCACCAGGGCCTTCTTGTAAGCCTCCTCGCTGGCATAGGCACGCCCCAGGCCGAGCAGGGCGGTGCTGGAGAGGGGACCGTTGAGGCGGGCCCGCTTGAAGTAGTCGGCGGCCTCATCGACCTCGCCGGCCTGCAGGCGATCGAAGCCGAGGGTGAGATTGGCCTTGTCGCGCAGGGCGCGGCGCTGGCTGGAATCGGCCGAGTCCCGACCGAGCGCATCGAGCAGCTCACGGGCCGCCTCGGTGTCGCCGCCGCGATATCGCGCCACTGCCAGGTCGAAGCGCCCATAGGCCGCCTCGTCGCTACGCCGCCCCGTCTCGAGCAACAAGCCCAAACGCTGTTCCGCGGCCGACAGGCGCCCGCGCCGCAACAGCAGTTCGCCCTCGAGCAGCAGGCGCTCCCGTTGCCGCGCCGGCGGCAGCTCGTCGGTGATGCGGGCCAGGGCCTGCAGGGCGCCCTCGATATCCCCCGCGCGCGCCAGCAGCTGGGCAAGACGCAGCCAGGCACCGTCATCGGCCTTGGCCAGCTGCCGCAGCTGTTCGCCGGCACGCCGGTACAGGCCCTGCGTCAGGTAAAGCTCGGCCAGCATGGCATTGAGCTCGTCGCTCGACGCACCGCCGGCCTGTCGGCGCTCGACCTGCAGCCGGGCGATGGCCGCGCCCGTCTGGCCCATGGCCTGCTCGAAACGGGCCGCCCGCAGCTGGGGATCGAGTGCCGCAGCGGCCGGCTGCGCGAGCAGGAGGCCGGCGATGAACAGGGCGACAAGGCGGGCGCGTGGCAACGTCATGGCCTACTCCCAGACCTTGCTAGCGAAGTGGGGCAGTCCGTCTTCGGCCCCCATGCCCAACTGCAATTCGACCACCCGCCGGCCGTCACCGCTGCGAAAACGCCACTCCAAACCGCGTTGCAGCTGATCGCTGCGCGGCGCCTAGCCCTCCCAACTGGCGCCCAGACGGTGCTCGCCCGGCGGGAGATGGAGGACGAGCAAAGGCTGCGCGGCACCGGCGGCGAGGGCCGCGATCTCGGTCGCAGAGTAGCGGTGGTGGACCCTCTGTTGGCCATTGATGGAGACGGTAACAGCGTGGAGGGAAAAGCGCCGATCGGGGCGCAGTGACAGCAGCACCTGCAGTTGGGTCCGGGGGGGAGCGGCGCGGGCGGCGAAGAGCTCGCCGGCGAAATCCTGCACCTCGCCCAGCAACTGCTGGCCCGCCTGCAACGGCGCCGCGGCGGCCTCGTCACCCGCCGCCACCGGCATCGCCGCTAAAAGCAGGGTCGCTGCCAGCAGGCAGCCCAGCCGTGCCCTGTTCATCGTCACACACATCCCGCCCAGCATACTCCATTCTCGCTTTGTGATAAAAAGCCGCCCCGCCCCGATTACAATGCAGAAAATGCGGCATAAATCTGGCGCGACGCCTCCCCGGTGCGTTCGGGAACCTTGCTCGACTGACGCACGTTAAAGACAAATGGCGCCGCGTGGTGGCGACGACCCCAAACGAAGCGATCCCCCTGGGGGAAGAGGAACCCGATCAGCATGTATCAGAGCCCTGACCAGGCCGGCCCCGCAGTCACTGCCCCGCCACTCGCCGCACCGCCTCTTCGCCCCCGCCGCCGCCTGGCCGCCACCCCCTGGTTGCTGCTGCTGGCCGGTGTGCTCACCCTGGATCTCGGCCTGCTGCAGCGCAGCGCCGCCCCGCCCGCCAATGACCGACTGCTGCAGGCTGCGGCGGCGCCGTTGGAAGCCCACCTCGCCCTGCTGCACGGCATACTCGCCGAGATCGCCCGCCAACCCACCACCCAAGACCTGCTGGAGACGGACGACGCCGATGGCGCCCAGCGCTGGGCATTGCAACTGTTGCGCTTTCTGCCGCCGGCCAGCGACGCCGCCCTCATCACCCTCGACGGCCGCTCCCTCGGCGCGGATCCGGCACAGGCGCTCGCCCCGTATGCCGTGGCGCCCCTGCTCGGCTGGCCGGCGGAACGCCTCGGCCGCCATATCCCCGTGTATCCCGCACCACCGACCCGCTTTGACCTGTTGGCCCCGGTGCAGGACGAGGCCGGCAATCCGTTAGGGCTGTTGCGCGTCGGCTTCGACCTGCGCGAGATCGAGGCCCTGCTGCAGCAAGCGGCGGCTCCCGGGCGCAGCATCCGCCTGACGGCGGGGGATGGCACACTCATCGCCCGCATCGGCGACGGCGGTCCGGCAGCGGTCGCCGACGCACTCAGCCGCGGCCTCGCCCACAGCGACTGGC
>Ga0114931_10008467_pt1 | contig 12451 bp, 8 predicted proteins | sample 2SBtaG_FD_89579 | JGI IMG/M metagenome (GOLD analysis project Ga0114931, IMG submission 89579) | Deep subsurface microbial communities from Kolumbo volcano to uncover new lineages of life (NeLLi) - 2SBTROV14_V59a metaG | ecosystem: Environmental > Aquatic > Marine > Volcanic | place: Kolumbo...
CCGCCCTCGCGGCGGGTCTTGATGGGATCGCTCATCGGTCGTCCTTTCTGGTTCGAATCAGGGCATCCACGGCCAGAACGCCCTGGCCCTCCGGCAACACCATGAGCGGGTTGATGTCGAGCTCCTCCAGGACCTCGACGTTGGCCTCGATATAGCGGGCCACCGCGCCGATCGCCGCCACGGTGGCCGCCATATCGCCGCGCGGCGCCCCGCGATACCCCTCGATCAGCCGGCATAGTCCAAGAGAGCCCACGGCCTCTCGTATCTGGGTCTCGCTCGCCGGTAGGGTCAGGACCGCCGTGTCCCCCATGAGCTCGGCCAGGATACCGCCGGCGCCCATGGTCAGCACCAGGCCCACGGCCGGATCCCGGGCCGCGCCCACGATCAGCTCGGCGACCGGGGGCGGGGCCATGCGCTCCACCAGATAGCCCACGGCGACGGGGCCCATGGCCGCCGCCTGGCGCACGGCGCCCCCGTCGCGCAAGCCCAGGGCGACCGCCCCGGCTTCGGTCTTGTGGGCCACCCCAAGTCCCTTCAGCGCCACTGGATAGCCGATCCCGTCGGCCGCCTCGGCGGCCGCCGCTGGCGTATCGGCGCGCCGCCCGATAGGGATGGGCAGGCCGAAGGCGGCGAGCCGCGCCTTGGCCGTGGCCTCGTCCAGGGTGACGATCTCGCCTGGCCGGGGCTTGGCGGCGAGCAGGGGCGGGGGCGGGGGCGCGGCCCAGGCGCGGCCGATCCACGCCGCCGCGTCGGTCGCGGCCAGGGCCGCGTCGATCTCGCTGAGCGGCGCCACCCCGGCGGCCATGATCTCCCTGGCCATGGGCTCGGGCATGGTTTCGCCCAGGCACGAGACGATCGCCGCCGGGCGCCCGGTTTTGCGCGCCGCCGCGACAAGGGCGTCCCTGGTGGTTCGCCAGTCTCCGTCGTCGCAGCGATCCCGCCGGGGAAAGTCCAGCATCACCATGGATAGATCGAAGCCGCCGTCCATCATGGCGGCGAAGGTCGCGCCCAGGCGCGCTTCGTCGCCCCAGATGAAGGTGTGATAGTCGAGGGGGTTGGCGACGGTCGCGATCTCGCCAAGGGTCTCCTTGACCGCCTTGCGCCGCGCCGCGTCGAGGGGGCGAAAGCGCACGGCGTACCGCTCGGCGGCATCGGCCATGAGCGCCGCCTCGCCGCCGGAGCAACTCATGGAACAAATGTCGAAGCCCTTGAGGGGCCCATGAACGTGCAGCAGTTTGAGGGCTTCGAGAAACGCTGGCAGGGTGTGAACGCGGCCGATCACAAAGCGCCGAAAGAGGGCGTCCGAGGCGGCGTCGTCGCCCGCCAGCGAGGCCGTGTGAGAGACCGTGGCCCGGCGCGCGGATGGGGATTTGCCGACCTTGAGGGCGACCATGGGCTTGCCCAGCGCCCGCGCCGCGCGCGCGAGGCGTTCCAGGGCGGCCACGTCGTCGAAGCCCTCGATGTACATGCCGAGGGCGGTCACACGCGGGTCCGCCAGGAGGCCGCCCGCCAGCTCCGACAGGCCCGTCTGCGCCTGATTGCCCAGGGTCGCCAGATAGGCGATGGGCAGGCCGCGCGTCTGCATGGACAGGTTGATGGCGATGTTGGAGGACTGGGCGAGGATCGCAACGCCCCTGTCCGCGCGGGCGAGGCCGTGCTGATCGGGCCACAGGGGCGCCCCGTCCAGGGCGTTGACCAGGCCGTAGCAATTGGGGCCGAGGATCGGCATGTCGCCGGCGGCGGCGATCAGCGCGTCTTCCAGTTGGGCGGCGCCCGCGAGCTCGGCCTCCGCTTCGCGAAAGCCCGCAGCATAGCATACCGCGCCGCCCGCCCCGCGCGCGGCAAGGGCGCGCACGATCTCGACCGTGGCGTGCCGGTTGACGCCGATAAAGGCGGCGTCGGGCGCGCCCGGCAGGGCCTCGGCGCAGGTGAAGCACGGCCGCCCCGCGACCTCGCGGTGTCTCGGATGCACCGGCCAGATCTCGCCCTGGAAGCCGAGCTTGTCGCATTGCTCCATGACGCGGCGCGCTGCGCGCCCGCCGAACACCGCGATGGTGCGCGGGCGCAGCAGCCGGTCGAAGCGCCTGGGCGCGGCGCTCACGCGCCGAGGGGCCGCAACAGGTCGCGGCCGATGATGTGGCGCTGAATCTCCGAGGTGCCGTCCCAGATACGCTCCACCCGGGCATCGCGCCAGAAGCGTTCCAGGGGGAGGTCGTCCATGAGCCCCATGCCGCCATGGATCTGGAGCGCCTGGTCGGTCACCCGCGCCAGCATCTCCGAGGCATAGAGCTTGGCCGAGGCGATCTCCCGGTTGGCGGGCAGCCCCCGGTCCAGGCGCCACGCGGCGGCGAGCGTCAGCAAGTCGGCGGCGTCGATCTCGGTGATCATGTCCGCCAGCTTGAAGGAGACGCCCTGGAACTTGCCGATTGGCTGGCCAAACTGGGTGCGCTCAGCGGCGTAGGGGAGCGCCAGCTCGAACGCGCGCCGGGCGCGGCCCACGCACATGGCGGCGACAGTCAGGCGGGTGGCGGCAAGCCATTGGTTGGCGAGCTCGAAGCCATGGTCGACCTCGCCCAGAACCTGGGCGGCGGGCAGCCGGCACTCGTCGAAGCTCAGGATGAAGTTGTGGTAGCCGCGATGGGAGACGGACCGGTACCCGGGGCGAATCTCGAAGCCCGGCGTGCCACGGTCCACCAGAAAGCAGGTGATCTTCTTCTTCGGGCCGTGCGCGGTTTCCTCCGCGCCGGTCGCGGCGAAGACGATCACGAAATCGGCGATATCGGCGTGGGAGATGAAATGCTTGGTGCCGTTGACGATCCAGTCGTCGCCATGGCGTTTGGCCAGGCATTTCATGGCGCGCACGTCCGAGCCAGCGTCCGGCTCGGTCATGGCCAGGGCGTCGAATTTTTCCCCGCGCACGGCGGGGTAGAGGTATTTTTCTCTCTGCGCGCCCTGGCAGGCCATGAGGATCCCGGACGGGCGCCCGAAAAAGACGGTCAGCGCCATGGAGCCTCGGCCAAGCTCCCGTTCCAGCAAGGTGAACGTCAGGTGGTCGAGGCCGCCGCCGCCCACCTCCGTGGGCATGTTGGCGGCGAAGAAGCCCAGCTCCATGCACTTGGCCTTGATCGCCGCGCCAAGAGCGCGGGGCACCTCGCCGGTGCGCTCGACCTCCGCTTCGTGGGGATATATCTCGGTCTCGACGAAGGCGCGCACGGTCTCGACGATCATGCGCTGCTCGTCGCTCAAGGCGAAATTCATGTCACATCCTCCTCTCGCCAGCGCGCCGGGTTCGCGTCCGCTCCGGCGCTGTCGCGCAGCCGGTGCTCGAAATCCTTGAGCAGGGCGCCGGCGCCCCAGCCGCGCCCGTCATCGCCATCGCGCAGGGCGCGCAGGATGCCCACCAGGTTGTCGTCGCGGATGCGCTCCAGCTCGCGCACGGTGAGGCCCCGGGCTTGGGCGTCCGATTGGGCGCCGATCTTCTCGATCAGCGCGTCGTCGAGGTCGGGCACGTCCGTGAGCCGGCTCCAGGGCCATTGCAGCGCCGGGCCGAACTGGGCCAGGAAATGGCGCATCCCCGCCTCCCCCCCGGCGATGCGATATGTCTGGAACAGGCCCATCTGCGCCCACCTGAGGCCGAAGGAATAGCGGATCACATCGTCCAGGGTCTCCACGTCGCAGATGCCGTCCTTGATCAGCCACAGCGCCTCGCGCCACAGGGCCTCCAGCAGGCGGTCGCCGACGAAGGCGTCGATCTCATTGGCGATGGGCACGCCCTTCATGCCGATCTCGGCGAGCAACGCCCGGGCGCGGTCGATGGTCTCGCCGGCGGTCCGCGCGCCGCCAACCAGCTCCACAAGGGGCAGCAGATAGACCGGGTTGTAGGGGTGGGCGACCAGGAAGCGATGCGGGGCGGCCATCGCCGCCTGAAGGTCCGTGGGCCGCAGGCCGGAGGTGGACGAGCCGATCAGCGCCGTGGGCTTCGCCGCCCCGTCGATCTCGCTCAGCACGCCGCGCTTCAGCTCCAGGCGCTCGGGTACGCTCTCCTGAATCCAGTCGGCGTCGGCCACCGCCTCGGCCAGGCTGGGCGCGAAGCTCAAGCGCCCGCGTGGCGGCAAGGGCGCCGAGATCAGGCGCGCGGTGGCGCGTTCCGCGTTGGCCAGCACCTCGTCAACGATGCGCTCGGCCTCCGGGTGCGGATCGAACACGGCGACATCGATCCCGGCGAGCAGGAAGCGGGCGATCCAGCCGCCGCCGATAACGCCGCCGCCGATGCAGGCGGCCGTGCGCGATGGTGCCATGGGATGCGTGTCCTCGCGGCCGCCGTTCACCGCTTGACCAGGTTTAGCTTGGTCCGCACCTCCTCGGGACCGAGGATGCGCGCGCCCATGGCGGTGACGACCCGCGCCGCCTTTTCGACCAGTTGGCCGTTGCTCGCGAACACCCCCTTGGAGAGATAGAGATTATCCTCCAGGCCGACGCGCACGTTGCCGCCGGCCAACACCGCGGCGGCTGGATAGGCGAGCGCGTCGCGCCCGATGGAGAAGGCGGAGAAGTGCCAGCCCTCGGGCAGGGCGTTGACCATGGCGAGATAAGTGCCGAGGTCGTTGGGCGCGCCCCAGGGGATGCCCATGCAAAGCTGGACCAGAACCGGCGCCTCGATGATGCCTTCCTGGGCCAGTTGTCTGGCGAACCAGAGGTGGCCGGTGTCGAAGACCTCGATCTCGGGGCGCACGCCGAGCGCCGTCATCTGGCGGCCCATCTCGCGCAGCATGGCCGGCGTGTTGGTCATCACGTAGTCGCCGAGGTTGAAGTTCATGGTGCCGCAGTCGAGGGTGCAGATCTCCGGCAGGCAATCGCGTACGTGCTCCATGCGTTCGCCCGCGCCGGCCATGTCCGTGCCCTCCGGGTTGACGGGTAGCGGCTGCTCGGCGCCGCCCAGCATCAAATCGCCGCCCATGCCGGCGGTAAGATTCAGCACCACGTCCTGATCCGCCGCGCGCACCCGGTCCACCACCTCGCGATAGAGCGCCGGGCGCCGGGCGGGCTGGCCGGTTTCGGGATCGCGCACATGGCAATGGGCGATCGCCGCCCCCGCCTTGGCGGCCTCGATCACGGCCTCGGCGATTTGCCTGGGCGTGATCGGCACCTTGTCGGACTTGGCCGTGGTGTCGCCCGAGCCGGTCACGGCGCAGGTGATAAAGACCTCGCGGTTCATGTCGAGCGGCATGGGCGGGTTCCTCCTCGGGGGGCCATCGCCCTTATGTCTTGCGCCGGAATGGCCCCTCGTGCTTCATAAAATCGGAACAGAAATATACTTAATCGGAAATCATGGTTGCCTGGCCCCACACGCCCCCCGCCACGGAGCCCCTGGATCTGGATATCCTCGTGCTGCCCGAGGCGACGTTGATCCTGGTGGCCTCGGTCATCGAGCCCTTGCGCGCGGCGAACCGCATTCTCGGGCGACGGCTCTATCGCTGGCGCCTGGTCACCCCGGACGGCGCGCCGGTCTTGACCACCAGCGGCATACCGATCCCGGCGGACGGCGCCTTCGCGCCGGCGGCGCGCCCGGCGCCCCTGGTCGTGGTGGCCAGCTACAACTGGGAGCGGAGCGCCAGCGCCTCCCTCAAGCGGCGCCTCCGGCAGGCGGCAGGCGCGCGCGCGGCGATCGTCGGCGTCGAGGCGGGCGTTTGGCTGCTGGCCGCCGCCGGCCTGCTGGACGGGCGCGAGGCGACCATCCACTGGGAGGATTTCGACGAGTTCGCGTCGCGCTATCCCGACGTGGGTCTGGTGCGCGGCCGGTATGCGATCGACGACAAGCGCATCACCACGGGTGGGGCGCTGCCAACCCTCGACCTGATGCTCGAACTCATCCGGCGGCGCCAGGGCTATTCCCTGGCCCTGGAGATATCCAAGCTTTTTATCTACGACCCGGCGGGCGCGCGGGAGCTACGTTTTCACCCCCCGTCGATAGGCCATCTGAACCGGATGGATGCCCGCGTCGCCAACGCGGTACGGATCATGGAGGATACCATCGACAGCCCGATTCCATTGGCGCGCCTCGCGGGCCGGGTCGGCCTGACCGCGCGCCATTTGCAGAGCCTGTTCCACGCCTGCCTCGGGGTTGGCCCCCATACCCATTACCTGGCCCTGCGCCTGAATTGCGCCCGCCGCCTGGCGATCGAAACCCGCATGTCCATGATCGAGATCGCCACCGCCGCTGGTTTCAACTCCCCGTCCGCGTTTTCCCGCTGCTACCGCGCTCATTACGGCGAAAGCCCGCGCGCGACCCGGCACGGCGGCGACGCGGCTCAGGCCGTTCCGTTGGCGCCGGTCTCGAACGCATTCAGAAAGCCGGTCAGATTGTCGCCCAGGGCGTCGCACAGATAGCCGCCTTCCTGCACGATCACGCTCGGCAAGCCGAGGGCGGCCAGGCGCCGCGCGATGCGGCCGAAGCCCCCGGTCGTCACCGCCAGGCCGCCGAAGGGGTCGTGCTCCGATGCGTCCAGGCCCAGGGCCACGACCAGGGCGCCGGGGGCGAAGGCCTCGACCCGCTCCAGGCCCGCGTCCAGCGCGCCCAGGAACGCCTCGTCGCCCGCGCCGCGCGGCAGGGGTAGGTTGAGATTGTAGCCCAGGCCCGGGCCGTCGCCGCGCTCCCCCTCGTGGCCCCAGAAGAAGGGATAGAAGCGCGCCGGGTCCGCATGGAGGGACACGCACAACACGTCGGCGCGGTGGTAGAAGATGCCCTGGGTTCCGTTGCCGTGGTGCAGGTCCACGTCGACGATGGCGACCCGCTCGTGCCGGCGGCGCAGAACCGTGGCCGCCACCGCCGTGTTGTTGACGAAGCAGAAGCCGCCCGCCACATCGGCGAAGGCATGGTGCCCCGGCGGCCGGCACAAGGCGTAGGCCATGGGGTCGCCGCCGAGCACGTGCTCCGCCGCGCACACGGCGCTATTGGCGCTCCAGCGGATCGACTCCCAGCTATCGGGCCCGATCGGGCAGGCGGTGTCGGCCATGTGATAACCCGCCTGGCCCACCGCCGAGCGGGGATAGGCGGCCAGGCGCCGGTCCGGGTGGATGTTCGGAATGACCTCGTCGGAGGCGCCCTCGATCCGTGCCCAGCGTTCGTGGATGCGGGCGAGGAAGCGAATGTATTCCGGCGTATGTACCGCCGCGATGGGGCCAAGCCCGCGCTCGTCCGTCTCCGCCAGGGTATGGCCCGCGCCCAGGGCCGCTTCCAGCAGCCGGTCGAGGCGCGCCGGGGTTTCCGGGCTCGGCCGTTGCGCGCCGCTGACCAGGAAGGTGCGCGGGTCGTGCTTGCGTTGATGTTCGGCGCTGCAAAAGATCTTCATGGCGTACTCTGATGTGAGGCCGGGATGTGAGGCCGGGATGCTGCTTTAGAAATCCAGGTCCGCGTAGTGCTTGGGCGGGGCCGCGCCGGGCACGTGGTCGGCCAGGATCGAGCGCAAGGACGGGCGCGACTTGACCCGGGCGTACCAATCCCGCGCGCCCGGGTGCTCGTCCCAGGGCACGTCGCCCAGATAATCGACCGTCGAGACATGGGCCGCCGCCGCGATGTCGGCCAGGGAGAACCCCTCGCCCGCCAGCCATCGGCGCCGGTCGCACAGCCAGCCGATATAATCCAGGTGGTAGTGAACGTTGGCCAGCCCGGCGCGGATCGCCGAGGGGTTCGGATGGCCCAGCCCCAGGAACCGCTTGGTGATGCGCTCCTCGATCAGGTTGGCGCTGACCTCGCGGGCGAACTTGATGTCGAACCACTCGACGAGGCGCCGGGTCTCGGCCCGATCCAGGGGGCTGTCGCCGATCAGCGGCGGCGCCGGATAGGCCTCGTCCAGGTATTCCGCGAGCACCACCGCGCCCGGGATGGACGTGCCGTCGTCCTCGACCAGGACCGGCACTTCGCCGGCGGGGTTGAGCTTCAGGAAGCCGGCGCGGCGCTCCCACACCGGCTCGGTCTTGAGCGCGACCTCCAGGCCCTTCTCGCCAAGCAGGATGCGGATCTTGCGCGAGCCGGGATCGAGGGGCAGGTGGTAAAGCGTGCGCACGAGCGGACTATAGCGCCGCGCGCTCACGGGTAAAGCGGTGAACGCACGCCGTGCTACGATTCGCCCCGCGCCGTGTCGTTGAGCGCGCCGAGGGATATCTTCTGCCGGCCTGTGGGGTCGAAATTCTCCGGCGCGAGCCAGCGCAGAAAGTTCGCCTTCACCGCCGGCCAGTCCCGGTCGATAAGGGCGTACCACGCGGTATCGCGGTTGCGACCCTTGACGATCATGTGCTGGCGAAACACCCCCTCGTGCACGAAACCGAACCGCGCGGCGGCGCGGCGTGACGCATCATTGAGCGCGTCGCATTTCCATTCGAGGCGTCGATAGCCAAGGTCGTCGAAGACGTGGCGCATAAGCAGGAAGATCGCTTCCGTCGCCGGGCGCGTGCGCTGAAGGCTGGGGGCGAACCAGATATGGCCGATTTCCATCACCCCGTGGGCCGGCGCCATGCGCAGAAACGAAACCATGCCCGCGGCGCGGCCACTGGCCGCCTCGACCACCGCGAAGAAAAGTGGATCGGCGCTAGCCGCGCGCTCCACGAGCCACGCGCGGAATTCGGTTTGGTCGGCGAATGGCCCGTACCCCATGTACTCCCATAGGGCCGGGTCCGCGTCGCGCACCGAGGCGTAAAGGTCGTCGCCATGGCGCGCCGGATCGAGGGGCTCCAGGCGGACGCTCTCGCCCGCCAGTGGGCGCCGCGCCGGCGCGCGGCCGCTGGCCCGCCAGGTGGTCATGGATTTGCCCCTACGCCCGCTTTTCCCGTTCCCCGGTACTGACCGGATGTTCCAGGCGTTGCAGCATCTCCTTGGGCGCGATCTGCCAGAACTTGTCCTTCTCCGAGCGCCAGTCGATCAGGATCTGCTCGGCGAAGCGCGACTGGGTTTCGCTCACGTGCTCGCCGACCAGGTTCTTCAGGGTGCGCTCCCAATAGGGCGTCTCGACGCGCTGATGGATGACGTTCTGCGGGTTGATGCGCGCCGGCAGGGAGTCGTCCGGATCGTAGACGAACGCCATGCCGCCGGTCATGCCGGCCGCGAAATTATCGCCCACGGGCCCGAGGATGACCACCGTGCCGCCGGTCATGTATTCGCACCCGTTGGAGCCGCAGCCCTCGACCACGGCGACCGCATCCGAGTTGCGCACGCAAAACCGCTCGCCCGCCTGGCCGGCGGCGAACAGCCGGCCGGCGGTGGCGCCATAAAGCACCGTGTTGCCGATGATGGTGTTCTCGTTGGAGACCAGCGGGCTCGCCGTGGTCGGGCGCACCACGATGGTGCCGCCCGAGAGGCCCTTGCCCACGTAGTCGTTGGCGTCGCCGAAAAGCTCCAGCTTCAGGCCCCGCACCGCGAAGGCGCCAAGGGACTGCCCGGCCGAGCCGCGCAGGCGCACGGTCACGTGGCCCGGGTCGAGCCCGGCCATGCCGAAGCGCCGAGTAATCATGGCCGACAGCTTGGTGCCGATCGCCCTGTGGGTGTTGCGGATCGTGTATTGGAGCTGCATTTTTTCGCCCAGCTCGAACAAGGGCTTTGCGTCCTCGATCATCTGGGCGTCCAGGGTCTCGGGAACCTCGTTGCGGCCCTTGAGGGTGCAGTGGGTCGGGTTGTTGCCGGCGTCCGCCTTGGCCAGCAGGGGGTTTAGGTCCAGATCGTCCAGGTGCGGCGCGCCGCGGCTGACCTGCGCCAACAGGTCCGTGCGCCCGATGATCTCGTCCAGGGAGCGGGCGCCCAGGGAGGCCAGGATCTCGCGTACCTCCTCGGCGATGAATCCGAACAGATTGACCACCTTTTCCGGGGTTCCGGTGAATTTCCGGCGCAGGTCCTCGTTCTGGGTGCAGACTCCCACCGGACAGGTGTTGGTGTGGCATTGGCGCACCATGATGCACCCCATGGCGACCAGGGAGGCGGTGCCGATGCCGAATTCCTCCGCGCCCAGAAGCGCGGCGATAACCACGTCGCGGCCGGTCTTGAGCCCACCGTCGGTGCGCAGGCATACGTTCTGGCGCAGGCGGTTGAGGGTCAGGATCTGATGCACCTCGCTCAGGCCCATCTCCCAGGGCACGCCGGCGTATTTGATCGAGGTTTGCGGGCTCGCGCCGGTGCCGCCGGAATGGCCGGAGATCAGGATCACGTCGGCCTTGGCCTTGGCCACCCCGGCGGCGATGGTGCCGATGCCCGAACGCGCCACCAGCTTGACGCACACCCGGGCGCGCGGGTTGATCTGCTTCAGGTCGTAGATCAGTTGCGCCAGGTCCTCGATCGAGTAGATGTCGTGGTGCGGCGGGGGCGAGATGAGCATCACCCCCGGGGTCGAATGGCGCAGCTTGGCAATGGTCTCGGTCACCTTGAAGCCGGGCAGTTGGCCGCCCTCGCCGGGCTTGGCGCCCTGGGCGATCTTGATCTCGATTTCGCGGCAGTTGGCCAGGTATTCGGCGGTCACGCCGAAGCGCCCGGAGGCGACTTGCTTGATCGCCGAGTTTTCGTTGTCGCCGTTCGGGCGCGGGATAAATCGCTCCGGGTCCTCGCCGCCCTCGCCGGAATCCGACTTCGCGCCGATCCGGTTCATGGCGATGTTGAGGGTGCCGTGCGCCTCGGGCGAGAGCGCCCCGAGCGACATGCCCGGGGTGACGAATCGCTTGCGCAGGGAGGTGATGGATTCGACCTCCTCGATGGGCACCGGCTCCACGCCCTCGCGCTTGAAGTCCAGGAGATCGCGCAGGGTGATCGGCGGCAGGTTGGCGATGCCCTCGGAGAACTTCTTGAAGGTGGAATAGGAGTCGTTGGCGACCGCGGCCTGTAGGGCGTGGATCAGGCTCGCCTCCCAGCCGTGCGCCTCGCCGCCGTGACGGTAGCGGTAGAAGCCGCCGACCGGCAGGGCCACGTAGTCCCGGGACCAGGCCCGGTCATGCCTGTGGCGCACGTTCTGTTCGATGCCGGTGAGCCCGATGCCCGACAGGCGGCTCGGCATGCTCGGGAAGTACTCGTCCGCCAGGGTGCGAGACAGACCCACGACCTCGAAATTGTAGCCGCCGCGATAGGACGACAGCACGGAGATGCCCATCTTGGACATGATCTTCAGGAGGCCGTCGTCCACCGCGGTCTTGTAGCGCTGGATGCAGGCGTCCAGGCTCAGCTCGCCGAACAGGCCGCGGCGATGGCGGTCGGCGATGGATTCCTGGGCCAGGTAGGCGTTGACCGTGGTCGCTCCGACCCCGATCAGAACCGCGAAGCCGTGCACGTCGAGGCATTCGCCGCTGCGCACGTTGATCGAGGTGAATGTGCGCAGGTTCTGGCGCATCAGATGGGAATGCACGGCGCCGGCGGCCAGGATCATGGGAATGCCGGCGCGCGTCGGCCCCATGGCCTCGTCGCTCAGGATGACGTGCTCGCACCCGCCGCGCACCGCGTCCTCGGCCTCGCGGCGAATCCGCTCCAGGCCGTCGCGCAGGGCGGCGTCGCCGGCGGCGGCCTCGAACGTGCAGTCGATGCTGGCCGCCGTGTCGTCCATGTAGGCGCGCATGGCCTCGAACTCGGCGTTCGACAGAACCGGCGAATCGAGCTGCAACAGGCGGCATTGGGTCTCGTCCTCGTCCAGGATGTTGCCCAGGTTGCCGAGCCGGGTCTTGAGGGTCATCACCCGGCGCTCGCGCAAGGAATCGATCGGCGGGTTGGTGACTTGGCTGAAGTTCTGGCGGAAGAAGTGATGCAGGCCCCGGTAGCGGTCCGAGAGCACGGCGAGCGGCGCGTCGTCGCCCATGGAACCGAGCGCTTCCTTGGCGTCCTCCACCATGGGCTGGAGGATCAGTTCCATGTCCTCCATGGTCATGCCGAACGAATGTTGGCGCCGGCGCAGTTCCTCGCGTTCATAGAGCGCCGACTCGCCGCGATCCGGGCGGATCAGGTCGTCGATGCGCTTGATGTTGCGGGTCCATTTGTCGAAGGGGCGCGCCGCGGCCAGGCGGTCCTTCAGTTCCGTGTCGTGGTAGAGGCGCCCCTCGCGCAGATCGACCGCGATCATCTGGCCCGGGCCGAGGCGCCCGCGCTCCACGATCGCCGCCTCGCGCAGGCGTACCATGCCGGTCTCCGAGCCGGCGAACAGCAGGCCGTCGGCGGTGACCGAGTAGCGCATGGGCCGGAGCCCGTTGCGGTCCAGCCCGGCCATGACCCAGCGTCCGCCATAGGCGCATACCGCCGCCGGGCCGTCCCAGGGCTCCATGATGGTATTGCAATAGCTGTAGAGCTCCCGGTGCGCTCTCGGCATGGGGCCGTCGTCGCGCCAGGCCTCGGGGATGAGCAGGGTCTTGACCATGGGCAGGTCCCGGCCCGCGCGCACCATCAGCTCGAACACCGCGTCGAGGGCGGCCGAATCCGAGGCGCCCGGCTGCATCACCG
>Ga0114931_10008468_pt1 | contig 12451 bp, 13 predicted proteins | sample 2SBtaG_FD_89579 | JGI IMG/M metagenome (GOLD analysis project Ga0114931, IMG submission 89579) | Deep subsurface microbial communities from Kolumbo volcano to uncover new lineages of life (NeLLi) - 2SBTROV14_V59a metaG | ecosystem: Environmental > Aquatic > Marine > Volcanic | place: Kolumbo...
CCCCTCTATGCCGTGATCATGGATGTCTGTGCCTCCGGGGGCTATTACATCGCCGCTGCTGCCGACAAGGTGTATGCCAATAAAGCCAGTATCGTGGGCTCCATCGGTGTGGTCATGAACGGCTTTGGTTTTGTCGGGACCATGGACAAGGTCGGCGTTGAGCGGCGGCTGTTGACCGCCGGCAGCAACAAAGGCTTGCTGGATCCATTCTCCCCGTTAAAGGCCGGGGAAGTCACACACATGCAGAAAATGCTGGACACCATCCACAGGCAATTCATAGCCACGGTCAGGAAGGGCCGGGGGGCGAGACTCAAAGACGATCCGGATTTGTACAGTGGCCTCATCTGGACGGGTGAGCAGGGACTGGCGCTGGGCCTGGTGGACGCCATGGGCAGCAGCAGTTTCGTGGCGCGGGAAGTTATCGGGGCGAAAGACATCGTCGATTTTACTCCACGCCGCAGCCTGGCAGAATCCGTTGCCAATCGACTGGGGGCACAGATCGCACAACAACTATCCCTGCAGTTCGGCATCGGCACACCGCAATTACGCTGAAGGCGCTGAAGGCGATGCCGGCCGGTTGGCTTGTAGCCGCGAAGCCGCGATTGCTGAGCACTGGCGCATGCGGGTACATTTATGCTGTGGCGGCGGTGAGTACATCCAGGCCCTGTGCTTCCAGCAGAGCGCACAGGGCGATCAGGGGCAGGCCGATCAGGGCGTTCGGATCATCACCCTGAACCCGGCGAAACAGCGCGATTCCAAGGCCTTCCGACTTGAAGCTGCCAGCACAATCCAGAGGTTGCTCCCGTTCCAGATAGGCATCTATCTGAGCATCGCTCAGCACTTTGAACCAGACCCGGTTGTGAATCACCCTGGAAGTGATGTCCTGGGTGGTCGAGTTGAGTAGCGCAATTGCGGTCACGAATTCAACCGGGTGGCCGCTGGCTTGCTGTAATTGTCTGCGGGCGTTTGCCTGAGTCCCTGGTTTGCCCAGCACCCTGGCACCAAGAATCGAGAGCTGATCCGAACCAATGATCAGGCTGTGCGAGGGGCTGGCCGCGGTGAGTATCCGGTCCGCTGCCAGTGCTTTGGCACGGGCCAGGCGCTCGACGCTCTCGGCGGCGTTTTCCCCGGGCAGGCGTTGCTCATCGACTTGCGGGTCGATGACACGAAACGCCAGCCCCAGCTGCGCCAGAAGCTGCCTGCGGTAGGCAGAGGTCGATGCCAGTACCAGTTCGGGTACGGTCTCCAGGTGTCGGTGATGGGCGGGCATGGGTCTGTACGCGGAACCGCAAGCAATGGGCTGGAGGAGTTTAGCAAGATTCGCCTGGCGCGGGCTCAGTGGCTCTGGCGGCTGGGAAAGGCTCCAGGAAAACCGATCGATTGGGCCCAGGCCATATTCAGCCTGCCAGGCAGCCACGGTTGCGGCAATTCCCCCCCCTGGCCACATTATCCAGCCAGCCGTGAATCCCCGGGTGAGTAATTTGCACATAATTTTGACAGATCCGGATCCGCTATTTACGATCACTCGTTTATGTCGGTTCCGTTTCCTGACAAGCTTGATCCCTGGCGCGCGGCGCGCACCGGCCTGTGCCTTGAGGGGGTCCTGGCAGCCCGGGAATTTACCCGGATTCCGGCGCCCGGACAGGTCCTCGCCCCGGTTCGAGCCCGGCTCAAAGCGGGGGTCGATGGAAACGGCCTGGTCCGGATTGATTTGTGGCTCGAGGCGGAGATGTCATGGCAGTGCCAGCGTTGCCTGAACCCTCTGGGTTGGACGCAAACGGCTGCCAGAACCTTTGAGGTGCGCGATTCCCAGGATCAGCATACTGATTCTCAGGCCCTGGGAAGAGCCGGCACGGATGTTGAATATGAAGTCATCACGGCAGCGCGCGGAGAATTACTCTCCCTGCAAGACCTGATTGAGGATGAATTATTACTGGCGCTGCCGTTTGCGCCGATGCACGAGAACTGCAAGCCCATCCTGGGTACAACCGACGCCCCCAGGCTGAAACCGGATAACCCTTTTGCGGCCCTTGCTGCTTTGCAGGACCGCAATAACCTTAAATGATTCAGGAGTTTTAAAATGGCTGTACAGAAAAGTAAAAAATCCACTTCCAAGCGTGACATGCGCCGCGCCCACGATGGCCTGAGTACGGCGGCGCTGTCCACCGACCCGACCACCGGCGAAACCCATCGCCGCCACCATGTCACCGCCGATGGCTACTATCGGGGTGAAAAAGTCGTTGCCGGCAAGGACGACTGAGACGTCCGGGCAGCCGCTAGCCGACAGCTTGCGATTCATGGCCTGTAAAAGCCTTTGAAATCGACTATTGCCCTGGATGTCATGGGGGGTGATCATGGCCCCGGGATAGTGGTACCCGCGGCGCTTGATGCCGTAGGGCAGGATCCCAGCCTCAAGCTGATCCTGGTGGGCGATGAAACCCGCGTGGGTGGGGAACTCGATCAACATGGGGGCAGTCGCCACCCACGCCTGCAGGTGCATCACGCCAGCCAAAGTATCGATATGGATGAAGCGCCTTCCCAGGCGTTGCGCGGCAAGAAAGATTCGTCCATGCGGGTGGCTATCAATCTGGTTCGCGACCAGCAGGCCGCGGCTTGTGTCAGCGCCGGCAATACCGGCGCTCTCATGGCGATCGCACGATTCGTGCTGAAGACTCTGCCCGGAATAGACCGGCCGGCAATTTGTGCGCAACTGCCATCCACGGCCGGGCATGTGCACATGCTGGATCTCGGTGCAAATGTGGAATCGGATGCCGAACAATTACGCCAATTCGCAATCATGGGTTCGGTACTGGCGACCGTGGTGGACGGGTTGGACCGCCCCAGAGTCGGGCTGCTGAATATTGGTGAAGAAGAAATCAAGGGTAATCAGTGTGTCAAACAGGCGGCCAAGCTGCTCAGTGAATGCGATATCAACTACGTGGGCTTTGTGGAGGGTGATGATATCTTCAAGGGCACCGCGGATGTGGTGGTGTGTGATGGCTTCATTGGCAACATCGCGCTTAAATCCTGCGAGGGTGTCGCGCAGATGATGGGACAGTTTTTGCGTGAAGAATTCAGCCGTAGCCTGCTGACCCGGCTGGCTGGACTGCTGGCCATGCCTATATTGCGCAAACTCAGACCACGCATGGATCCCCGGGAATACAATGGCGCCTCTTTCGTCGGGCTGCGTGGCATTGTGATCAAAAGTCATGGGGGCGCCGATCGCAAAGCCTTTTTGAACGCGATTGCAGTCGCCCGTACGGAAATTGAGCAGCAATTACCGGACCGCATCAGCGCCAGTATGACGCCCATCCTCCAGCACAAGGAAGCCGTGTGAATTACGCCCTAATTGTCGCCACGGGCAGTTATCTGCCTGAGCGAATCATGCCCAATGTGGAGTTCGAGGCTTTCGTGGATACTTCTGATGCCTGGATTCGTGAACGCACCGGCATTGCCGAGCGGCGCATCGTGGCAGATGACCAGACCACCTGTGATATGGCAGAGCAGGCCGCATTGGCGGCACTCGATGCCTGCGGTTGGCGCGCTGAGGATCTGGAATTGCTGATTGTGGGCACCACGACCCCTGATTTGATTTATCCGTCCACGGCCTGCCGCCTCCAGGCCCGATTGGGCAAGGGTGGCTACCCGGCTTTTGATATCCAGGCCGTGTGCACCGGCTTCATCTATGCCCTGGGGATAGCGGAAAAATTCATCCGCACCGGCACAGTGAAGCGGGCGCTGGTAGTGGGTGCAGACAGCCACTCCCGCTTGCTGGACTGGTCGGATCGCGGTACCTGTATTCTGTTTGGTGACGGCGCGGGGGCGGTGACCCTGGAGGCCACCGGGGCTCCGGGAATCTTGTCCACGCACCTGCATGCGGACGGTCAGTTCGAGTCGCTGCTTTATATCGACGGTGGAACCCCGGCTGGCCAGGGCAGGAATCGCGCGGGCAATGCCTATACAAAAATGCGTGGCAACGAGGTGTTTAAACTTGCGGTGCGCACCCTGATGCGGATTGCGGACGAAACTCTGGCAGCCAATGGCATTGACAAATCCGAACTGGACTGGCTGATTCCGCATCAGGCGAACATCCGAATCATCGAGGCCACCGCCAACAAGCTCGGTCTTCCAATGGACCGGGTGGTGGTTACCGTGCGCGAACACGGTAATACTTCCGCGGCCTCGGTGCCCCTGGCCCTGGATACCGCGGTGCGTGACGGCCGGGTCAAGCGTGGTGAATTGCTGCTGATGGAAGCTTTTGGTGGTGGTTTCACCTGGGGGTCGGCGCTGGTGCGATTTTAAGGTCGGCCACAGCCAGAGTATGAGCAAGGAATGACCAACATGGGCCTGGGCTTCATTTTTCCAGGGCAAGGTTCTCAATCCATCGGCATGTTGCACGCATTGAGTGAGACAGAGCCCCTGGTTGAGCAGACCTTTGCCGAAGCCTCCCAGGTGCTGGGCTATGATCTGTGGGATTTATGCCGGCATGGGCCAGAATCCCGGCTGAATGAAACCGAGCAGACCCAGCCGGCCATGCTGAGCGCGGGAGTCGCGGTATGGCGGGTTTGGGGCGCACATGGCGGTACACTTCCGGTCATCGCCGCCGGTCACAGCCTGGGGGAATATTCCGCCCTGGTGGCCTCCGGGGTACTGGAGTTCAAAACGGCGGTCGCCCTGGTGCAACGTCGTGGCCGGTTGATGCAGCAGGCCGTGCCGGCTGGCGAGGGTGCCATCGCCGCAATCCTGGGGCTGGGTGACGATCAGGTGGAACGGGTTTGCCGCGACATCAGCGTCAGCCTGGCACCACTGCTGGTCGCGGCCGTGAACTATAATGCTCCGGGTCAGGTCGTAATCGCCGGACACAAAACAGCCGTGGATGCCGCGTTAGTGGCGTTACGCGAAGCCGGAGCCCGGCGTGCTGTGGCGCTGCCCATGAGCGTGCCGGTACATTGTGAATTGATGCGCCCGGCGACCGTTGAACTCAGCCGCCATCTGCAACAGGCACATTTTGCCCCCGGAAACTTCCCGGTACTGCAAAATGCCGATCTGAGCATTCACGACAACGCCGCAGCCATAGCTGCGGCCCTCGCTGCACAGTTGTACACTCCCGTACGCTGGGGCAACACTATTCGGCATCTGCAGCGCTCTGATCCGGGCTGTGTGCTGGTCGAATGTGGCCCGGGCAAGGTGCTTGCCGGACTGTGCAAACGCATCGATCGCAGTATTGCCTGTTACCCGGTCCATGATGCTCAAAGTCTGGAAGCAGCCCTTGAGACCACTCGGATGTCACTATGAGCCTGCAGGATAAAAATGTGCTAGTCACCGGCGCCAGCCGGGGAATTGGCCAGGCGATTGCCGGCGGATTTGCCGAGCGGGGGGCACGGGTGGTGGGCACCGCGACCACTGCTGCCGGTGCCGACGGTATTCAAGCGGCCCTGTGCGGACGTGGCGGGCGGGGCATGGTGCTGGATGTCGCCCAGCCACAATCCATCAGTGATTTGTTCACACAGCTCAACGCCGATGACCGATCCCCGGAAATCGTAGTCAATAATGCCGGTATTACCCGGGACAACCTGCTGGCCAGAATGGCCCAGGAGGAGTGGCAGAGTGTGATCGATACCAATCTCAGTTCGGTCTACGGCATTTGTAAAGCCAGTTCACGCGCCATGATGAAGGCCCGTTTCGGGCGCATCATCAATATCAGTTCAGTGGTGGCGGCAACCGGGAATCCCGGCCAGTCGAACTACGCCGCCGCCAAGGCCGGCATGGAGGGCTTTACCCGGGCCCTGGCCAGGGAACTGGGCGGGCGCAATATTACCGTTAACTGTGTGGCACCGGGATTTATCGATACCGATATGACGCGCAAGCTGAGTGACACGCAACGCCAGGCACTGCTGAATCAAATTCCGTTGAAACGCCTCGGTGATGTTCAGGACATCGCGTCTGCGGTATTATTCCTGGCTTCTGATGAAGCCTGCTACATCACCGGCGAAACACTGCACGTGAACGGTGGAATGTACATGTCATAAACTCTAATTAACTTTAGATTTATTACTTAACCTATTGTTTTTAATATTAATAACAAGCCGATTTTACAAGTCACTTCACGGCTTGCAACTTCAGGCTTTTAAACTAAACTAGGCGCCCGGTCCGAACCGGATCGAATACCGCCGATTGGGAGGATGAACCTGCAATGAGTAGTGTCGAAGAACGGGTCAAGCAAATCGTCGTCGAACAGCTTGGGGTGAGCGAGGATGAAGTGAGTGGGGATTCTTCGTTTATTGATGATCTGGGTGCTGATTCACTGGATACCGTGGAATTGGTGATGGCACTCGAAGAAGAGTTCAACTGCGAGATCCCGGATGAGGAAGCAGAAAAGATCATGACGGTGAAAGACGCGATCGACTACGTCAATACTCATACCGAATAACCCACACCGGTATTCGCCAAGGCCATGGCCAGCCAGGCAGGTTGGCCATGGCCTTTTCCATTTCCTGGGTAGAACACTATGCGTCGAATTGTGATTACCGGCCTGGGTATGGTCACCGCGGTTGGCCATAACGTCGCTCAGACCTGGGAAAACATTCTTGCCGGGAAAAGTGGTGTCAGCACGGTGGATCACTTTGACAGCAGTGATTTCAGCTGCCGAATTTCCGCCAGCGTGCGCAATCTCGATCTGAAAGGCTATCTGACTCCCAAGGAAATCCGCCACAATGATCCTTTTATCCACTATGGGATCGTGGCGGCGAAACAGGCCATAGCCGACAGTGGCCTGGAAGTGACCGACGCCAATGCTGAGCGCATCGGCATCGCCATTGGCTCTGGTATCGGCGGTTTGCCGGGTATCGAGCATGGCCACGAAGTCTTCAGCAAAGGCGGGCCGCGAAAGATTTCCCCATTTTTCGTCCCCAGCAACATCATCAATATGATTGCCGGCAATGTTTCCATTGAATACGGTATCAAGGGGCCCAATTTCGGGATTGTCACCGCCTGCTCAACCGGCACCCACAACATTGGCGTGGCCGCACAGATGATCGAACGCGGCAACGTTGAGGTGATGATTGCCGGGGGTGCCGAAATGGCCACATCGCCGACCGGGCTGGGTGGTTTTGCGGCGGCCCGGGCACTGAGCACGCGCAATGACGAACCGGAACTGGCGAGCCGGCCCTGGGATCGGGACCGGGACGGCTTCGTGCTCGGTGATGGCGCCGGGGTCATCGTTCTCGAGGAATTCGAATTTGCCCGCCGGCGTGGCGCCCATATCATCGCCGAATACGCCGGAATGGGCATGAGCAGCGATGCCCATCATATTACTTCGCCGCCCCAGGACGGTGAGGGCGCCCGGCGTTGCATGGAGTTGGCGCTGCGCGATGCCGGACTCAACGCCACGGCTGTGGACTATGTGAATGCCCACGGCACTTCAACGCCGGCCGGAGATGTCATAGAGGTCCGGGCGCTGAAGCAGTGTTTTGGTGCCCATGCGCAAAAACTCTTGATCAGTTCCACGAAATCGATGATCGGACACCTGCTGGGTGCGGCCGGTGGCGTGGAAGCGATCTTTACGATTTTGTCGATCCGCGATCAGGTGGTGCCACCCACCATCAACCTGGACCACCCGGACAACGAGTGTGACCTGGATTTTGTACCCCACCATGCCCGGGAAATGAAAGTCGATGTGGCATTGTCCAATTCATTCGGTTTCGGTGGGACCAACGGCAGTGTGGTCTTTAAACGGCTCGATTGAATGCATCAGGATTAAGCCATGGGCCGGGCACACTAAGACACTAAGCCGCGAATCAAAATAAAATGCGTGCCCTGACAGGAGTGCTGATTTTTCTCTGGGTTGCAGCTCTGCTGGCAGCCGCCGGGTATTATCAGTATCAGGAACAGGCGCTGTTGGCGCCGATGCCACTTGCCGGTATCCAGGAATTCGAGGTTTCCTCCGGCGCCACATTGCCCCACGTCGCACAGCAACTGGCCACCCGGGGGCTGCTCAAAGACCCGTCTTTTCTGGTGCTGTATGCACGCCTGGGCCGGGTGGCCAACCAGCTCAAAGCCGGCCGCTATCAGTTGACTCCCGGAATGTCCGCCTGGCAGGCGCTGTTACGTTTCAATCGTGGTGAGGTCATCCAGCGGGCCTTTACCATCGTCGAAGGCTGGCGGTTTCAGGATCTACTGGCGGCATTGCGCCAATCGGATGCGGTTCAGTGGACCCTGGAGGGGAAATCCGAGGCAGCCATCATGCGCAGCCTGGGCCGCCCGAACATGAGTCCCGAAGGCCTGTTTTACGCGGATACCTATCATTTTCCTGACGGCACGACTGATCAACAACTGTTAAAACGTGCCATGCTGACTTTGGATCACAAACTCGCCATGGCCTGGACCAGGCGGGCCGCGAATCTGCCGTTGAAAAATTCCTACCAGGCCTTGATTCTGGCTTCGATCATCGAAAAGGAAACCGCCCTGGCCGAAGAACGACCACGCATTGCCGGGGTGTTTATACGCAGGTTGCGCAAAGGCATGCGTTTGCAGACCGATCCGACGGTGATCTATGGATTGGGAGCCGCATTCGACGGCAATCTGCGGCGCCGGGATTTGCGTGCGGATACGCCCTACAATACTTATACCCGCAAGGGCCTGCCACCGACGCCAATCGCCATGGCTGGGGCCGGGGCTATCAGGGCCGCTTTGCACCCGGACTCTGGCAAGGAGCTGTATTTTGTCGCCCGCGGTGATGGTCGGCATTATTTTTCCCGCACTTACCAGGAGCACCTGAGAGCCGTGAATCAGTACCAGAGACGGGCCCGGAGTAAAATTCAAAAAACCCGGCCGAATACTGCTGAGAACTAAATATGCCAGTTACGACAGCCGGGCGCCTGATTACTTTTGAGGGGATTGAGGGTGCCGGAAAATCCACTCAACTGCAGATATTGTGTCAGCATCTGCAAGCCCGGGGCATTGAGGTGTGCCGGACCCGGGAGCCCGGGGGTACACCCATGGCGGAGAAGATACGCGCTATGTTGCTGGATCCCGAGAGCCCGGTCATGGCTGCGGATACAGAGTTGCTGCTGATCTTCGCGGCCCGCGCCGACCATCTGGCCAGCACCATCCGCCCGGCCCTCGCCAGTGGCCGCTGGGTCCTCAGCGATCGATTTACCGATGCCAGTTATGCTTACCAGGGGGCGGGCAGGGGAGTGGCGATGGATCGTATCGCAGAACTTGAAAACTGGGTCCAGGGGGAACTGCGCCCGGACCTGGTGGTGTTGCTGGATTTGCCCGCAGAGCTGGGGCTCGCACGGGCCGGAACACGAGGCGTACAGGACCGATTCGAGGCCGAGGCCCTGGACTTCTTTGCCCGTGCGCGGCAGTGCTACCTGCAGCGGGCGGCACAATTCCCCCAGCGATATTGCCGGGTGGATGCCAGCGCTGCGGTTTCTGAGGTGAGCCGGCAAATTCTGGCCGCGGTGGATCACTTTATCGATTCAGTGTGGTCGCAAAAGCACCACGCGTGAACGGGTTTGAGTTTCAACCGGGAGGTGGCACGGCTGTGAAACTTTACGCAAGTACACAGGCCGTACGCCGGAGCCAATACGCTCACCGCAATTCCACCATCCCAACCCTCCTCCGAACGGCGTGGTGGGGAGGAATGTGCCGGGCGTTGCGCAATCCAGCTTGGCGCGCCGATCATCCTGGCGCATGAACAAGTGGCGCAAATTGCCCTGGCATGGGCGGCATTGGGAGATGCTGGAATCCGCCGTGGCGCGGGATCAAATGCACCACGCGCTGTTACTGCATGGCCAGGCAGGGCTCGGCAAACATCAGTTTGGCGAACGGCTGGCCGCAGTATTGTTGTGTGAATCCAACAAGCCTGCCTCACAACGCCCCTGTGGGGAATGCCGGGGGTGCCGATTACTGGCGGCGGGCTCGCATCCTGACAGCCTCCAGCTGGCACCTGAGGAGGGCAAGGTTCAAATTAGTGTCGAACAAGTCAGGCGCCTGATCAGTGACAATGTGCTGACCTCACACTATGCGGGCTACCGGATTATCGTGCTCACCCCCGCCCACAGTTTGACCGCCAGTGCCGCCAATGCGTTACTGAAAACCCTCGAGGAGCCACCCGAAAAGCACGTTTTTGTCCTGCTGGCGGAGCGCCTAACCGGGTTGCCGATTACCCTGCGCAGCCGCTGCCTGTCCTTGTTGTTCAGTGCCCCCGATCAGAAACTGGCCAGTGACTGGCTGGCGCGTGAGTCGACCCTGCAGGTCGATTGGCCATTTTTACTGAAATGGAATGGCGGTGCGCCGCTGGCCGCTCTGGAAGCCTCGGCTCAATTTGATTTCAACGCTCTGGAATCGAGCCTGAAAGGTATCTCGGATTTGGTACACGGTCGGATCGATCCCATCGTAATTGCGGATCAATGGCGTAAAACCGGTCTTTACACCAACTTGAACTGGCAACACCGGCTGCTGGGGCAACTGCTGCGCTGTCAGGTGCCGCAGGCCCGAAATGATTTTTTGCCGCCGTACGTGCTGGAAATCGCCTCCAAACTCGATTTTGCAGCCTTGGGCCGAATTTATGATGAACTGTTGGAACTGCGTGACGCCCAGTTGCGCAATCTGCATCCCAATGAACAACTGGCTCTGGAAGGACTGGCGGCAACCTGGCAACTTGCATCCGGTCACGGGCCTGCGCCACACTAACGGTCCCGCGGTCTGAAGATCTAGGGCACGCCACGCTTGTGGCTGCGATCCATTCAGTTGCGTAGCCATACAGGAGAGAGACTTTTGGCAGCACCCAAGCCGGGAATTCTGTCCCTCAGCATACGGGATAAAAGTGCCCTGTATGCCAGCTATATGCCGTTTGTAAAAAATGGCGGCCTGTTTATTCCGACCAGCAAATCCTACAAATTGGGCGATGAAGTCTTCATGTTGTTAACCCTCATGGAAGACAAGGAGAAAATGCCCATCGCCGGGAAAATCGTGTGGGTGACCCCCAAGGGCGCCCAGGGCAACCGCACCGCCGGGATCGGTGTGCAATTCAGTGATCTGGACAAAGGCCAGACCCGTAACAAGATTGAAAATGTCCTGGCGGCAGCACTGAAGTCCGATCGTCAGACCCACACCATGTAGAACGCCTGTTCACCCTGCCAGGGCTGCGGGGCTCTGGACGTGCCGCCGCAGGAACTGGTCAAACGGGACTGGCAAACCCCACCAGGTAATTTAATTCCTGGCATTTTGGGCATTCACCCTCATCTGATTAAGCTTTGACAGACAGAGTCGGAATATTTTGTTTATTCTGATTCGGGTTAATATTTTCTTATAAAACAGTATAATAGGATTATTATCTCAAGTTTTTACTCATATCTGCAGATAACCTGTTATGAGTTATTCGCATATTCAATACCCGGATATTCGGCTGTGGCCCTGCCGAAAATCCTGCAGGCGGGGCAGGGTCTGCTCACCGGCACACCCTGCCGGGCTAACTCGTGCAGGCCATGGTGGCTGAACCTGTAAGCAGCGATCCCGGCGTCGATTCCGTAGCGGTCAAGAGTCATGATCCGCGCCACGGGACCAGCATCGCCGGTGAAGTCCAGCGGTTGTCTCTTGGGCATTACATCCTCAATTTACGTGGTCTTGGCGGCTATCTGAGCGCTGCCAGTGCCCTGACAGGCTATATCGCCTGGGGTCCCGTACCTGCGACGCCAACCATAGTCTGGCTGGTGCTGATGGTGGCTCTGAGCCTGTTTCACTGGAGTGTATTGCGGCGCTATCGGATTGTGGATGGGGTCTTGCAGCCCAAGGCTCCCGGCCACTGGTTGTTATTTACCTCCGTACAGTTGCCGGCTGTGTGTTTCGGCACCGCCATAGCTCTGTTCAGTTTGAGCCTGACGGAACTGGACTTCAGTTTGATGGCCCTGATACAGGTGTCCCTGTGTACCGTGGCGATGGTCGATATGGCGGCCATTCGGAGGAATTTTCTGTGGTTTGCGGTTGCTGTCCTGGGGCCGGGCATTATCGTGCAGGCGGCTATAGGCCTGCATACCGGGGCAGGGCGGTTGAGTATACCAGCGCTGATTCTGGCCGGTTCGGGGGTTGTCCTGGGGCTGGTCAACAATCGCCTCTACCGCTCCATTCAGGCTAATTTACTGCTCGTCGTCGAGCAACGTAATCTGCTCATGCGGCTCGAAAATGCCAATCGCAGTTTGTACGAGGACCGGGAAGTACTGGCAACGGAATCGAGAACCGACGCGTTGACCGGCCTCGCCAATCGCAGGCTCCTGGAAGAAAGTCTGGGTGGCGAATGGAACCGCTGCCGGCGCGCTGATCTGCCATTATCCTGCGTATTGCTGGATATCGACTATTTCAAGGCTTACAACGATCATTTCGGCCATGATGGGGGGGATGAGTGTCTGAAACAGGTAGCGGCCATTCTCGCCGATCAGATCCGCCGAGC
>Ga0114931_10008469_pt1 | contig 12450 bp, 15 predicted proteins | sample 2SBtaG_FD_89579 | JGI IMG/M metagenome (GOLD analysis project Ga0114931, IMG submission 89579) | Deep subsurface microbial communities from Kolumbo volcano to uncover new lineages of life (NeLLi) - 2SBTROV14_V59a metaG | ecosystem: Environmental > Aquatic > Marine > Volcanic | place: Kolumbo...
CGCGGCGCGCAACAGCCGCGTTGTGCCGGCCACGTTGGTTTCGTAGATCTCGTCCGGGCGCGGAACCCAGATACGATAGTCGGCGGCGACGTGATAAAGCGCCCGGCAGCCGCGCAAAGCCCGCTGCAGCGAGGCGCCATCACGCAAATCACCTTCGACCGGCTGAACAGGCAGATCGGCGATGTTGCGCCGATCGCCGCCGGCACGCACCAGCACACGCACCGTCTCGCCACGGGATACAAGTTGCCGCGCGACGGCGGAGCCGACAAAGCCGGTGGCACCGGTGACCAGGATGGTCATTGGGCCGCGTCGCTGGCCACCCGCGGCAGATCGTCATCCGACGAAAGCTCAATCAGACTGGGGAATACCTCGTGTTTGGCTTTTTTTAGATCATCGGGGAAGTCGATTTCGACCCACGGCAGGCCGGTGACATCCTCGATGCCGAAGGTGCCCGGTGTCTCGGCCAGGACCACGTCGCGGATGGCATCCTCATAGATCGCATCGCGTCGCCCAGCGGCGATGTGCCGATCGGCGGCGGCCCACACCTTGCCGGCGATCTCGGGGTCGAAACGGCAAAAGCCGATCCACTCCCCCCACCAATCGTGCGCCAGCCGCGGCCGCTTGTGAAAATCGACCAGCACATCACCGCGCATGCACAGCTTCACCGGGTCCTCGCCCTCCTCGATGGCCCGGTCCATGAGAAAACAGTTGTTGTGGGTGCTGCCTAGCAGGCGAATCATCAGGCGCTGATCATAGAGCACGTCCCCGTCCATGAAGACGACGGACTCCCCGGCATCGAACGCCTCGCGCAAGGTCCAGAACGAAACGATCGACCCATCGCGATAATCCGGATTCTCCCGCGTGGTGACCATATCTTCGGCGCCAATACGCGCCAACTCGGCCTCAATCTCTTCGGCCCGATAGCCAACCACCAGATCGATCTGCCGAACCCCACAGCCGCGCAGGATGGCGATATGGCGGGCAAGCAGGGTCTCACCGCCGAAGGGCAGCAATATTTTCGGTGGCAGGGTCCGATCTTCCAGGCGCTGGCCTACCCCGGCCGCCAAAATGCCAACTCTCATCGCCTCATCTTTCCTCCCGGTCTCCGCCAGTCACCCGAATCATTGGAACCGGCATTTCTCGGCGCTGGCGGCCCTTGGCGCAAGAGAATTTTGGCGCGATCGCGCCTTGCCAACCGCCTCTCACACACCGATGTGATAGATCCGCGGTATCGGCGACGGATCGGGGACGTTCTGATAGGGTCCTGCGTAAAATAGCTAACCAATGCCCCATGGTGCCGGGGGAGGGAGTAGGAAGGTGGAGTTGGCAATGCCGTCACGGCGACGGGCTTTTATACGAATGCTCGCGATCCTCATCGCTGTCGGGGCCACCGTCGGCGTAGGCGGCGGGGCGCGGGCAGCGATGGGAAGCCCGTCGGAAGTCGTTTCGCGCCTCAACGACACCCTTTTATCGGTCATGCGGGAGGCTAAACCCCTTGGTTTCCAAGGGCGGTTCGACCGCCTCGCCCCTGAGTTGCTCGGCGCTTTCAATTTCCAGGCCATGGCCAAAATCGCCGCTGGCAGACACTGGAAAAAGCTGGATACGGCGCAGCGTAAGCGCCTGATCGATGTGTTCGGCCGCTCCAGCATCGCCACCTTCGCCGCCCGCTTAGACGGCTACAGCGGTGAGACCTTCAAGATCGTCGAAGAGGCGCCAGGGCCACGTAATTCCATGCTGGTTCGCAATAAATTGATCAAGAGCGACGGCGACAGCATCGAAATCAACTACCTCCTCCGTGTTTTCCGCGATCGTTGGCGCGTTATCGATGTGTTTTTAGACGCCAAGTACAGCGAGATGGCCCTCACGCGCTCGGAATATACCTCTGTCATCGCAAATCAGGGGTTCGATACCTTGATACGCGATCTCGAAGAGAAATTAGCGCGCATGGCCAAGGCGGAATAACACGTCAGCTTTGTTCGATTGCCCGCGCCAGATCTTCTTTCAGATCCTCGACATCTTCCAGGCCGACGGAGATGCGGATCAGGCCTTCCGAGATACCCAAAACCGCCCGCTCTTCCGGGGAGAGGCGCTGGTGCGTTGTCGTCGCCGGATGAGTCACCAGGCTTTTGGTATCGCCGAGATTGTTTGAGATATCGATCAACCCGAGAGCCTTCAAAGCTCGAAAAGCGCGCGCCTTGCCCCCCTCTAGTTCCATGGCAACGATGCCGCCGGCACCGCGCATCTGCCGCCGCGCCAAGTCCGCCTGCGGGTGGCTGGCCAAGCCGGGGTAGAGAACCCGGCGAACGTCCGCGTGACCCTCCAGAAATTGCGCCAATTCGCCGGCATTGGCCCCATGACGTGACACACGCAATTCCAAGGTCTCCAGACCCTTGAGCAGAACCCACGCGTTGAACGGGCTCATCGCCGGTCCGGTATGGCGCAGAAACGCCTGCAAATACTCATCATGGAATTGCCGCGACGACAGGATGGCACCACCCATGGTCCGTCCCTGACCGTCGATGTGCTTGGTGGCGGAATAGACGACGATATCGGCCCCCAACGCCAGTGGTTGCTGCAACAAGGGCGTGGCAAAGACATTGTCGACGATCAGGCGGGCACCAGCCGCCCGGGTCAACGTGGCCAGCGCCGGCAGATCGATGATTTCCAGGGTCGGGTTGGAGGGCGTTTCCACAAACACACAGGCAGCACCTTTCGCCAGGGCCGCCTGCCACGCGTTTTAGTCGCGCCCGTCTACCAGCTCGGTCTCGATGCCATAGCGCGGCAAGATTTCGGTCAAGATGTAGTCGCACGACCCGAACAGGGCACGGGAAGCCACGACACGGTCACCGACTTTCACTTGGCACATGAGGGAGGCAAAGACCGCGGCCATGCCGCTGGCCGTTGTCCGGCAGACCTCGGCGCCCTCAAGCAACCGCAACCGCTCCTCGAACATGGCGACCGTGGGATTGGCGTAGCGTGAATAGACGAACCGCTCGGTCTCGCCCTTGAACGCGGCCTCGGCCTCCTCGGGCGTGCCATAAACATAGCCCGAGGTCAGATACAGAGCTTCGCTGGTCTCCTCGAAGGCGCTTCGGGCGAGGCCGCCGCGCACCAGGTTGGTTTGCTGGCGGTATTGACGCACCGCATCCTTCGGTTGATCCCGCGTCATTCTACTCCTGCCACCAAGGCAGACCGGCGGCCTTCCAGCCATCGGTCGCCCCACGGCGGCGTCCCTCGTCGCGCGGCCCTTCGAACCCGCCGGTGACATTGTAACATTTTTGGTAGCCGCTTGCCGTCAGCGCGATGGCGGCTTCGCGTGAGCGTGCGCCCGAACGGCATAGCACCAGCACCTCGCGGTCGGGGCCTACGCCCGCGGTGGCCAAGTCAGAGACAAAATTCGTGTTGTGGCGCATCCCCGGGTAGCTCTGCCAGCAGACAAATACGGTTTGCTTGTCCAAGCTTGCCAGGTCGGGAACGCCGACATAACGCCATTCCGCCTCGCTGCGCACATCGACGAGTATGGCGTCGGTATTCCACCGCAACATGTCCCATGCCTCGCGCGTGGTTATGTCGCCAGCATAGTCGCGTGTCATTCACACCTCCTTTACCTCAACTGAGCGTCAGGCACCGGTCGAACCGGCCTGCGCCACCAGCTCAATGCGCCAAACACACCCATGGATTGAATTCATCCCGGGCACGGCAGCCCGGGCGTTTTCCTTAATAACACAACCATTTAAGCGACAAATGACCGTGCTGTCCACGGCAATGTTTACGCGACTTCAGGTGAGGTCGCAGCGCTCGCCGGTTACCTGAACAAAACCCTGCGGGCCGGCGACCACGGCGAAGCGATGCTCGCTGTCACCGACAATCACCGAGGTATACACCGGCAATTTGCCAGACACCTCGGTAACCTTGCCGCCAATCAGCGTTAGCACTAATTTTATGGGCTGCGCGGGGTCGAACCACGCTTCCACTTTGCCCTCCGCGTTCACCGCAGATTCGCCACTCGCCGTAACGGTAATCGTGCCATCGGCGAAAGACACTGAATCGTTTGCCCCGGTGAAGAGTAACGTCTGTACCATAAAACGTTTACTCGCCGGCTGACCGCTGCAACGCGGCGAGGTCACGGCCGCGTTAACAAGAAACCGCAGTCGCTCGATATCGATTCCCGCGTCAAGTTTTTCTTGCACCCGCGTTAGCAGATCGGCCACCGGCCCACTGGGAATGTTTTTTTGAGCATCGCGAAGACGTTTCTCGACAATCATCGTGCCCGCTTGCAACTTCGTGTTTTGCTCCTGCAACACTCCAAGCCGTATCGAAAGGTCCTCGACCTGCGTGCGGAGACTGGTCAGTTGATGTTGCTCTTGGGATGAGCCGATCTGATACGCGAACGCGGCGGCCCCCACTACCACGGCGCCACCCAGAATCCAGCGCACCGCCGCCCAACGTATCCGCCGCCGGCGCCGCAACCGTGTCTCGTATAGGCCCATCGTCATGGCCGTTAGCCTAACCATGCGGCCACTAGAAGCAAGAGACTTGCGACTACAACGCGCTTTGCGTTGCCTTGCGCCAAGCGATATAACAACATCATGAGCAAGCACCGGCATACGGAACCGCTGTCGGATTTGGTATTGCGCGTCAAGGCGCTGGAATCCCTTCTGGTAGAGAAGGGCTTGGTCGATCCGGCGGCCCTCGATGTCCTCATCGATACCTATGAGAACAAAGTCGGGCCGCGCAACGGTGCCCAGGTTGTCGCCCGCGCCTGGACCGACGCAGGGTACAAAGCACGCCTGCTTTCCGATGCCGGTGCCGCCATCGCCGAGCTTGGCTTTACCGGCCGTCAGGGCGAGGACATGGTGGTCGTGGAAAACACACCAAAGGTACATAACCTTACGGTCTGCACCTTGTGTTCCTGCTATCCCTGGCCGGTTCTGGGCTTACCGCCCGTTTGGTACAAATCAGCCCCCTACCGATCCCGCGCCGTGCGCGACCCGCGCGGTGTCTTGCGCGAATTTGGCACGGAGCTGCCGGAGGATGTGGAAATCCGCGTCTGGGATAGCACGGCCGAGCTTCGTTATTTGGTGCTCCCCGAGCGTCCGGCGGGGACGGAGACCCTCGGCGAGGACGAGTTAGCCGCCCTAGTCACCCGAGACGCGATGATCGGTGTGGTCAAGGTGACGGTGCCGACATGAATAGTGTGCATGATTTGGGCGGTATGGACGGCCTTGGCCCCATCGTCCACGAGGCGGACGAGCCGGTCTTCCACGCCGAGTGGGAACGGCGCGTCTTCGCCCTGACCCTGGCCATGGGATTCTACGGCGCCTGGAACATAGACTCCTCGCGCCACGCGCGCGAGCGCACACCGGCGGCGGAGTATCTATCCTCTAGCTACTACGAGATTTGGCTCAGCGGTTTGGAGCGGTTGCTCGATGAGACCGGCCTCCTGACCCGCGCCGAGGTCGATGCGCGCATCGCGACATTGCGCGCGGGCGCCGTCTAATGCCAACGCTCGCGGCCAAGGAAACGCCAGCCCTTTTGCGCAAAGGTGGCTCGACGCGGGTTGCCGTCGACGTACCGGCCAGCTTCGCCCCCGGCGAGCGCGTGGTCGTGCGCAACCTGAATCCGCTGGGCCACACCCGCGCGCCGCGCTATATCCGCTGCAAGACCGGGACGATCGCGAGCGACCACGGCGTGTTCATTTTTCCCGACAGCCACGCGCACGGCAAAGGGCCCAAACCACAACATGTTTACAGCGTGCGCTTTACCGCCCGTGAGGTATGGGGGGACGAGGCCTCGCCCCACGATGCGATTTACATCGACCTATGGGACGATTATCTCGATCAAGCCTAGGAGAGCCATGACCGCCGCCGACACACCTTTACAGGCTGGTCAGCCACGCGACGACCAGGGACCTGTGTTCCGGGAGCCGTGGGAGGCGCAAGCCTTCGCCATGACCTTGAAGCTTCACGAAGGCGGGCATTTTACGTGGCCCGAGTGGGCCGCCGCCTTGGCCGTCGAAATTGCCGCCGCCGATGCGCGGGGCGAAGCGGATTTGGGCGATACCTATTACCAGCACTGGTTAGCGGCGCTGGAGAAGATCGTCGCGGCTAAGGATCTAGTTCTTGGCGCCGATCTGCAAACGCGACGGGCCGCATGGGCGAAGGCCGTGCGGCGTACACCGCACGGCCTTCCCATCGTTTTATCGCCGGAGGACGATCACACCTAACCGAACCGCCACCGGCTTAATCGCTGGCCACCCGGTAACGTCGATCCGGCTTCTCCTTGTAGAAAATATGGCGGCCGATTGTCTCGGCTTGGACAAAATCCTTGCGCCAGGACGGGCTCACATAGTCGGCGTGATACCAAAGGGCGCCGCTCGTCGGATCGGTGGTTTGGCCCCAGTAGACGGCCAGAGCAATCTCGCTGCTGCGTTGCCAATCCAGTTTGCTGCGAGGCTTGTCGCTACGCCCGTCGCACCACCAGCTGAATTGGCAGCGATCCCGGCGAAGTTCGCCACCTTGCTGAACAACCTTGCAAACCGTGCTCGGAAAGCGGGCGCTCAGCACGCGGTTCATCACCACATTGCCAACCGCTACTTTTCCCTCGTCCGACTCACCGCGCGCCTCGAAATAAATATTCAAGGCGAGGCACGAAATCTCGTCGCGAGGATGAGCAAGGGTCGGCCGCTGAAAGATGAGCCGCTCGTCCTTACTGGCAAACATGCTCGCCGCCAAGTTGCCGCCCCGGGCCTTGATAGTGCTGGTATCACCGCTGGCCACCGCCCGCGCTACCCACCGGCCGACTTGCCCGGCCGTTTCGCTGACCGGGCCTGCCCACGCGGCGCTGCTAAGGTAAACGACGTAAACCAAGAGGCTGACCCAGATGGCGACGCGTAAGGTCCGTCGATCCCACCGTCCGCCCCGAATCGTGGCGACTTTGTCGATCATTGCCCTTCCCCATCATCCTTTTGCGCGAGGCGGTGCGCCACTTGAGCCTTGTTTCCGACCCCTTGTGGCGCTCCCCAAAAACAACCGCCATACCGCGACGTCACAAATATATTTACAGGACCTTAATGGGAGAGTCAAAAATAAAACGATCATATGTTAAGTAATATTAACTATATTTGCCAATCATAAGAATTTATTTACCATTAATATAGTGTTAACTCAAGTCTTTATAAAAAACACGGCGATCACACCTGAGATGCCGGGAACAAAAATGTGATCTACTAATGCTTCATAATGTGCACTTACATGGGAGTTACTTTCGACCGTCCGAGGTTGATCTTGCTACAGCATAGTAATTTCTGACTTGCCCGCACCCCTGGCAAGACACACTGAAAGCGGGCATATAAGGGGATATGGCCCCCTCCCTCGCAGAACCTGCCACGACCCCTTTCGTAAAGGCCGAAAGCCGGCCGTTGCGCATCGAGTCCGAGTTCTCGCCGGCCGGTGACCAGCCACAAGCCATCGAGGAGCTTGCCGCCGGTATCGCGCGCGGCGAGCGGGATCAGGTGCTCTTGGGTGTCACCGGCTCCGGCAAGACGTTCACCATGGCGCGCATCATCGAGCAATTGCAGCGCCCGGCCCTGGTCCTGGCCCCTAACAAAACCCTGGCCGCGCAGCTCTATTCGGAGATGGTCAACTTCTTTCCCAACAACGCGGCGGAGTATTTCGTCTCCTACTACGACTATTACCTGCCCGAGGCGTATGTGCCGCGCACCGATACCTACATCGAGAAGGAAAGCTCGATTAACGAGCAGATCGACCGCATGCGTCATTCCGCCACCCGCGCCCTGTTCGAGCGGGAGGATGTGGTCATCGTCGCCTCGGTCTCATGCATCTATGGCATCGGCTCGCCGGAGACCTATGCCACCATGACGATCAGCCTGACCACGGGCACCAGCGTGCAGCGCAACGATCTGCTCGCCTCCCTGGTCGAGTTGCACTACAGACGCAACGATACCGACTTCCATCGTGGTACGTTCCGGGTGCGCGGCGATACGGTCGAGATATTCCCGGCCCATTTGGAAGACCGGGCCTGGCGGGTTTCGCTATTTGGCGACGAGATCGAGGCGATTCACGAATTCGACCCGCTGACCGGACAGAAGACCGCCGAGATGGACGCCATCAAGGTCTATGCCAACAGTCACTACATCACGCCGCGCCCGACCCTTCGGCAGGCCGCCAAACGCATCAAGGAAGACCTCAAGCTGCAACTCGATGCGTTCCACAAGGCCGGCAAGCCGCTGGAGGCTGAGCGTCTGGAGCAGCGCACCACTTTCGATCTGGAAATGATCGAGGCGACCGGCTCGTGCGCCGGGATCGAGAATTATTCGCGCTATTTGACCGGACGCGCCCCCGGCGAGCCGCCGCCGACCCTATTCGAGTATTTACCCGACAATTTCCTGCTTTTCGTCGATGAGTCGCACGTCACCGTGCCGCAGCTCAACGGCATGTACAAAGGCGACTTTCAGCGCAAATCGACCCTGGCGGAGTTCGGTTTCCGCCTGCCCTCCTGCGTCGACAACCGGCCGTTGAAATTCGAGGAATGGGAGGCCATGCGGCCGCAGACCATCTACCTTTCGGCCACGCCGGGACCATGGGAACTAGAGCGAACCGGCGGCGCCTTCGCCGAGCAGGTGATCCGCCCGACCGGCCTGATCGACCCGGTGTGCATCATCCGCCCGACCGAAAGCCAGGTGGACGACCTGATCGCCGAATGCCGCGTCACGGCGGCCAAGGGCTACCGGGTTCTGGTCACCACCCTGACCAAGCGCATGGCCGAGGATCTAACCGAATACATGCACGAGGCCGGCATTCGGGTCCGCTACCTGCATTCCGACATCGACACCCTGGAGCGCATCGAGATCATCCGCGATCTGCGCCTGGGCGTCTTCGACGTGTTGATCGGCATCAATTTGCTGCGCGAAGGGTTGGACATCCCTGAATGCGCCCTGGTGTGCATTCTGGACGCGGACAAGGAGGGCTTCCTGCGTTCGACCACCTCCATGGTCCAAACCATCGGCCGGGCCGCGCGCAACGTGGAGGGCCGGGTGATTCTCTATGCCGATGTCATGACCCGGTCGCTAACGGCGGCGCTGGAGGAAACCAACCGCCGGCGCGAAAAACAACAGGCCTATAACGCGGCGAACGGCATCACCCCCGAAAGTATCCGCAAGGAAATCTCCGATATCCTGCAAAGCGTCTACGAGCGCGATCACGTCACCGTAGGGACCGGCGATTCCGAAACCGCGCATCTGGTCGGCCACAATCTCAAAGTGCATCTCGCCGATCTGGAAAAACGCATGCGCACCGCCGCGTCGGATTTGGAATTCGAGGAAGCCGCCAACCTGCGCGACGAAATCCGCCGCCTAGAGAACAGCGAGTTGCAGCTACCCGGCGCACCCAAGGGCGGCACCCTGGCCGACCGCATGCGCCAAGCCGACGCCGCCAGCCGCAGCCGGCAGCGGCGGACCGGGCGGAGAGGGCGGCGTGGACCCTAGGCACCGCGTCAATTCACAAGGGAGATATATACGATATGCTCGTCGAACAAATTTGGACCGCCAACAATTATCGCAACTTCAACTACCTGATCGCCTGCCCCGAAAGCGGCGAAGCCCTGGCCATCGACCCGCTGGACCATCGGAAATGCCTGGCGGCGGCCAAGGACAAGGGCTGGGAGATTACCCAAATTCTCAACACCCATGAACACCACGACCACATTGGCGGTAACCGCGCCGTGGTCGCGGCGACCGGTGCTAAGATTCTGGCACATCGTAACGCGAAGGACAAAATTCCAGACTTGGATCAAGGCTTGGACGCCGGCGATGTGGTCAAGGTGGGCAAGACTGTCGAATTGGAGGTCCTCGACACTCCCGGCCATACCATGAGTCACGTGTGTCTGCGAACCCATGGCGACCAGCCGGCGTTGTTTTGCGGCGATACCCTGTTCAATGCGGGCGCCGGCAATTGCCACAATGGCGGCCATCCTAACGAGCTCTATGAGACCTTCGTTCGCCAGCTCACGGCGCTGCCCGATACGACCCGCATTTTTCCCGGCCACGACTATATCACCAACAACCTGCAATTTACCTTGGACCGCGAACCGGACAATCAACGAGCGGCGGCGTTGCTGGCCGAGGTCGAGAACCAGGACCCGGGCGATCCCTTGGTAACCACCCTCGGCTTGGAAAAGGAGATCAACACGTTCTTCCGATTGCGGTCACCCAGCGTCATCGCCCGCCTGCGCGAGGCCTTTCCCAACCTACCGGACGAGCCCGACGAGAGGACCGTGTTCGTGAAACTGCGCGAGTTGCGAAACGGTTGGTAAGATGACAGGGCATCGCGCCCTATATACCCGATTGCACAACCATGCACGCCTACACGAATTCGAAAGCATGAATTGGCATCCTGAGAGGCTCCCTTCCGCTTTATGGAGGGCCTTAGGATGTACGGCATCAATACCGGTCGGATCGGCGCCCGCGTTGCAGCCCTGGGTCTGGTTGCCGTGCTCGGCGGCTGCGCCGCGTTTGGCGAACAGGCGGAAACGCTTTATCTGCGTCAGCACAAGGCGGCGACCGCCTTGGCCGAGACCATTGCCGCGAACGAAACCCGGAACCCGCCCCTCGCGGAAACCCTTTATGCCGCCGAAGCTGAGTTGGATTTGGCCTGCAGGCCCCTACGCCGCGCCGGCTACCTGCGCTTGCAGGCGGAAGAAATCAGCTCTGAGCTAGAGTGGAAAATCGTCAATTCCCTGGATCGTTGCAGGAGCAAGACCAAGCAGATAGAGGACCTGCTCTGGCAGATCAATCCCGAGATCGCCGCCTTTTTCCTACCCGTACCAACCGTGGCCACCATACAATCGTCACGACTGAGTCTCACGCCGCCTAATACCAATTCTCCCTGATATTAGGCCGCTGGGCGGGCTAGCCTTGGGGCACCGAATAAATACCCTTGGCCGAAGTCGATTTCGTAGTCGAGCAACTCGATCAACCGATTCTCGTCTTCGATTTTTTCGACAATCAGATCGATCTGGTGGCGGCGTAGGGCACGCAGGAGGCCGTGGTCCAACTGGGCGCCGGAGAGGAGGCGGCCGATTTCGATTTTTACGAAGCGGATTTGCCGTTCCGCTAGGGCCGGCGGATCGAGATTTAGATCGATAATGCGGTCGAGCGAAAAGCGGCAGCCCAAATACGCAAGACGATCCAGCAGGCCGGCGCCGGCTTCGCTCCAGCGGGCGAAATCCATCTGGCCGAACTCGAAAATCAGATGCGGCGCCAGTTCCTCGTTGCTCTCCAAGAACTCGACAAAATCGCCGAAGAAGTCGCCGTCGGTCAGGGTGTGCGGCGAGATGTTGCAGAAGAAATCGACGTTCTCCTTGGTGCGGTGCACCTTGCGCACGAGCTGCACGCAGCGAAACAGGAGCATGTTGTCGATGGCGGTGATTAGGCCGGCGCGCTCGGCCAAGGACACATACTGCTCGGGCAGGATCATGGCCCCGTCGCTGGTGCGCAGGCGGGAGAAACATTCATAGAAGCGCCGTTTGCGCTGGGGCAGGCTGACGATGGGCTGCAAGACAAGATCGACCCGGTCGTCGCGCAAAGACTCCCGTACCACGCCGAGAATACGCTCGGCATCCATGTCCCCGGCCATTGGTGGCATGTGACCACCGTCTTTATTCCCCTCCGGCGATTTTGCCTCCAGGCGCGGCACCAGGGTTTTCAGGACCTTGACCTCGGCCATTACCTCTTCGATGGTCCGGCCGTTGGGCCCTAGATTGCCCACCTTGACCGCCGAATCGAGGGCCTCGCGCAAGGTATCCACCTCACGCCGCAGGTTGTCGATCTCCTCGCGCTGGTCGTCGATGTCATAGCCAAGCGAAAGCAATTGTTGACCGTGATCGGTCTCGCGCCCGGTACGGGCATAGACCTCGTGCAGCAAACCACCGCCCAAAAGCGCCAGAGCACCGAAGATATAAGCCGTTATCTGATCAATCCAAGGCAGCAATTGCGGCCCGAACAGGGCAAGGCCGACGGCCAAGCCAGCGTAAAGACACAGGAAAATAAGATGCAGTACGATGTGCATGATCTCTTCAGGCTGGTCGCGGGAGATCCCTACTTTGCCGCCACAGGTCTTGAAAGAGGGTTAACGAGAGGTTTTTACGGGCCGCCGCGAATTACCGATGGCACCGGAATTTTCCACAAACTGACCTAGGTCATTGAACCTTTCGGCCGAACCCGGCAGGAAACGAGGCAGCATTTTTACTTTATAACAGGGTATGCTCGATGTCGTTGTCACGGGAACAGGTAAACGAGTTCAAGGAAAAGGGGTTCATCGTTATCAAGGGTTTTTTCGGTCCGGACGAGATAGCAAAGGTTTCCGCATGGCTGGATGAATTGCGGGACAAATCGCCCGCCGAAGGCGAGGAGGCCAAGTACTACGAAACGAG
>Ga0114931_10008470_pt1 | contig 12450 bp, 13 predicted proteins | sample 2SBtaG_FD_89579 | JGI IMG/M metagenome (GOLD analysis project Ga0114931, IMG submission 89579) | Deep subsurface microbial communities from Kolumbo volcano to uncover new lineages of life (NeLLi) - 2SBTROV14_V59a metaG | ecosystem: Environmental > Aquatic > Marine > Volcanic | place: Kolumbo...
CAAGCGCTGGAAACGGGCTTCCTCGGGTCCGCGTATCGGGTAGACCGTGACGTCTCGAAGATTCAGGTCGGTTGCCTCGGATGACAAGAGGTCGAGGCGATTTATACGCGATCCGTGGCGGTATGTCCAGAACGAATGCTAACTTTCTGTTCGAAGGCGACTTCTCAGCCAGAACAAAGTCGCCCTGAGACCCGGCGCTCACGGGATTGCGCTTTAAAATCAGGTGGTCGAAGCGCATGCTTCGGGCCATCCGTCTCGGCGCTGGATGGCTTCTGGCAAGAATGCCGGTTCCCTTGCATCGTCTCGCCAACATGCCCGACTGTCTCCCCCTCGAGGGCCCGCGACACAAAGGTTTCCGCCATGACCGACCCGAAATCTCGACAGGAACCCGAAGCACTCCGAAAACCCGAAGAGCTCGTGCTCTACGAGCATGAGGGCAATATCGTCACTCTGACCCTGAACCGCCCCGAGAAGCTGAATGCGTTCAGCGACGAGCTCGTCCGCGCGCTGATGGACCGCCTGCGCCAGTTCGACGCCGACCCCGACGCGCACGTTGCCATCCTGCACGGTAACGGGCGGGCGTTCTCGAGCGGTGCCGACGTGCATCAGCGCCAGCTTCGCTCTCGGGAGGAATTCGAACGCCTCGGTGGACCGCAAGGGATCGGGGCGAACTCGGGCGATCTGTTCACCCATGCGGTGAACTGGAAACCGGTGATCACCGCCGTCCACGGCTACGTCCTGGGACTCGCAACCGGGATCATGCTCGAGAGCGACCTCACCGTCGCCGAGGCCGGAACGAAGATCCAGATCACCGAGACCTCCCGGGGACTCGGTGGAGCGAAGTACTGGGGACTCATGCAGCTGCGTGGAAGCGGCGCCTTCGCCACCGAGGTCGCCCTGACCGGCCGATTTTTTACCGCCGAGGAGGCCCTCGCCGGGGGGATCATCAATCGGGTGGCGCCGGCCGGCAGTCATCTCGAGATCGCGCGCGAGCTTGCCGGGGAAGTCTGCGCCAACCCGCCGCTCAGCGTCCGGGCCACGGTCCGCACCCGGCGCTGGTACATGGCCGAGCTCGGCCGCGAGATCGCGATGCAGAACCAGCCTCTCCGGCTCTATCTGACCGAGGACTTCCACGAGGCTGCCTCGGCATTTGCCGAAAAGCGCAAGCCCCGTCCCTTCAAGGGACGCTGAGCCGATGTCCGCGCCGCTACCTCCCGCCGGCGCCGAGCTGCAAAGCCGGACCTGTTGGGTCTATAAGAGCCGTCGCCACCCCGAGACGTATCTCTTCGTCACCGGGGAGGACGACTTCGGAGACGTCCCGGCACCCTTACTCGAACGAATGGGAACCCTCGAGCTCGCCCTGTGCTTCGAGCTCCGGGCCGGAAGAACGCTCGCCAGCGCGAACGCGGCGGCGGTTCTAGAGGCTCTGGCCACCCGGGGCTTCTATCTTCAGCTCCCACCGGGGAAAGAGTGAGCGAGCGCGAAGAGCACCTCGCCGGTCCGAAGCGCCTCCACCGCCCCCTTGGCCGGCTCGGCCCGGCTCAATCAAGCAAGAACTGTCGGGCCAGCTCGAGGTGGCGCTCGTGGTCACCGGCAAAGCGCAGGACGATATGCGCGGCACCGGCAGCGATGTACCCGCGCGCCCATTCTCCGAACCCGCCACCCGGCCCGGCGTAGACCGCCTGACGCCTGCGTAAGACCGCTGCCGGCGCGCCATAGTAGCGCTCCAGGTAATCGTTCACGACCGCGTCGGCGCGCGACGCATCGTCGTCGAGAAAGACGGTGAGATAGACCGCCGCGGTCAGACTCTCCGGATCGCGTCCGGCCGCCCGGGCAGCAGCCCGCACCGTCTGCCAGCGCTCACCGTAACCGGCCGCATCGGGCCCGGTCGGAAACCAGCCGTCGAAGTGCCGGGCAGCGCGCTCCAGCCCCGCCGGAGCCAGAGTTCCGATCCAGAGCGGCGGCCCACCCTTCCGATACGGCGTCGGCCCGAGGACGCCGCCCTCGACCTTCCAGCGCCCGTCCCAGTCGACGGGCTCCCCGCTCCACAGGACCCGGCAGAGCCGGAGCTGCTCCATCATCCGACCCACCCGTTTCTCGTAGGGCACTCCGGCAGCGGTGAACTCGGCCCGGATCCCGGGGGTGTCGGCGGCAATCCCAACGCCGAGGATGACCCTCCCCGCGCTGACCTGGTCCAGGGTCGCGACCTGGTGCGCGAGCACGACCGGGTTGCGCAATACCGGCAGCAGCACCGCGGTGCCGAGCGCCGCGCGTTCAGTACAGCCAGCCACCGCCGAGAGCAGGGTCAGGGGCTCGTGGCGCGGCCTGGCCAGCAACGAGTCTCCGACCCAGAGCGAGTCGTAGCCGAGCGTTTCTGCCCGCCCGGCCAGCTCGAGCAACGGCCTGCCCTCCGGTCGCCCCTCCATGATCCGCTCGCGGGTCGGCAACAGATAACCGACTTTCGTGCCCATCGCCTCGCTCCCTCGCTGCCCTGCCCTCGCCGGAGAGGGCGCCGGCGATTCACAGTCCCCACCGCGAAGCCGTGCACGGGCCGCGTGGTCCGCTAACGCTTCACACCCTCAGAGCCGAACCGACGGGTACTGCGCGGAGCGGGTACCCGGGATCGGCCGGTTGTCCTCGAAATGATAAGTGTGCACGAGGGAGATCTTCACCGCATCGGTCTCGTTCTTGCCCGCCGCGTGAAAGAGCCGACAGTGAAAGAACAGCACATCGCCCGGCTCGAGCTCGAGCTCCGACGCGGTCGCGATGAGGGAACGGTTCTCCTCCAATTCGGTGCGCAAGAACAAGTGCTGATCGAGTCGCCCCCGATCGAGATCCAGACGGTGGCTGCCCGGCAAGACCAGAAGGGCACCGTTCGCCGCGCGCTCCGGTCCCAGAGCGAGCCAGACCGATACGAGCTCCGGGCGATCGAACGACCAGTAACGTACGTCCTGGTGCCAGTCCGTGCGAGAGCTGAAGCCTGGGAACTTCGTCATCGCGCAGTTGTGATGGCACTGCGAGAGCCACACGTTCGTGGCCCCGGTCAGCTCGCGCAGCCAATCGCGGACGGACGTGGAAACGGCCCAGCGCCGGAAGACAGGATCCCGGGAGTAGGCGTGCAGGAGCCGCCTCGGGGTGTCCCCGCCCAAGGCGCCGCGGGCACTCGGCGCACCGGGATAGCCGATGTCCGCCTCGAACTCCGCCGGGCCCTGAAGCGGCTCGAGAGCACGGGTGACCGCCTGCCGGAGCGCCCGGCACCGGGCCGGGGAGACGAGGCCTCGGACGATATGGTAGCCGTCTCGTCGAAAACGGCTCGCCAGCAGGGATGACCCGGGCTTCCGACCCCGTTTATCAGGATCCTCCGCTGGTTTCGGAGCGTGGTCGAAAATCGGAGTCATCGGTGCCTCCTTGTTCGGGCCAGCGGACGGTGCGGGATCCTCGCCCGGTCGTTTATAGTGCGAGGAAGAATACTCCGCAATGCGCAATTCCCGAACCGGCCCCGTAGAATCGATCGGCCGCGTTCGACGACTGATCGGAAGGAGAAATCAGATGGACTTCGAAGGACTCGACCCCGGACTGACCGCAGAGATCAAAGCCCTCGTGGACGACAGCCTCGTCGTCAAGCATACCGGCGGCGAAGGGGTCTTCTCGACCCCAGCGATGATCGGCCTGATGGAACGGGCGGGCATCGAATGTGTTCAGCCATACCTCGGCGACGAGCACACCACGGTCGGCTTCGAGGTCAACGTGAAACATTTCGCGGCCACCCCGAAGGGTGCGGAGGTAACGGTTCGGGCCAAGCTCACCGAGGTCGACGGTAGAAAGCTGCGCTTCGACGTGGAGGCCCATGACGAAAAGCAGCAGGTCGAAGCGGGCACTCACCGCCGGGCGATCATCCAGATCGGCAAGCACGGATGAGAGCTTGCGGCCGGCTCGGGCGATAGTGGTATCCTGCGCCGCACCCGTCCAGCGAAGAGACGGTGGAGCCAGAGGAGGGTTTTCGATGAAACGCATTGCGACCATTCTGTCCCTTGCGGCCGGCACGCTCGCTACCTGCGTCGCGCTCACGGCCAGCGCATTCAACGGTGAGTTCAAGATCGGGGTGCTCTATCCCATTGCCGGCACCGGTGCGGTCTACGGCAAGCCGGCCATGTTCGGTCACAACATGGCGGTCGACGAGGTCAACGCGGCCGGCGGAATACAGGGCAAGAAGGTCGTGAGCTTCGCCCGGGACACGAAGCTCAAGCCCGCGGCCGCCGCCGCTGCTGCCAAGGAACTCATCACGAAGGACGGGGTAGACGTCCTGATTGGCGGGCTCAGTTCCGCGGTTGGGCTCGCAATCTCCGAAGTCGCACGACAAGAGAAGGTTCTCTATATCGCGACGATCCCAAAAACCATCAAGATGACGACCTCGAAGCTCCACAAGTACGTGTTCCGTACCGCTTCGAATACCGATTTCGAGGGTGACGCACTCGCCCTGGTGGCGGCGCAGCTGAACGTGAAGAAAGTCTGCGACATCCAGCTCGACTACGCCTACGGGCACGATCTCGCGGACGGCGTCAAGGCGGGTCTCAAACGGCACGCACCGCAGGCGAAGGTCGTGATCTCGCTCCGCCCGAAGCTCGGTGCAACCGACTACAACGCGTTCATCACCCAGATGATGGCGGCCGGATGTGACGTCGCGATAAGCGGCCTGTGGGGCTCGCACTTCGTGAACTTCGCGCAGCAAGCCAAGCCCTTCGGCCTGTTCAAGCGAATCAAGTACGTCACCGGCGGGGAGATTGGCAGCCACGAGATCGCCGGCAAGATGGGCAAAGACTACCCGGACAACGTGTGGGCGAACTCCTACGAGCTCTTCTACCACCACTTCGTACCGGCCCACATCAAGTTCCAAAAGGACCTCGCGAAGCGCTCCGGCACCGAGCAAACGGCAATGTGGCCGGCACTCAGCTACACCGGCGTGAAGTTCCTCGTGGCGGCAGCGGCGAAGGCCGGCTCCACCGACACCGATGCCCTCATCAAGGCGCTCGAGGGGCTGTCCATCGACACCCCGGTTGGCCGGCGCACCATCAACGCGAAGGACCACCAGGCGGACATGGGTGAGTTCTACGGTCCGATGGTGAAAAAGCCGGGGCTACCCTACCGGGTCATGGATCCCGTGACGTACATCCCGGCCAAGATTAACTGATAGGCCAAGCGCGAGCGGGCAGCGGCAGCGCAGCACGCGCCCCGCTCCCTCCCGAAATCGCTTTTCCCGGGACACGACCCCCCGGCGTCTTTCCGCTGCCGTTGGCGGGCGCCTCCGAGCGTTGACACCATGAACATGCTCGCCGATCCGAACTTCTTCACCATCCAGGTGCTGAATTCCCTGTCGCTCGGGATGAATCTGTTCATCATCGCGGCGGGGCTCTCGTTGATATTCGGGGTGCTTCGGGTCATCAACTTCGCTCATGGCGCGTTCTATATGTTCGGCGCCTACATCACGTACTCCGTGACCCACACCTGGGGCCTCAGTTTTTGGTGGGGCGTCGTGGGGGCGGCAGCCGGCCTGGCCTTGCTGGCGGTGCTGGTCGAGCGCGGACTGTTCCGGTTCATCTATACGCAAGAGCATCTCATGCAGCTCCTGCTGACCTTCGCGCTCGTGCTGATCCTCGGCGACGTGGCAAAGATGATCTGGGGGACCGATCAATACAGCGTGTCCTATCCGGAAGGGCTCGACGGTGCCACCCATCTTGGAATCGAGTTCGCCTATCCCGTCATCTATCCGAGCTACCGCCTCGCCCTCGGCGTCATCGGACCGGTCATCTTCATCTCGTTGTGGCTCGTTATCGAGAAGACGCGTTGGGGACGCCTGGCGAAGGCGGCGACCCAGGATCGGGAGATGCTGGCGGCGCTCGGGATCAACGTTCCCCTGATCTACACGGCCGTGTTCATCGTCGGTGCAGCCCTGGCCGGAGTGGGTGGGGCGCTCGCCTCGCCAATCAACAGTCCTACCCCTGGGATGGACGCCACCGTGATTGTCGACTGCTTCGTCATTGTGATCATCGGTGGGCTCGGCAGCCTGTGGGTAACGTTCCTGGGTGCCCTCATCTACGGGGTCGTGTTCAATTTCGGCTCGGTGATCGTCCCGAACGGTCAGGACGTCTTCGCGTTCCTGCTGCTCATGCTGGTGTTGATGATGAGGCCCTGGGGACTGTTCGGCCAGCCGGAAGGGGCTCGTTAGCAGTGCCTCGGGCGATCTCCAGCGGCAAGCTCGTGGCGCTGGTAGTAGTGCTGGCGCTCTTGGCGCTGGCACCCCTGACCGGCTCGCACTACGTCATCGACCTCGCGACCGAGATCCTGATCTACGTGCTGTTCGCGCTCAGCTTGAACGTTCTCATCGGGTGGTCGGGCAACGTCTCGTTCGGGCACGCCGCTTATTTTGCGATTGGCGGATACACGAACGCGATCCTGCTGACGACCTACGAGTGGCCGCTGGCGCTCGCGATGCTTGCCGCCGTCGTGCTCTCGATGATCTGCGCGGGGATCGTGGCCTGGTTCTGCACCCGGCTGACGGACATCTACTTCGCGATGCTCACCCTGGCGTTCGCGATGTTCATCTGGGCCATCGCTTTCAAGTGGCGTGACGTGACCGGCGGCGACGACGGTTTCGTCGGTGTGGCGGTGCCCGCTCTCATCTCCACTCGGGTGCCGTTCTACTACTTCACTCTCGCCGTCGTCACCGTCTCGAGCGCCATCCTTTGGCTCATCTGCCATTCTCCGTTCGGAAAGACGCTGGTGGCGGTGCGCGAGAACATGACTCGGGCAGGCTTCGTCGGTGTGAACACTCGCCTCGTGCGTTGGACCGCGTTCGTCATCGCCGGAACGTTCGCCGGGATCGCCGGCGCCATCCTGGCGATGTACAACCGGGGTTTCTACACCGAATCGGCGTTCTGGACGGAGTCGGCGCAGGTGTTGATCATGTCGCTGCTCGGCGGCATCTACTCGTTCTTCGGGCCTGCGATCGGGGCCGCGACTCTGTATCTGCTGGAACGGGGATCAATCAGTACACCGAGTACTGGCCCTTCGTGCTGGGGGTCATCCTGCTCGCGCTCCTTCTCTTCTTGCCCGAGGGCATCGTCGGGCTGGCCCGGAAAATGCGGTCGGTGGCCACCGCGCGCCGGGGCTGAGTGATGGCGGCGTTGCTCGAGACTCGGGAGCTCACCAAGGATTTCTCGGGCTTCGTCGCGACCCATAGCGTTTCTCTCGAGGTCGAAGAGGGCGAGAAGCACGCCATCATCGGACCGAACGGGGCCGGAAAAACGACCTTGTTCAACCTGATTACGGGACATCTCACGCCATCCTCTGGTCGGATCCACTTCCATGGTCACGACATTACCGGCCGGCCACCGCATCGAATTGTCAGGCTCGGGCTCGCACGCTCGTTCCAGCGCATCAACATCTACCCGAAGATGACCGTTTTCGAGAACGTGCAGGTCTCCTTCATCGCGCGGGATCGCAGGGTATTCCGCATGTTCTCTCTCGGTGCTCGCGAGAGCGTGCAAGAAACGCAGGAGCTACTCGAGCTGGTTGGACTCGACGAGGAAGCGCGGGAGATTGCCGGAGAGCTTTCGTATGGTAAGCAAAAGCAGCTCGAGCTCGCCATCGCCCTCGCCGCCCATCCTCGGGCGCTGCTGCTGGACGAACCCACCGCGGGGATGTCTCCGGCCGAAACTGCCGATGCAATCCGGCTGATCGACGAGATCGTGGAGACCCGTAGCTTGACGCTCTTATTCACCGAGCACGATATGAGTGTGGTATTCGGCATAGCCGACCGCGTCTCCGTGCTGCACCACGGTGAAGTCATCGCCTCTGGAACGCCGGAGGAGGTCAGAAGCAACGGGGAGGTCAGGCGGGTTTATCTCGGCGAGCACGTGGTGGCGCCCAACGGGCCGAACAGCCGGTCGGACGCTTCGATGGGAGCCGCTCGTGGCCCAGCTTGAAGTTCGGGACATCCACACCGCCTATGGGCTCTCGAAGGTGCTATTCGGAGTTTCGTTCGACGTGGAAGCGGGGCAATGCGTCGCGCTCATTGGCCGCAATGGCGTCGGCAAATCGACAACGATGCGGTCGGTAATCGGGCTTACGCAAGCACACCGCGGACACATCGAGTTCGAAGGCACTGAAATCACGAGGATGCGCACTCATCGAATTGCGCAGCTCGGGCTGGGTTTCGTGCCGGAGGACCGGCGGATCTTTCCCGAGCTCTCGGTGTGGGAGAACCTCGACATTGCCCGCCGCCGGGCGGCCCCCGGAGCGGGCACCTGGAACGAAGAGCGGGTCTTCGACCTCTTCCCCGACCTGAAAGCCATTCGACGCAGGCTAGGCGGTGTGCTCTCCGGTGGCCAGCAGCAGATGCTGACTATCGCCCGAAGCCTGATGGGAAATCCACGCGTTCTATTGCTCGACGAGCCTTCCGAGGGTCTTGCCCCGAAAGTGGTGGAAGACCTTGCCGCTCAGATCGGCCGACTCAAGGCGAGCGGTCTCTCGATCGTCCTGGCCGAACAGAATCTCGAGTTCGTGCTCAGCTTGAGCGACTACTGCCACATCATGGAAAAAGGGGAGATCCGGTACTCCAGTGATCCCGAGTCGCTACGCCGACAGCCGGAGATCCTGGAGCAATATCTCACGCTTTAGCCGGTCGCTCTTTTTTCCAACCCTCCCCTTCCGGGATCTCGACCTCGGCGCGCCCACACCGCCCGATTTCACCTCACACGGCGCTGCCGCGGCCCGGTAACGGCGAGCGCGGCAGGCGGACAAATGCGCGACCCGAGCTCTCGGTTCGAGTCGAGGCCGAGGGGTGAACAGGACCGCGAGCTGGTTTAGACTTCCCGTTTCGTGTCGTTCCCCGGCGGGCGGCTCTGGTCCATTCGGGTCCACCGGCAGGACCGTGGGGCGGCACACGATCGAGAAACGCCCAGGATGCGCGTTTCCCCAGCTTCCTTATTCAGGAGAGGCATTTTCATGGCTGACGGACGTTTTCAGGGAACCGACACTTACGTCGCGACCGACGATCTCATGCTCGCGGTCAACGCCGCCATCACCCTGCAGCGCCCTCTGCTGATCAAGGGCGAGCCCGGCACCGGCAAGACGATGCTTGCCGAGGAGGTTGCCAGCGCCAGCGGCGCCGACCTCCTCTCCTGGCACATCAAATCAACGACCAAGGCCCAACAAGGTCTCTACGAGTACGACGCCGTCGCCCGCCTGCGAGACTCCCAGCTCGGTGAGGAGCGGGTACACGACATCTCCAATTACATCGTGCGCGGCAAGCTCTGGGAGGCGTTCGCCGCCCCCGGACAGCCGGTTCTCCTGATCGACGAGATCGACAAGGCCGATATCGAGTTCCCCAACGACCTGCTGCTCGAGCTCGATCGCATGGAGTTTCACGTCTACGAGACCCAGGAGATCATCAAGGCCGAGAAGCGCCCGATTGTCATCATCACCAGCAACAACGAGAAAGAGCTACCGGACGCATTTCTCCGGCGCTGCTTCTTCCACTACATCAAGTTCCCGGACAAGGAGACGATGACCCGCATCGTGAACGTCCATTATCCGGACCTCAAGAAGGACCTGCTCCGCCAGTCGCTGGAGACATTCTTCGAGGTACGGGAGGTGCCGGGACTGAAGAAAAAGCCGTCGACTTCCGAGCTGTTGGACTGGATAAAGCTCCTGGTAGCCGAGGACATTCCACCGGAGGCGCTCAACTCCGACGACCCACGCAAGGCGATTCCGCCTCTTTACGGCGCCCTGCTCAAGAATGAGCAGGACGTGCACATGTTCGAACGTCTCGCATTTCTCCATCGCCGCAATGCTGGTTGACTTCTATTACAAGCTGCGCGAGTACGAGATCCCGGTATCGATTACCGAGTACTTGACGCTTCTGGAGGCGCTCGACAAACGCATTGCGATGTTGAGCATGGATGATTTTTATTACCTCTCGCGAGCAGCGCTCGTCAAAGACGAGCGGCATTTCGACCGCTTCGATCAATGCTTCGGGGTCTACTTCAAGGGCATGGAGGAGCTCTTCGACCATGTGCTCGGCGAAGTTCCCGAAGAGTGGCTGATCAAGCAAGCCGAGCTCATGCTCACCGAGGAAGAAAAAGCCAAGATCGAAGCCATGGGCGGCTTCGAAAAGCTCATGGAAGAGCTCAAAAAACGACTCGATGAGCAAAAGGACCGCCATCAGGGCGGCAACAAGTGGATCGGCACCGCCGGCAAGTCACCGTTCGGCGCCTACGGCTACAACCCGGAAGGCGTGCGGATCGGCCAGCACGAATCACGCCACCGCCGGGCGGTGAAGGTGTGGGAGAAGCGCGAGTTCAAGAACTTCGACGATACGGTCGAGCTCGGAACCCGCAACATCAAGATTGCGCTGCGCAAGCTGCGACGGTTTGCTCGAGAAGGCGCGGCCGAAGAGCTCGACCTCGACGACACGATACGTTCGACCGCTCGCAACGGTGGCATGCTCGATATCAAGCTGGTAGCCGAACGGCACAACGCCATCAAGGTGCTGCTGTTTCTGGATGTCGGCGGCTCGATGGACGACCATGTCAAGGTCTGCGAGGAGATCTTTTCCGCGACCCGCTCGGAGTTCAAGCATCTGGAGTACTTCTACTTTCACAACTTCCTGTATGAATCGGTGTGGAAGGACAACCGGCGGCGGCACACCGAACGGATCCCGACCATGGACGTGATCCACAAATACGGACACGATCACAAGCTCATCTTCGTGGGCGACGGGAGCATGAGCCCTTACGAGATTGCCTATCCGGGGGGCAGCGTCGAGCACTGGAACGAGGAAGCGGGAACGGTCTGGATCAACCGACTCCTCGACCAGTACCCCTGCTCGGTCTGGCTGAACCCGAAGGCGGAGAACGTCTGGCAGTACACGCAGTCGATACAGATGACTCAGGAGCTGATGGACGATCGGATGTACCCGCTCACCATTGAAGGGCTCGAATCCGCCATCAAGGAGCTGAAGCGGCCGCTGCTCAGGGCCGATCGGCAGCAATAGAATTCGGCGGACAGCAATGGATCTTGTCGCCCCCGCGGCGGGCCGGAGTGTCAGACGAGACCCACGGCGCGGCCGTACATTACTTCACGGGTACCATGACGAGGCGGGGATGGCGACGGAATGAGACCGGCTGACCCCAAGGGCTCCCGCCCCGATGCTTCTGCGGGAACCATCGAGATCGGTGCCCCCGATATCCGCGACCATCGCCAAGGCAACACGGGTATCGAATACGTTCACACCTTCGTCGCGCCGAGCCCCGGCCCCCACGTCATGTTGAGCGCCGTGGTTCACGGCAACGAGCTCTGTGGCGCCATCGTGCTGGACGAGTTGCTGCGCCGCCGATTGCGCCCGCGACGAGGACACCTTACCTTGTGCTTCGCTAACCCCGCCGCCTACCTTCGATTCGATCCCGCGCACCCCACGCTGTCTCGATTCCTGGACGAAGACTTCAACCGCCTCTGGTCGGATGCGGTGCTCGACGGCCCGCGCCGCAGCCGGGAGCTCGACCGGGCACGCAAGCTCCGCCCGCTGGTCGACGAAGTGGACTACCTGCTCGACATTCACTCCATGCAATACGGTCCGGAAGCGCTTGCTCTCTGCGGGCTCACGGGAAAAGGGATTGCATTCGCACGCCAGCTCGGCTTTCCCCGCCACGTAGTCGCCGACTCCGGCCACGCGGCCGGAAAGCGCATGCGGGACTATGGCGCCTTCGCCGACGAACGTAGCCCGAAGAACGCTCTCCTCATCGAGTGCGGAGAACATTGGAAACGGTCCACGGTTACGGTCGCCCGGAAGATGGTGCAGAGATTTCTCGAGCTCCTCGAGATCGTGGAGCCCGGAGACTTCGGTACGAACCTCTCCACCGCAGGAGCGCAGAGGCTGATCGAAGTCACGGGGCCGGTCACGGTACGTACCGGTGCGTTTCGCTTCACCCAGCCGTTCTCCGGGCTGGAGGTCATCGAAAAGGCCGGAACGGTGATCGGTCACGACGGGACGACCGTGGTCGAAACTCCCTACGACAACTGCGTTCTCATCATGCCCTCCAGGCGTCTCGGCCGCGGTGGAACCGCGGTCCGTTTCGGGCGCTACGTCGACTGAAGGCGGATAAGCCTCAATCAGCTCGACGGGTGGGCAGGAAATGCCTTCACAATCCCCGCGCGCGTGGTAGTTTTGCCGGACGGGCGGGGGCCAGCACCCCCGGCAATCGGTCCGTGAAGTCGAACCGCTCACCATCGTCTATCTCACGGCCACGGAGGCCCCTCATGAATGTTCACGATTCCGTTCTGGACCTCATCGGCAATACGCCGCTGGTTCGCCTCAACCGGATCGTTCCCCCGGGCAGCGCGACCGTGCTCGCGAAGATGGAGCAGACGAACCCAGAGGGCTCGGTGAAGGAC
>Ga0114931_10008471_pt1 | contig 12450 bp, 8 predicted proteins | sample 2SBtaG_FD_89579 | JGI IMG/M metagenome (GOLD analysis project Ga0114931, IMG submission 89579) | Deep subsurface microbial communities from Kolumbo volcano to uncover new lineages of life (NeLLi) - 2SBTROV14_V59a metaG | ecosystem: Environmental > Aquatic > Marine > Volcanic | place: Kolumbo...
GCCGGGAACGCCGACCCCGCCCTCCAGGCCTGGGTCGGGGCGGGCGCGGCTCGGGCGCGCGGCGCCGAGGCGCGCGCCGCCGTGTTGGAGCGCGAGGCGGAAGCCGGCGGGCTCGGGCTCGCCCGGGCGGCGCGAGTCCGCGCGCAGCTCGCCCTCGCCGAGCGAGCCCGCCTCGCCGGCGACGGGGCCGTGGCCGAAGGCCGGCTCGTCACCCTGCTGCGCGAGACGGAGCGGCCGGAGGCGCGCTTCGCGCTGGCTCGGCTGCGCCATGCGCGCGGCGACGTCGCCGGTGCGGCCGCCGATCTGGAGCGGGCCGTCGACGCGGACCCGGGGAACGCGCCGGCCTGGAATCTGCTCGGCGTCGTTCGCGCCGGGCGCGGCGAGCTCGGGCCCGCGCGACGTGCGCTCGAGCACGCGCTCGAGGCCGACCCCTTCCTTCCCGAGGCGCTCGCGAATCTCGGGCTGCTGGCCCAGCGGCAGGGCGACCGGGCGACTGCGCAGCGCATGGCCGAGGCCCTGCGCGCCCTGAGCCCCCTGGGTCCGTCCCGTGTGCTGCGGGCCTTGGAGAGCGCACTCGCCGCGGATCAGCGGGGCGTGCGATATTCGAGGTAGCGCTCGTTCCCGTCGAGCCCGCGGACCCGCAGGCTCAGGATCTCGGAGCGCGAGAGCGAGTTCATGAGCAGGATGCTGGCCTCGGGGTCGTCGACCGGCTCGCCGTTCACCTCGAGCACGACGTCGCCGTCACGGACCCCGAGCCGCTTCCAGAAGCTGCCGTCTCGGACGCCGGTGATCTGGACGCCCCGCAGCGTCTGGTTGTCGTAGAGGGCCTTCACCCGGGCGTCTCCGAACAGCCGGGTCTGGGTGCGGCTCTCCTCGAGCGCCTGCTCGTCGCCGGCCTCGACGGTGTGGCCGGCGGGGGGGCCGGCCGGAGCCGGTCGGGGCCGGGTCGGCTCGATCACCGCCTCGGGAGCCGGCTCCACGGGCGGAGCGGGAGGCGCAGGCGCTTCGGGTCCGGGCCAGGCCCAGAAGGCCAACACCGCCAGGCTCGCTGCCAGGAGCGCCCAGCGGCGCGCGTTGCCCGGGTCGTTCTTCGCCATCTCGAGCACTCCAGCGCGAGCGGGCCGGGCTCCCGCACGAGGAAAGGCCGCCCTGCATCTCTCGATGCAGGACGGCCTCCCTGGGTTCTCGCTCCCGGGCCTTACTGCTTCTGCGTGAAGTCCACGACGAACCAGTTCGGCGAGGGGTCTCCCTTCGGGTTGTTCAGCGGTGCCGGCGCGTCGGTCGCGTAGGGCGTGGAGCAGCTGGTGTGGATCACCTCTGCGACTCCGTTGATGCGGATCGTGAGCTGTGAGCCCAGATCCGTCTCGCCGTGCGCCGTGCCGTCGATGGTGAAGCCGTTCTCTCCGGCCATCGACAGGGCCGTCGTGCCACCGATCAGGTCCACGTTCGAGTAGACCACCAGATCCCCCGGGAAGCTCTTGGCCTCGAACTCCACGGTGGCACCGTAGAGGTCGGGACCGGTGTACTTCAGCAGGGTCGCCGCGATCTTCTTCGTGCAGACCTGGGGCTCCTCGGGCGGCTCCTCCACCGTGATCGTCGCGCTGTCGCTGGCCTCGACGCAGGCGTTGCCCGCGACGTCGCCGTTGACCGTCACGACGTTGGTGGTCTCCGCCTCGATCAGGGCCGTGGCGGTGAAGGCCGCCGAGGCTCCGGCCGCGATGGAGACGCCGCTGGCGATGTTGTCGAGCTTGTCGTCGTCGATGGTCACGTTATCGACGGCATCGGGGCCCGGGTTCGTCACCGTGTAGGTGTAATCGACGTCCGAGCCCAGGGCGTTGCTGCCGCCCTGGGTCGAGTCGATCGAGAACACCTGCAAGCCGCCGAACTGGTCGCCCAGGTCGAGGGGCTGCGAGCACGACGTGTGGAAGAACCCGTCCTGGATCAGGTCGCCCGTGACGGCATCCTTGATCCAGAAGCCCGTGGTGTTGGTGAGGTTCGGCGCGGTCGAGACCGTGACCAGCTCACCGGCGTTCACCGGGCTGACGTCCGCGAGCGTGTTGGTGGACGGCGACGCCGAGTCGCTGACGATGATCCGGACCGCGTTGGCCGTCGGCAGCATCTGGTCGAAGCAGCCGAACTTGCCCGCCGCCTGGCTCGTCATCGTGCCACCGCAGTCCCCACCCACGTAGCGCAGGGTCAGGCTCGTGGCCTTACCCACGCAGTGGGGCGCCGGAGTCTGCTCGATGTTGGTGACACACTCGTCGTCCGGTCCGTCGTCCGGCAGGGTCACCGTGCCACCTTGGGTGGACGTCAGCGACGTGAGCAGCAAGCTCCCGAATTGGTTGCCCGGGCCGATCGGCTGACGACAATTGGTCTTGAACTTGTCGATCTCGATGATGTCGTGCCAGCCGCTGGCATTCTTGATCTTCACGTAGGTCTTCGGTCCCAGAACCTTCTTGCCGGCGCCCGCAGCGTCCACGACCACGGTGTCGCCGACGCTCACGCCGTGGGCGGCGGTGAAGAGCGTCTTCCGGCGGTTCTTGTGACCCCACCAGCCCCAGCCCCAGCTCCAGCGATGGCGCTTCTTGCCGAACACCAGGATGTCCACGGGGTCTTGCCCGGTGGCGCCCCCGATGCAGGCCGCCGACTTCGAGTTCTGGAGGTGGCTGCTCGCGCCGCAGCCGAGACCCGTGTATTGGAAGCTGAACGAGGTCAGCTTGCCCTCGCAGGCGTCGCCGACCGGATCCGGCGGCTGCACCACGCAGCCCTCCTTCTCGACCTGGAGGGTGCACTGGGGAACCGGCGGCAAGAGCGGGCCGACGCACGAGCCCGAGGCGTCGAGGGCCGCCTGGGCGCTCACCGAGGCGATGTTGTCGCTCACGGTGCCCGGGAGCAGCGGCGAGTGGATGAAGAGCAGCTGGCTCATGGCGCCGTTGGCGATGGGCGTCGTGAGGAAGTCCCAGGTCACCACGCCCGTGCCGATGGTGGTCGCGCTCGGGGCGGTGCCCGGGCTCGCCGGGACGACACCGGCCGCAGTGACCTGGGTGTCGTCTACCTGGACCTCGAACCGGGTGAGCGCCGGGATGAACGGCCCGGTGCCTCCCTGGTGCGTGATCTTGTAGATGTAGGTGTTGTTGCCCGCGAGCGGGAACGGGTTGTCCGGGTTGTCGGGCAGCCAGACCTCGAACTCCTTCAGGGCGATGAAGCAAGGGGCCGCGCAGGCCGGCGGGAAGCCCGTCGGATCCTGGAACACGACCGAGCCCGCCTGATCCGGAGCGGCCAAGGCCGGGGCCGGCGCGAGGCTCGTACCCAGCAAGATCCCCAGCAGGGCCAGGCCCAAGACGATGGACGTTCGCAGATGACTCATGAACAGCAGCTCCTTCTCTCCCCCCACAGAGGGGGCCCCGCTTCCGGGGCATACTTCTTCCCCGACGGATTAGTGGGCACACGGGCGCCCAAGTGTCGAAACGACACACACGACGTCCCAGAACATCCCAGGAGGAAGCAGAGCGGGCCCTCGAGCAGCCCAATGCGGCCATGGCCGGCTGGTGACAAGGCAGCCGGCGCCGCGGACCAGTGCCTAGGCGCGCCTACGCCGGACCGCCAGTCCGCCCAGGCCGACCACCGCGAGCAGCGCCAGGACACCCGCCTCGGGCACCGTCACCTCGGCGGTGGTGCCCTGGGCCGTGAAGTCGGTGCCCGAGCTGATCATGAAGTTCACGGTCTGCCCGGCCGCGATGTCGCCGGCCGGCGAGTGGGTGGTGAAGAGGCGCACCGTCGTCTCGCCCGCCTGGACCGCCGTCCCGAAGGTGAAGAGCCCGAGGAGCTGGACGCTGTTGTCCGCCAGCACGGCGGTTGGCGCCACCAGGCTGCCGCCGTCGGCGAAGGAGCCCGCGCCGACCGGGTTGACGAAGAAGAGCGGCGAGCCGACGCTGATTCCCACGGCGTCCACGGGGTCGGACAGCACACTCAGGGTGATGTCCACGACGAACACGTCCTGGCTGCCGAAGCTCACGGTCCCGTCGGTGAGCCCGAAGGCCCCGGAGACGTCGTTCACCGGGTTGACGGTTCCGATGGCTCCATTCGGGCCGTTGAAGTTCACCGCCGCAGAGACCGTGAAGGCCGTGGCCTGGGCCTGGGACGAGACGAACAGGGCCGACAACAACACGCCGCTCGCGAGCAACCGAGCGATGGGATTCCGCATGAACTCCGCCTTCCGTTTTTCAGCCAAGGCCTGCACCGCGGCCCGCCGCCAGGGACCGCGTGCCGCCAACACTCGCGGGTCTAGAAAGCAACATTCGTACCAGGGATGACGCCATCCGGATCCATCGATAAGTGCCTGGATTGCTTGCTTTTCCCCTTGGTACTCGGGGGATTCCGTCCCGACGCCGAGGGAAAGACCGTTCCTATTTCCCGCAGGTAGGAAAAGGTTTTCCGTCTCCAGGCCTCGCCGGCGTACGGCCCGCCAGGGGTCAGCGGGCCATGATTCCGCCGTCCACGACCAGGGTGTGGCCGGCCACATAGGCGGAGGCGTCGCTCGCCAGGAAGACCCCCACGCCCTTGATGTCGTCGGCCTGCCCCGCGCGGTCGAGGGGGATGCGCCGCCGGAACTCCGCCCAGCGCTCCTCGTGCCCGAGCATGTGGTCCATCATGTCGGTGGCGAAGGGGCCGGGGGCGATGCCGTTCACGCGGATGCCGAAGGGCGCGAGCTTCACGGCGAGCTCCTTGGTCAGGGTGATCACGGCGCCCTTGCTCGTGTTGTAGGCCACGGACGGCTGCTCCTCGTCGCGCGCGCCGCGCAAGCCGGAGATGGAGCTCACGAGCACGATGTTGCCCCCGCCCGCGTCCTTCATGCGCGCCGCCACCTGCTGGCACAAGTAGAAGGTGCCGCGCACGTTCAGGTCGTAGACCTTGTCCCAGCCGGTGAGACTGTGCTCGAGGACCGGCTCGCCCCAAGCGAACCCCGAGTTCGCGACCAGCACGTCGAGGCGCGGCACGATCTCATGGGCCCGGGCGACCAGCGCGTCGATGGCTTCGGGCTGCGAGAGGTCGGCCTCCACGGCCCAGCCGCGTCGTCCGAGCTTCTCGACGAGCCGCACCGTCTCGTCCAGGTTCGGCCGCTTGCGCGACGCGACCAGCACGTCGGCGCCCGCCTCGGCCAGGCCCAGGGCCAGATGGCGTCCGATGCCGCGTCCTCCGCCGGTCACCAGGGCGGTGCGACCGGACAGGTCGAGGAGCTGGGGAACTCGCATCTCCGAAGCATAACATGGGGTCTCGCCACGATCTGACGGTGTGTCAGAAGATCTCGGTCGGTGGTAGACTGCCCGCGCGTCCGAAGCCCCGGAGACCCCTCGCGTGCTCGCTGGCCTGCGCGTTCTCGACCTGTCCGACGAGTCCGGCTTCCTGGCCGGCAAGCTGCTGGGCGATCTCGGCGCCGACGTGGTGAAGCTCGAGCCGCCCGGCGGCGATCTCGTGGGCCGACGCGCGCCCTACCTGCGGGGCGAGCCGGGTCCCGAGCGCAGCCTCGCCTGGCTGGCGCTCAACATCAGCAAGCGCGGCATCACGCTCGATTCCACGCTCGACCCGGGCCGTCCGCTGTTCCGGGGCCTCCTTGCGCGCGCCGACGTGGTGATCGAGGCCGGGCCGGCCGGCGTGCTCGATGCGCAGGGCCTCGGTTGGGACACGTTGGCTCCGGACCACCCGGGCCTCGTCTGGTGCTCGATCACGCCCTTCGGGCGAGCCGGGCCGCGCGCCCACTGGCGGGGCGGGGATCTCGTGGTCGTCGCCATGGGGGGCAACATGAAGGTGACCGGTGACCCCGACCGGCCGCCGGTACGCTGCAGCATGCCCACCGCCTACTATCACGCCGCGCCCGAGGCCGCGCTCGGCATCCTGATGGCGCTCCATCAGCGCGAGGACACCGGCCGCGGCCAGCTCGTCGACGTTTCGCTCCAGGAGACCCAGCTCCAGAGCCTGCTCTCGGCTCCGGGCCAGTTCGCACGGCAGCGGCGGCCCCTGACGCGGAGCGGCGCGCGCATGGGGCGGACGCGCGAGATCTGGGCCACGCGCGATGGCTGGGTCTCCTTCGGGCTGCGCGGCGGGCCCGCACGGGTCGCGAATCTCGAGGCCACCGTCGCCTGGATGGACGAGCATGGACTGGCGCCGGAGTGGCTGCGGGCCTTCGACTGGAAGGGCTTCAGCCACCTGACCGTCCCGGACGAGGAGATCGAGCGCCTCGAGCAGGCCTTCGGCGCATTCTTCGCGAAGCACACCATGCGGGAGCTCTACGAGCAGGCTCTGGCGCGCCGTATCCTGCTCGCACCCTGCAACGACGCGCGCGAGCTGCTCGAGCATCCCCAGCTTCGCAGCCGCGAGCTCTTCGTGACCCTCGACTCCCCCGAGATCGGGGCCTCCATCGAGCACCCGGACTTCTTCGCCCGGACCTCGGACCACGCCATCGGGCTCCGGCGGCGCGCGCCGCGCATCGGCGAGCACAACGCGGAGATCTATGGCGAGCTCGGCCTCACGGCCCACGACCTCGAGAAGCTCACCGCCGAGGGCGCAATCTGATGGGGCGTCGAGAGCGCGACGCGCCCGGCGTGTTCGCCGGGTTGAACGTGTTGGAGCTGGGCTCCGGCGCCGCGGGCCCCGTGGCGACCCGCTACCTGGCGGAGCAGGGCGCCCGGGTGGTGCGCATCGAGTCGGCCCGTCGCCCGGATTTCCTGCGCGTGCTGTTCCTGACGAAGGATTCGAAGTTCGGACTCGACGGCTCGCCCATGTACGTGCTGCTGAACCCCGACAAGGAGAGCGTCGCGATCAACATGGCGGCGCCCGAGGGCGTCGATCTGGTCCAGCGACTGGTCGGCTGGGCCGACGTGGTGGCCGAGAACTTCTCGCCTGGCGTGATGGCCAAGTGGGGGCTCGACTGGGACGGTATCCGCGCGCTCCGGCCCGACGCGGTGTTCGTCTCGGGCTGCCTGTTCGGCCAGACCGGGCCCCAGCGCAGGTACCCGGGCTTCGGCGGGCAGGGGTCGGCGATCGCCGGCTTCAACCACCTGACCGGCTGGCCCGATCGCGAGGCTCACGGTCCTTACGGCACCATCACGGACTCGCTCTCTCCGCGCTACGTGGCCGTGGCCGTCGTGGCGGCTCTGCTCGAGCGGCGCCGGACCGGGAGGGGGCGCCACATCGACCTCTCGCAGATCGAGGCGGGCGTCTACAGCCTCTCCGAGATGATCGTGCGCCAGAGCGCCAACGGCGAGTCCGAGATCCGGCGCGGCAACCGCAGCGAGCGCGCCGCACCCCACGGGGTCTACCCGTGCCGAGGACGGGACCAATGGATCGCGATCGCGGTCGAGGACGACGACGCCTGGCGCGCGCTGGTCGCGGCCCTGGGCGATCCCGAGTGGGCCCACGCGCCCGGGCTCGCCCGGGCTGCCGGCCGGTTGGCCCGCGAGGCCGAGCTCGATCGGCAGATCGCGGCCTTCACGAGCGCCGAGGACGCGCCGGCCCTGGCCGACCGGCTGCAAGCGGCCGGCGTTCCCGCCGGGCCGGTCCAGGACTTCGCCGACCTGCTCGAGGATCCGCAGCTCGCGCACCGAGGCCACTTCGTCCCGCTCCGTCACGTGCACCTGGGCGAGCTGCTCTTCGAGCGCAGCGGTCTGCGGCTCTCCGAGAGCCCCGGCGGCTTCGAGCGGCCGGGGCCAAACCTCGGAGAGCACACCCGCGAGGTGCTCGGCGGCGTGCTGGGCCTTTCGGACGCCGAGATCGCCGACCTGGCCGCGCACGAGGTGCTGGTCTGAACGCGGCGCTGGGATCCCCCCGAAGCCCACGAGAGGAGACGATGCAGGAGATCCGGTTCGACGACATCGCGGCCCTCCAGGCGGCCGTCGAGGAGGCGTTCGGCGAGTTCGGCCCCGAGCTGCCCGTCACCCAGGAGATGATCGACCGCTTCGCCGATCTGACGGGTGACCAGCAGTGGATCCACGTGGACGTGGAACGAGCCAAGCGGGAGAGCCCCTTCGGCGGTCCGGTGGCGCACGGCTTCCTCACGCTCTCGCTGGTTCCAGCGCTCCGCCCCGGGCGCCGCTTCGCCGTCGCGGGCTACGGAAGTGCCATCAACTACGGCTCCGAGGGCTTCCGCTTCCTGGCCCCGGTCCCGGCCGGGAGCTCCGTCCACGCGCGTTCGCGCCTGGCCGCGGCGGTTGCGAAGCCCAAGGGTACGCTCGTGACGACCGAGACGGCGGTCCACGTCGTCGGGAACCAGCGGCCGTCGCTGCTCTACAAGGGCCTCGTCCTCTACGGGCCCGCCCGCGGATGACGGGCGGCCGGGCCGACCCGCTCGACTCGCGGCGCAGCCGGCTGGAGGCGTCCATGGACCTGCGCGACAGTCCGGAGGAGGCAACCTTTCGCCACGAGGTCCGCGGCTGGCTGCGGGAGCACCTGCCGGAAGGCTGGGGCACGCCGGCGTTCCGCCAGCCCGAGAGCGCCGAGGAGCGCGTCGCCTTCGGCCGCGCCTGGCAGCGTCAGCTTCACGAAGGCGGCTGGGCCGGCCTCACCTGGCCACGCGAGTTCGGAGGGCGCGGCGCTGGCGTGATCGAGGCCCTGATCTATGGCGAGGAGTACGCGCGCGCCCAGGGCCCCGACCTGATCCAGCTGGCGGTCGGGACGGCGCTGGTGGGCCCGACCCTGATCCGCCACGGCACGCCGGCCCAGAAGGCGCGCTTCCTCGAGCCGATCCTTCGCGGCGAGGAGATCTGGTGCCAGGGTTTCTCGGAGCCCGGCGCGGGCTCCGACCTGGCGGGCCTGCGAACCCGCGGCGAGGTCCAGGGCGACGAGATCCTCGTCACGGGGCAGAAGATCTGGACCAGCTTCGCGCAGCACGCCCAGTGGTGCATTCTCGTGGTTCGCACGGATCCGGAATCCCGGCGCCACCGCGGGCTGTCGTTCGTCCTGGTGGACATGAGGAGCCCCGGCATCACCATCCGGCCGCTCGTGGAGATGACCGGTCGTGCCTGGTTCAACGAGGTCTTCTTCGACCGGGTGCGCGTCCCGCTCGAGAACGTCGTGGGCGAGCTCGATCACGGTTGGGACGTGGTGATGACCACGCTCGACGTGGAACGCGGCTCGGCGTCGGCCCACGAGGGGCTGCGCGTCCAGTTCGACCGGCTCGTCGAACTCGCGCGCCGGACGCCGCGCGGGCCGGGGACGGCCGCGGAGGATCCGGTGATCCGCCAACAGCTCGCCCAGCACGCGAGCGAGCTCATGATCCTGCGCATGACGGGCTATCGGAACGCCAGTCGGCTCGCGCGTCGGGGCCAGCCCGGGCCCGAGGGCTCCATCCTGAAGATCTTCTGGAGCGAGCTGGCTCAGCGGATCCAGGACACGGCCCTGGAGATCCTGGGGCCGGCCGGGCTGGTGCCGGCGGGCGACCCCGCCGCCGTCGATCAGGGCTTCTGGCAGCACGAGCTCTTGTGGGCGAGGGCCGGGACGATCTACGCCGGTACGTCGGAGATCCAGCGCAACATCGTGGCGCAACGGGCGCTCGGCCTGCCACGCGGCTGACCTACGCACGAGTTTGCGCCTTTCCTTCCCCCCTGGATCTCGCCACGGCCGTGACGTTTCCGACGCCGATCCACGACGATTCCGGATCGCGTGGGTGTATGATGGGGCGTCTGCCCACCACCTCGGCCTCGCTTCGGAGGGTCCGCCGTGTCTCAACGCATCCCGTTTGCTGCACTCGTCGTCGCCGCTTCGTTCTCGCTGGGAACGGGCTGCCCCGAAACGCCCCAATGGAGCTTTCCGCGCAACGAGGACGTGGTCGATACCTACTCGTTCGACGCAATCCTCGTCGTCCACGAGCCGTTCCTCGACCCGAGCGGCCCGCAGATCACCCTGAACGGCGTGCCCGTGCCCGCGGTAGAAGGGCCGGCCGGAACCTTCACCGTATCGCTCGCGCCCGGGCCGCCCCTGCGCGACGAGAACACGATCAGCGCGAAGGTGCCGATCACCCCGCCCGGGCGCGGCACCTCCCTGGAGCAGTACCGGAGCCACTTCTTCTACCGGCCGCCCGGGAAGGCCAGCGCCTTCCAGATCACGCGCTTCCAGGACCTGCTCACCGGTCCTCTCGCGCACAACCGCAAGGGCGACTTCATGCTGAGCAACGACATGGCGCGCTTCGTCGTCCAGGCGGCCAACCAGCGCGATCTCCACTCGGTCGGCCAGTTCGGCGGGAACCTGATCGACGCCGAGCTGCGCTCGAATCCGGGCAGCGACAACTTCTTCGAGATGCAGCCCTCCGTGAACATCGAGTCGGTCATCAATGCGACGACCGTCACCGTCCTGAACGACGGGGAAGACGGGACGGCCGCGATCGTCGAGAGCTGCGGCCCGGACGACCTGCTCGACTACATCAACGCTTCCTCCCAGGTCGCCGAGTTTGGCGTGGGGCTGCCGATCGGCGTGGACGATCAGGACTACGACGTGACGGGCTGCACCCGTTTCGAGCTCGCACCCCGCCTGCCGGGGGAACGCGGCAACCAGCTCGCGGTCACCACCACGATCACGAACGACTCGCCGACGAACACCATCGGGCTGTTCCCGGGCGACTACCTGAACGGCATGGGAGAGCTCGAGCAGTACACGCGCCTCGACCCCGTCTCGAGCAGCCTGGCCGATGCCGGCATCGGCGAGCTACTGGCCATTCCCGGCCTCTCGAGCTTCTCGTACTTCGGTTTCGGCGCGGCTCAGGGCGTCTCCTACGGTCGGATCGGTATTCCGACCCCGAGCCCGTTCCGACCCCTGACCCCGGACTCGAGCTTCAGCACGTCCGGGGTGTCCTTCGTGCTGGCTGACAACTCCATCATCCAGCTCCTGGTTCCGGGTATTCACCCGCCGACGGCGCTCCTCGGGCCGGGCGAGAGCACCAGCTTCTCGCGCGTGATGGTCGTGGGAGACGGTGACGTCGCCGACATCGTGGATGCCGAGGTCGAGCTGCTCGGCGAGACCCACGGGACGCTCAGCGGCTGCGTCACGGTGGGCGGCGTGCCGGCCCCGGGGACGCGCGTGACCGCGGGCGACGAGGTCGCGGGCCGCATCGCGGAGATCGTGACGGCCTGGGTGACGGACTCCGCCGGCTGCTACACGGGTCAGCTTCCGATCGGAACCTGGGCGGTGGCCGCCGCTCGCGAGGGGACCCCGTACGAGGGCGGTGGCACCTCGCCCATGCTGCACCCGGTGGCGATCAGCGACGGTGGGCTGACGATCCAGGACATCGCGCTGCCGGCGACGGGGCGGGTGCACGTCCAGGTCACCGACCCGAATCTGTTCGGAGACCCGGCTCTCCCGGCGCGCATCACGGTGGTGGGCTTCGATCCGAGCCCAACGCAGATCATCACCTTCAACTTCCTGTTCACGTCCGACGGCGGGACGTTCAACGACGTCACGAAGGACCCGCTGCCCTTCGGCGTGAGCGCCGTGAAGTACGCCGGGGTCGACGGCCTCGTCGACTTCGACCTCGAGCCCGGCGACTACCAGCTGTTCGTGTCGCGCGGGACGGAATACTCTCGCTTCGACCAGCCCCTGCACGTGGTGGCGGGCGCCACCACCAACGTCGCGGCCCAGATCACGCGCGTCCTGGACACCACGGGCTTCGTCTCGTCGGACTTCCACGTGCACGCCATCAACAGCCCGGACTCGCGCATCAGCGTGAAGAACCGGGTCGACCAGTTCGCGGGCGAAGGCATCGAGAACTACATCGCCACGGACCACGACGCGCGCACGGATCCGAACCCGACGATCCAGGCCGAGGGGTTGGGCGAATGGCTGAAGGGCACGATTGGTGAGGAGATCACGACCTTCGATACGGGCCACTACAACGGCTATCCCCTCGGCCGCGATCCGGCTCGCCCCTCGGGCGGCTCGACGGACTGGGCGCGCCCGGCGCCCGCCGGGCAGGACTTTCCGTCGCTGGGAGCCTTCATCCGATCGCCGGCGGAGATCGAGGCCGAGGTCGCGAGCCAGCTCGCGAGCGACGGCACGCCGCTCAATACGGCCTCCAACCTGACCGTGCAGATCAACCACATCGGGAGCCACTTCGGACCGCTCAGGATCGACACGTCGGTGACTCCGCCGCATTCGTTCCTGACCCCCGCCGAGCGGAGCGGCTTCCGCCTCGACCCCGCGGGCCCGGAGCTCTTTCACCCGTTCCCGGCCCTCGAGCTGTGGAACGGCTCCAATCGAAACCAGCAGGCAGAGTTCATCGACCAGCGGATCGGGATCTGGATGAACCTGCTGAACCAGGGTTTCCCGACGACGTTCATCGCCGATACGGATACCCACACGTTCCTGAACCTCCGCACCGCCGGCGCGCGGACCTGGACCGCGGCGCCGAAGGACGCGCCCGATCGCATCGACCCCAACGACGTGGCCGGCTCGGTGCGGGCCGGCCGC
>Ga0114931_10008472_pt1 | contig 12447 bp, 14 predicted proteins | sample 2SBtaG_FD_89579 | JGI IMG/M metagenome (GOLD analysis project Ga0114931, IMG submission 89579) | Deep subsurface microbial communities from Kolumbo volcano to uncover new lineages of life (NeLLi) - 2SBTROV14_V59a metaG | ecosystem: Environmental > Aquatic > Marine > Volcanic | place: Kolumbo...
GCGTTGGAGCTGCTTTCAATAGACCGCTATTGCTGCGCATCTCCGCCTTGATAGTCACTAAAAGCTGCGCACTGGACAAAACAATCCATATAATTTCATATTTCTTATTGGATCTTATCGTTTTTATGGCCATCCTTATCCCGAGTTCAGGTTATTTAGCCAGCGGCAAATGATAAACTCCTGTTGCTTCAATAATCACAGGAAGTTCGGTTAATGATGTTTCATTCAAACCCTTTAGCCAACGTAAATGTTGCTGATGGCCTTTGCCTGTATTATCAAAGACTCGATGCCGTTGTTGCTCTTGCGCTGTTTTGTAGCAAACATCCAGTGTCGCTTTTGACACATCAATACCAACAGATTTTTTCATTCGATTTACTCTCCACTTCCCTTGTAGTTACAGCCTCATTCTAAAAAAACAGAAGGGCTTGGATACCATTGAGTTATAATAAGTAAACACATAGGGGCTTGATCTGATAAGCAGCGTATTGACGCTTGGAGCATCCTCAATCTCCCTTTGTGTCCTGATACTCTAGCAGCTTACTAAAATATCATTCTTGAGAGATACAAGAGCATCCCTAGTGTTCTCTTGTAGCGTGGAATTCGATCTCTGGCCAACGTTCAATTGCCAGATCAAGGTTGACTCGTGTAGGCGCCAGGTAAGTCAGGTTATCACCGCCATCCAATGCCAGATAATCGAAAGCCTTATTTTTAAATTTTTGTAAAGCTGCTTCATCATTACTTTCTACCCAACGGGCAGTTGCAACCTGAACGTTGTCAAATTTACACTCGACGTTATATTCATTCTGTAATCGCCAGGCAACGACATCAAACTGTAGAATTCCTACTGCACCTAAAACTAAATCATTATTATTCATCGGTCTGAATAACTGTGTTGCACCCTCTTCACTTAGCTGAATCAAACCCTTGAGTAATGCTTTCATCTTCATCGGATCTTTAAGAATGACACGACGGAACAATTCAGGTGCAAAATGAGGAATGCCTGTAAATTTCAAATCTTCGCCCTGTGTAAAAGTATCACCTATCTGAATAGTTCCATGGTTATGAATACCGAGAATATCACCTGAATAAGCTTCATCTGCATGCTCACGTGCGCCGGCAAAAAAAGTCAGTGCATTTGAAAGCTGAATGTCTTTCCCAATTCTTACCTGACGGGCTTTCATACCCTTTTCGTAAGCACCAGAACAGATCCGCATGAAGGCGATGCGATCGCGATGTGCAGGATCCATATTAGCCTGGATTTTAAATACAAACCCACTAAACTTTTCTTCATCTGCTTTGACGATCCGCCTGGTCGCATCTCGATTCACGGGTGATGGTGCATGATCAACAAAACAATCCAGCATCTCTTCCAGTCCAAAACTATTCAATGCTGTTCCGAAATAAATGGGTGTTTGTTTTCCTGATAAAAAATCTTCTTTGTCAAAGCCATGTCCTGCTCCGGCAACCAGTTCAACACCATCACACAAATCCGTATGCAATCCTTCTACAGCAGAGATCAGCTCGTCACTCTGTAAACCATCGATATATTCTGCCTGTCCATCTACAGGCTTATAAAGACGGGTTATCTCATCATTCAGATTATAAATCCCCTTGAACTGTTTACCTGAGCCGATTGGCCAGGTTATGGGGGCGCAATGGATTTTCAGGACGCTTTCGACTTCATCCAGCAATTCGAGTGGATCTTTGCTGTCACGATCAAGTTTATTGATAAACGTAATGATCGGTGTGTCACGTAAACGACAGACCTCCATTAATTTTATGGTTCTCTCTTCCACACCTTTTGCCGCATCGACCACCATCAATGCAGCATCAACAGCAGTCAGTACGCGGTAAGTATCTTCAGAAAAATCGGCATGTCCCGGTGTATCAAGAAGGTTGATAATGCAGCTTTTATAGGGGAACTGCATCACTGATGAACTCACGGAAATACCACGTTGTTTTTCAATCTCCATCCAGTCAGAGGTCGCATGCCGCGAACTCTTTCTCGCTTTGACAGCCCCGGCAACCTGAATCGCACCACCAAGATAAAGTAGTTTTTCTGTTACTGTTGTTTTACCAGCATCTGGGTGCGAGATGATAGCAAACGTTCTTCTCTTATTAATTTTATTGGCTAATCTTGAATCTGACATCAAATCTTTCCGTATTATGTACGCGTGTTTAAACTTAACATTGCCGTACGAAACGACATTGAAACAAATCGCACATCATACCCTAAATGATTCAACTTAGATCACATTGCAGGGGCAACAAGGACTGTATCTAAGTACCTGTAACTTTCATTATTTTCAAAGCCGGAAACATTTGGATGCGTTGGAGCAGTCGCTTGTTTTTGTATCATTTAGACTTCATTTTTAAATTCTGATGAATCACCCTCTTCTTGTAGCTCTTTAAATTGTTTTTTAAAACCGTTCAGGATGTTCTCGATACTGATAAAGAATTTGAATCTCAGGTGATATTGCAGCAACCTGATCGCCTGATAAATTTTGCAGGCAATTTCTAACTCCGTCTGAATTTAGGGTAGTTTCTATTTTGGGTGCTGCTTCATCACTAAAAATACTGGTAATCCCCTCCCATGCTTCTTTGGCTTGTTCAGCCATATAATCTTTTGCATCACTTGCTACACCTGCACCATCAATCGCCGTCATTGTTGAATCGGTAATTTCAGTGCCTTTCGCCAAAACCTCATTACTATGATCAAGAACAAATTCTGTCGCCTCACTCGCTGCATAGCCAACAGCAATTGTACCTCGCACATTCACAATTGGATATTCAAGATTGCTCACCCATCCGTGACAGATGGGAAAAGATGTGGCGGCTTACATGGGGGTTTTACAACTTCTACAGGCTGAAAACGGTGATCAGTCACCCTATAACCAAGAAAAATATTCTCTAAAAAAAGTGTCCAGAATTAGTTGACCAGTGCATAACATCTAAAGATTTAATTCAGAAAGACGTTTATAATCCTGAAAATGATAATAATTCCGTAATAAATTTGAATATTGATAACAACATGATTAAATCGATACCAGAAACTGAAAAATCTGCCGTTTGCGAGATCAACAATCAAGTCACCGCTTTTTTGTTTGAACGTGCACGACCAGAAATTCTCATTGGTCTTGTCTCTGCACTAATTGTAGCCGGATTGTTCTGGGACCGCATTGACCAGACAAAGCTTCTTTACTGGACAGGATCAGCAATGGTTCTATACATTTTGCGCCTCCTAATTATCAGAACGAGAAAGGTGAATGGTACTCGCGCTTTCCTTTTCCTGTTGTTACTTATGCTTTGTGGTATTTTGTGGGGTGCTGCCGGGTATTCTGTCATTTCTCTGGAATCAAATATCCATAAAGCTGGTCTATTGGTCTGGATTACCTGTTTGTGTTTTCTTATTACTCTTATCTATGCTGGAAAATTAAGTTACTTCCTGGCTTTTACGATACCTGCGCTTGGATTGACAGCCTATGCTTTGCTCGATCAGACAACTCCGTGGAACCCAACCCTGTTGTATTTATTGATCGCTACAGGCGCTTTTCTGTTTTTAGTCTCCTTGATCTATCACAACTTTTTCTTAAGTGAGCTTCGTCAGAAAGCTGAATATCAGCGACTTCTATCAGAACATAATTCCTTAATGAAAGAATCAAAAAAGATGGAAGTAACATTAAAAACGACGATCCAGAAAAATGAGGAGATCCTGGCAAACCTCAATCAATCCTCAGAAAAACTGGATCAATATGAAAGACGTAATAAAACTTTGGCGAGTACACTAAAATCGAACCTCAAAACGGATATCATCACCAATCTTTCAAATCGTAACAACTTTCTGGAAACCGTTACAAAAGAGTGGCAACGTTCAGCCCGTAGTAAAGAGCCATTAACAGTTGCGTTCATCAATGTCGATGGGGCTGAACAATTAATTGAAAAAAACGATAAAAAGACAGCCTTTTCAACCTTGAAAAAAATCGGTGAATCTATCAAATCTCATGGTCGTCGGGCTGGCGACCTCCCCGCACGTTTTGATAAAGCTGGATTTGCCCTGCTCTTACTGGGTGCGGACTCCAATAACGCTGTAAAGATTGTCGATAGTATTCGTGAATCTATCAAAAACCTTAATCTCTCAATCAATAATGATCCTGTAACTGTCCATGCCGGTGTTGCAACCCTTGTGCCCCACCGAAAAATAAATCCGAAAGAACTATTTGAGCATGTTGAATCAGCCACATTTGAGGCACAGTTTCAGGGTGGTGATCGGGTCGTCAGTTTTCATGCATTCAATGATATTGAGATTTGCCTCTGGGATTCAATCAAGGATGGCGAATTAAATGAAACCAATTTTCAACAGAAACTTTATAGTCTTGGCTACAATACTAAACGTGAACTTATTCCACCAAAAACAACCTTTCGTGATCAAAGATTTTCGAAACCTACCTTGTTTGCGGTTTATTCAGGAATCTTTTTACTGAATATTGAAGGACAGGCATACGAGCTTAAGCGTGGTAGCAGCCTTGTACTTCCAGAAAATCTCTCGTTTAGTGCAGAAACTATTGGGGATTCCTCTGTCGTTTTATATCTGGAAAAATGATAACTTGTGTGGAATAAGAAAGTTTTTTTCAAAGTACATCAATTAATATTTTTACAGATCTTTCTTATTCTAATCTCGGCCTGTGGTGGAGAAAAACCAGAACTTAGCCATCTCTCAAAAACATCAAACATTTTAGCGTTTGGTGATAGCCTGACTTATGGAACCGGAACGTCTTTGGACAAATCCTATCCTTCAATATTAAGCAGGCTAACTGGAATTAATGTCATCAATGATGGCATTCCCGGTGAAATAACAGAGAAAGGTAAACGACGTCTTGAAAAATCTCTGAAGAAATATAAACCCGATCTCGTTATTCTTTGTCATGGTGGTAACGATCTGATCCAGAAACTCGATTTGAGAAAGACTAAAAATAATCTGGAAGAGATGATCAACATGATCCAAAATAGTGGTTCAGATGTGATCTTATTGGCAGTACCCAAACCAGGAATATTATTAAAACCCGTTCCCTTCTACAAAGAACTGGCTGACAAATTCAGGCTTCCTCTTGAAGCGAATGTTCTCTCAGAAGTTTTATCTGACAATAAAGAAAAATCAGATCCAGTCCACCCTAATGATTTGGGCTACCAGCAAATAGCACTCAAAATAGCTTCTCTATTAGTAGAAAGAAAAGCGATTAAGCAACTAAATTCACTGGAATAATTATTCTGTTTTTTTCAGTCCGGGAAAGATCCACACAAAACCATTCCGATTAGGCATTTCAACCTTGGGTAAAGTTTCATTACTGATGACATAATCTTCCGGAATAATTTTATTAACATAAAGCAGATAAGCAGTCACCGCATAGGTTTCATCATCGGTTAACGAACCGGGGGCTTACAATGGCATGCCACGTTTAATAAAATCAAATATTGTTGTTGCATAAGGCCAGTAAGTACCGATGGTTTTATCTGGGTACCCACTCGTTAATCCCTCTTTCCCACCTGAAAGCTCCTCTGCACTTCCTCCTATTCCGGCAGGACCATGACAAATAGCGCAATCAGTCTCGAATATTTTTTGACCCTTTACAACGGTACCCTGGCCTTTTGGAAGACCAGTCCCATCAGGAAAGATACTCAGATTCCAGGCTTTAATCATTTCTTCAGAGGCCGGTTTACCCAGACCAGGTCCCTGTTTGGAAGTTATTGCTTTCCCGGAGTCGGCAAAACAGTTGGTAGTGCCCATCAGAAATGCAAGCGCCAGAAATACATGAAACATCACTTTATGCGTAAACATGGCTGATATACCCTTCCGGTGAAATTTCCCAACTGACAATGGCATTGTAATGAAAATAACCATGGGTGCCACGCTCTTTGACGAGAACATCACGCTCGGGTTGAACATAACCGGTCTCATCGGTTGCACGACTCTTGAGCACCGCCAGATCACCCTCCCAATGCCAGGGGATTCTGAAACGGGTATAGCATTGGGATAACACTGGTTCCTGTAATTCGGCTTCAGCCCAGGATTTTCCTCCATCGGCAGACACTTCAACTTTTGTAATTTTACCCCGGCCTGTCCAGGCCATTCCTGTTATCTGATAATAACCCGGTCCCTGCATCTCTTTACCCGGGCTTGGTGATGTTATCAGTGACTTTGCATCCATCACAAAGGTAAATTGACGCGCTTTACCAGTAGGCAACAGCTCCGTATATTTCGATGTTTCATTTCTGGCCATGACTGGCCGGTCAGTCGCCTGTAACCGCCGTAACCATTTCACATTCGTGACACCTTCCCAACCGGGAAGCAATAAACGCAAAGGATAGCCATTTTCAGGCCTGATACGCTCGCCATTCTGGTAGAGTGCAAGAATTGCATCATCCATGGCCTTTTCAACAGGTACGCTAATTTCCATTGCAATGCCGTCAGCCGCTTCCGCAATGAGCCAGCTTGCATTGGAATCCAGTCCAGCTTCATCAAGAATTATTGACAATGGCACGCCCGTCCATTCACTGCAAGAGATTAGGCCGTGAAAATAACCCACTTCAGACTGAGCAGGATTTTTGTGCCAGCCAGCATTACTATTACCACCACATTCAATAAAACAGATCCGTGATGTCATCGGATATCTCATTAATGCATCTATGCTGAAAGTCAGTGGCTTTTCAACCATCCCATGAACAAGTAATTTATGGACTTTCGGATCAATTTCCGGGACACCATTATGATGACGTTCATAAAACAATCCATTCGGTGTGATCATTCCATCCAGCTTGTGTAAAGGACACCAGGAGACACCATTACCGGAAGCCATTGCATTGGCTGAAATCCAGCGAATAGTTTCACTTTCATGGGGTGATGGCTGTCCGTAATTACTGAAGGGTTTACCAGGCTTTAACATCCAGGGATCTTTGCTGGTCACGTTTTTTGGTAAAGTATCTTCTGCCATCAATGTACCTGCAGTCCCTGCAATGGCAGAGGCAGTACCAAAGAGCAGACCACGTTTCAAAAAGAGGCGTCTGTCTAATAGTCCACCTCCCGCTACAGGATTTAATTCATTTGGAGAGATTGATTCAAGTTCTTCTTGTTTATTGGCCATCTGCTTCCCTCTGTTTACATGGGATTTATAAATATACTTCATCTACTCTGACAAAGACATGTTGTCAATGTTCACCCTCTTAATTTATATCGGAAAGACATCAGGAGATCTGTCTCCAGACGGAGACAGATCTCAGCTGAACTGATAAATAGTTTTTTATTCTTAAATTAGATCTGCAGAACTAGTAATCTTATTTTTTCCTTAGAATATAATAGCTTATAATTATTATAAAAAACTTTCTATACTTTCGAATCAACTGAAAATGGAATGGCACTGAAATTGCTATATAAATAGTTACTTAATAAATAATCAAGCTCAATTTTTTAAAAAAAGGATTTAATATGCAATTACCAACACCATGGTATATCCCTGTTCTTACGGTTTTAGGTGTATGTTCAGTAATAGGATTAGCTGTTTGTCTGAGTCTCTATTTTATTGTTACGAATGAGTACGATCAGATAATTTACCTGGCCGGATTTTTTATTTTTCTGGTTACTTCATTCTTTTCTCTGGGGATGAGAAAGGTGACTCAAATGCTTTTCAGGATAAATAGTCACAGATAAAATTAGCTTTATGTACTAATAACAGGGATCAGTACAAAATATATAGAAACAATTACTAAAGGATTAGTTAGCAAAATGGACATACAAGATAGTACTGGAAAACAGCAATTTCATACCAGTTTTACTGCAGAACACAGAAAAGAAAACAGACTGTTCCCTCGTTATAAAATCAAACGACGAATTCTCATCAAGGATCCTAAGGGCCACATCTTAACAGGTCATGCTTTTGATATTTCGAGACAGGGGCTTCAATTTCGATGTTCTCCACATATTGCTTACCATCTGCAAACTAACCAGGGAATGTTTCATAGATATAACTCAGCTATAAAGTAAAGATCGCCTTGCCTTATATGAATCAACTAGCAGAATGCGGCATCCACTGCTCTGTTCAAGAAATTAAAAAATCAGATGATGAAAATATACGGGTGGGATTCAATTTTCTGTATTTTGATGAAAACAGTCAGTCATATCTTGATCATTTCATAGACAACCTGACATTATAAAAATTAGATTCTTATTGGCTCAGATCAAAATCAATCGACCTTTTTGCTGCTTCATGCAGCAGATCTTTTTGAACCGAATCAGCAGCTAACCAGACAGGAACTGACCCCTCGAATTCTGCACACCATTCTGTAAGATCCTGAGGCCGATCTTCTGCCCTGAAACAAAGTGCATGATCAATTGCACTCAAAAAACGAAGAGAATATTGACTACTTGCAACGGATACCAATGAAATATAGGGATCCTCCAGATCTTTGAGAATTTTTTGTCCACGCTCAACAGCATCCACTGGAGGCAACCCTGTAACCCCCTTATATAGAATTGCAGCAAGCGCATAAATATCAGTCCAGAAACCTTGACCACTGGAATTCGTCGAATACTGTTCAATCGGTGTATAACCCTGAGAAATCATAGGCATACAAGCCTTAGTTCCTTGAATGACAAAGATTGCTGCACTAAAATCAAGAATCACAGGCTGACCAAATTCTCGAATAAAAATATTTGAAGGTTTTAAGTCTCTATGTAAACATCCTCGCTCATGAATCAGGCTCAGGGCTTCGGATATTGAGAAAAAAAGATCTAGCAGATCCTGTTGATTAATTCTCCCTTCCCTGCTGAGCTTCTCAAATAAAGTCTTTCCTGATTCATAAGGCATGACCATATAAACTGAACCATTTGCAGAAAAAACTGAATCCACAGAGACAATTGAAGGATGCTCAAGACCCATCAAAAAACAGGCCTCTTGAAGAAAATGTTGTTTGCCTTCCTCAAAAGCTGCTCTCTTATTAGAAGCAATGGGTTCTACTTCTCCTGTCTCATTACGACTGACTAAATTAACTGGGTAGTACTCTTTAACAACAACCTGTACCTGCTCACCAGAGCCTCGTGAAATCTCCCAGGCACGATAACTGATACTACAATAACTTTTTCCTACAATATGTAGAAATTTATATCCTTTTAGTTCAAAACCACCCGGTAAGCCTTCTCCAAACTGTGGATCAGGCAAAGTTTGCTGCATTTCCGGCACGGTTGGTGCATCACAATAACTTGATTCTGTTTTATTCATAGTAATCAGCGTTTGTTCATAGTTGGTATAACTCTAAAATTTCTGTGTGGCATGCCGATAAGAATATTAAACCATCAATGGAAAGTGTTTCCTAATATATTTAGTTACAATTTTATGAAATTAAACCAGAAAATCATAATTTTATGTTTGTATTTGATTATCCCAATCGTTTCAAAAGCGGATTTTACAGAAGGTGTGGCAGCCTATAAAAACAATGATTACGAAAATGCCATCCAAATATTTGAAGAATTGGCCAAAGAAAATGACGCCCGGGCACAATTTGCTCTGGGTCTGATGTATGACAATGGCAATGGTGTCGAAGAAGATAAAGAGAAAGCCTTAAAGTGGTATCTGGCAGGTGCAGAGAATGGTAATCATAAAGCTCAATATAATCTGGCTATGCTCTATCACAATGGTGAAGGCACCGATGTAGAAGAAGCGAAAGCCGCGCACTGGTACGGAAAAGCTGCAATGGCCGGGAATAAGGATGCTTTCAACCGAATCCATAAAATGGCAGAGGAAGGAGTCCCCACAGCAGAGTTCTACGTTGGGAATCTATACAGGATAGGAAAAGGTGTTCCTAAAAATCCCAAACATGCATTTGGCTGGTATGAAAAATCAGCGAATGCCAAGTTTACACGGGCGCAATACAACCTTGCGTTGCTCTATGCCAATGGTCTGGGAATTACTAAAAACACAAACCTTGCCAAAGACTGGTATGAAAAAGCGGCACGTGCTGGCAACTCAAAAGCACAATATAATCTGGGTCTGATACTGCTGGATCAAAAATCATACGATCAGGCGACTGCATGGCTGACGAAAGCCGCAGAACAAAATAATATCAAAGCACAAATTGCTCTCGCACAAATTTATGAAGAAGGCGAAATTGTTACTCGTAATCTCTCTACTGCTGCCAAATGGTACCTTAGAGCAGCCAAATCTGGCGACCCAGAAGCTCAGAATTATGTTGGATATTTATATTCAGAAGGACTTGGTCTGGAGCAAGATAGTGAAACCGCCCTGTTCTGGTTTTCAAAAGCCGCGAAACAAGGTTTAGAAGAAGCTGCTTCAAACAAGAAACTTCTGTCTGACTCATGATCATGACACGTTAATGATTCGTTTATTAAAGGTTCGATACTGTATAATCATGCGAATTATTTATAATGAAAAACAGTTCACATGCAACAAAAACACATATTTCTATTACTATTTATTACCTTTCAATCCCTGATCGCACATGCTGAAACCCAAGCGTTAACACAGCTTTCGGCTGAAACCGCATCTGCAATAGATCTCTATAAAAGTCAGGATTATCGTGCTGCATTCAATGCTTTTGAAAAACTTGCGAATAACGATAGTGATCCAGTAGCGCAATACTATCTCGCAAATATGTATGCGGGTGGTCAGGGAACCGAACCTGATAAAGAAAAGGCTTTTCAGTGGTTTAAAACCAGTGCAAAACAAGGTCACGCAAAAGCTCAATTTAAAACAGGCCTGGCTTATAACGAAGGTTTTGGAACAAAAAAAGATCCGGCAAAAGCTTTCAAATGGTTTGAAAAAGCGGCTAATCAGGGAGTTGCAGAAGCTCAGTTTTACCTTGCCGTTGCATACCAACAAGGCGAGGTGGTTCAGAAAGATCTCATCAAGGCGGCAAAATGGATGAAATTATCCGCTAAACAGGGTATCCCGGAAGCGCAAATCAATCTGGGGAATTTCTATACTGAAGGACAGGGGCTAAGACAGGATAACGTACTTGCCTTTGCCTGGTATTCAATCGCTGCTTTATCAGGCAATGAACAAGCTGAAACAGCACAACAAATGCTGGTCACCAAAATGACGCAGGAAGATATCCACGAGGGTGAAGCCTTGGCAAAAAAAATTTACAAACGGATGTCTAATCTACAATAATAACTGTTCCGATACTAGATCAATTTTACATGCCTTCGTAGCTCAGCTGGATAGAGCGTCCCCCTCCTAAGGGGAAGGTCGCAGGTTCGAATCCTGCCGAGGGCACCATTTCTCTTAGCCAGGAACTTTCTATCAGGAATAAAACTTTCTATTCTGTCCCTGTTCTGAATTTTTTGCCTGATACATTGCCGCATCCGCTTTCTCAAGTAACTCTTCAGGAATAGCCCCATCCTGTGGGTATAAGCTGATCCCGATACTACAGCCGATTGTTAATTTGTGATTGTCGTAATCAAATGGTTGAGACAATGCATTGATAATTTTTTGAGACAAAATTTCAGTATTTCCAGCTTCACCTTCATGCTCGATCAGAATCACAAACTCATCACCTCCATAACGAGAAATGGTATCTTCTTCCCGCAAGGATGTTTTCAACCTTTTTGCAACATCCTTTAAAATTTGATCACCTGCAGCATGGCCATATTGATCATTGATTTTTTTAAATCCATCAAGATCGATAAACATGACAGCAACAATGGTCTTGTGGCGTTGAGCTATTGATAATGCATGCTCAAGTCGGTCAATGAGTAATAATCGATTGGGCAGTTTTGTAAGTTCATCATGGTAAGCAATATGCTTTAACTTCTCTTCAGCTTTTTTTCGGATATTAATTTCTTCAACCAGCGCTTCATTGTGACGTGTAATTGTCCTGTACGCTTCTCGACCAGAACTTCAAGTTGTTCCTGATGTATTTCCAGATCCTTTTGTGTCTGTTTGTGATGATCGATTTCATTTTGTAAATTTAAAACAAGTTCCTGGTTTTCATATTGCAAATTCAGACAATCTATTAAATATTGACGAGTCTTTTCCCCTGATGCAGAAATAAGTGCCAGATAAAGCATTAACCCACCGAATAAAAAAGGAGAAACATGGCTTTCTGTCTTTAAAATTGCAATACTTAAACCCATAAAATCGGAATAATATGTCCATAGAATGTTTCCTTTAGTGCGGAGAGAACAATCATTGCACTGGCGATGATTCCAATCAGAAGCATGAAAATCAGCGCCTTAACTTCTGGTTCAATTGAGTAATAATAAAAGTAGCTGGCGGATCCCCATACAATCCCAATCAAGACTGAAGAAATCACATAACGATTTGTCCATTGCTCGATTGTTAATGATTCATTGTTCACAAGGTACTGTCTTGCAAGAAAGATACGCATTGATGCGATCAGTGCGATGACGATAAACCATGACCAGACCAGAAGCTGAGTGGA
>Ga0114931_10008473_pt1 | contig 12447 bp, 9 predicted proteins | sample 2SBtaG_FD_89579 | JGI IMG/M metagenome (GOLD analysis project Ga0114931, IMG submission 89579) | Deep subsurface microbial communities from Kolumbo volcano to uncover new lineages of life (NeLLi) - 2SBTROV14_V59a metaG | ecosystem: Environmental > Aquatic > Marine > Volcanic | place: Kolumbo...
CTGGCTGCCGTCTTCAATGGCCTTGAAGGCCGCTCTTACCGCCACTTCCGTCTTGCCGTAACCCACATCACCACAGACCAGCCGGTCGGTGATCTTCGGGCTTGTCAGGTCTTCGATTACCTCGCGGATCGCCTTGGCCTGGCCCGGGGTCTCGTCATAGACAAAGGATTCCTCAAGTTCGGCGAAGAGTTCCCCGCCCGGGGAAAACCTACGGCCCTCGGTCATATCCCGCTTGGCGTAAAGGGTGAGGAGGTCGGCGGCCACCTTCCACACCTCCTTGCGTACCTTTTGTTTCGCCTTCTGCCATTTCTTGCTCCCCAGCCGGTCCATGGTCGGTTCCCGGTTGGTCTTGCCCTGATATTTATGGACCAGGTTGAGTCGTTCCACCGGGACGAAGAGGCGGTCGTCGTCCCGGTAGTCTATCCGGATGAAATCACGCCTGACGCCGTTGATCTCCATGTTTTCGATCCCGGCGTATCTGCCTAGGCCGTGGTCTCGATGGACCACGACCTCTCCCGGGGCCAGTTCGGCGAATTTTATCCTCTCACCCAGACGGGGGTCGGTGCCCCGCCGACGTTTTACGCTCTTGTCGCCGAAGATCTCGTTCTCGCTGACCAGGTGGAGGCCTAAGCGGGGAACGTCAAATCCGCATGCCAGGGGCCGGGTGAAGATATTGACCAGACCCGGCTTGAGGCTGTCCGTCCTGAGGACGGTCTCAGCTATGGTGGAGGAAATCTCGTGGTTGCCGAGGATCTCGGCCATCTGGCGTCCGTGGTGAGGACTGCGGCAGGCCATGGCCACCAATTCCCCCTGGTCGTGCCAGTGGCGGATCCTTTCGGCCAGGGGGGGGATGATCCCGGAGCGGTGCCGGGCCATCTCGATTTCCTGCCGCAGCAGGGTATGGTCGGGCAGGCGCAGCTCAATACTCTTACGGCCTGGTGAGTCCGCGCCATGATGGAAGTCGACCACCTCGATGACCCAGCTCTCCGCGGGAAGTTTTTTTTCTATGGGCGAGAAGTCAAAGAGGGTCTCCACCGGCAGGCCGCAGGATGATTCGCATACCGAGATAAAGTTATTTCGGGCCCGTTCCGCGGCCAGGTCCAGGCTTTCCCCGATCCCTGCGGGGTCAACGAGAAAGGCCATTGTGTCATGGGGCAGGGCCTCGGGAATGGTGGTGGTTTCGGGCCAGAAAAGGGGGAGAAAGAACTCGATCCCCGGGAAGCGTTGGCCGCTCGCGAGGCGGTCGGCGACCTCTTCCACCTTGCCTTGGGCCTCTTTCTTTAGCCGGTCCCGCAGATTTTCCCCATCATCGGGGAAGATGATTTTTGAGGGAGGCAGGATGACGAATTCGTCGAGATTCTTAACCGAGCGCTGGCTTACCGGATCGAAAAAGCGGATCGATTCCAGGGTGTCGCCGAAGAAATCGAGCCTTACCGGGGCCTCGCCTTCAGCGGTGATCTCCGGGGGCAGGGGTGAGAAGAAGTCGATGATCTCTCCGCGGACCGAGAACTCTCCCGGGTTCTGGACCAGGGAAACCTTCCCGAAACCGTTGGCGGAGAACCAGGCGATCAAATCTTCCCGGTCAATCTTTTCGTCGCCGGCGACAAGCTCCGCTCTCCGGCCTAATAAGGCCGGGGGGGGGACCCTGCGGACCAGGGCCCGGGCCCCGGCTACCACGATGAATGGGGACGCAAGCGTGCTTATGGCGTACAGGGCGCCGACCCGGGCCGCGGCCACGGCCGGGTCCGGGGAGAGGGGGAGATAGGGCTGGATGTCGTAGGCCGGGATATTTATCACCGGGAGATCGGTGAAGAGGGCCAGGTCGCGGGCCAGGGCCGTAGCCTGTTCCACCGATGGGGTGAAAATAGCGGTGGGGTGGCCTGAACTCTCCGCGGCAAGGGCGCAGACAAGGGCGAGACCGCTCTTTTTCGGCCCGCAAAGGCTGATCGGCCCCTTCCCCCTGGTGATATCCGTTATGAGTTCGTTCATCGGTAAATACCACTGCAGGGCCTGTCTCCACCCGAAAGTGGTTTTAAGTACCTCCTGGATCCGTGACGGCTTTGTGCCACAACGAGAGGCAAATGATTGAGCTGCTAGCATAGGCGGGTTTTGACTCCCACGCTCGGCATCACCCCGCCGCCCTGTGGGGCGTCCGAGAAGGGCGCATCTGCTACGTTGGCAACTCGTTGATATACCAAAGTACTACAAGAATAGTTGCCGCCTTGCATCTGCACCCTTCTCGAACACTCACGGATCCAGGTACCTCTCAAATCGGTGATCTTCCCAACAAGGGTGCGGAGGGCGGCTAGAATACCCCGCCGATGCTGAAGTCCCAGTTGCTGATATCCTCGCCCTCTTTGGGGTTTAAGTTGCGGCCCCATTCAAGGCGCAGAGGACCTACGGGTGAGAGCCAGCGGAAACCGAATCCGGCGCTGTTTTTCACGTCCCGGAAACGCCAGCTTTCATAGCGGTCGTAAACGTTACCTACATCGTAGAAGATCACTCCCTTGAGTCCCGAATCCTTCAACAGGGGGAAGATGTACTCGAAATTGGCATACCACATCTTGGTCCCGCCGATCCGGTCTTCCTGTTGGTATTGGAGGCCGGTTAAGGGATCGGTCAGGGTGATGGTCTCGGTGGGGCTGATCTCGCCGGAGTTGAAGCCGCGGATGGTGTTCATCCCGCCGAGATAGAATTTTTCATAGACCGGCAGGTGTTCGCCACCGTTTTCCCAAACATAATCCATGGCGGCCCGGGTGTAGAAATGGGTGTTCTTGGAGACCGGAAGGATCTTGCCGGCTGAGGCCTCTATCTTGGTGAAACCGTTGTCCCCGCCCAGGGGGCCGCCCGCGTATTTGAGGGTTATGCTCTGGTGGGAACCCTTGGTCGCCCCGTAGCGCCGGTTTCTGGTGTCGCGGGAGAGGCCCAGCTTGACTGCGTTGGTGATATGGTACTCCATCGACTCAAGGATGCTGGGGGTGGCGGTGGCGAGGTTGACGTCGCTTAAGCTGGTGTCGTCGTAGCCATAACTCCAGAGGAGGTGCCAGCGTTTATAGACCGGGTAGCCGAAACGGATGGTCGCCCCGGTTGAGTCCTTGGTGTAATCGTCGTATTCCCTGCTCCAATTATAGAGGTTGATCCCGAACATCAGCTTGGAATCAAAGATATGCGGTTCGGTGAAACTCAGGTTGTAGCGGTTGCTAATCGAGCTTATGTCGACCTGGGCCGCGAGCTGCTGGCCCCGGCCGAGGAAGTTGGACTCCTTGATCTCGCCCATGAAGGAGAGCTTGTCCACCGAGCCATACCCCGCCCCGATGGAAAAGGTCCCGGTGGGTTTGTCCTTGACCTCCACCTCGAGGTCAAGGAGATTGTCGGTCCCGGTGGGACGCGGAGTTATGCTTACTTTTTTAAAGAAGTCGAGACGCTGGAGTCTTTCCCGGCTCGTCCGGATCCTTTTTGAGTTGAAGATCCCCCCCTCCTTGAGGCGGACCTCCCGGCGAATTACCTTGTCCCGGGTCCGGGTGTTGCCCTTGATGATGATCCGATTTAGCTTGACCAGATGGCCCTTTTTGATATCAAAGGTCAGATTGGCGAGCCTCTTTTCCCGGTCGCGGGAGAGGATCGGCTCGACCTCGGCAAAGGCGTAACCGTGTTCGGAATAAAAGTCGGAGATCCGGGCCATGTCCTCGCGCATGGTCCTCCGGCTGAAGAACTCATCCCGGCCGACTTCAACCCGTTTCAGGATCTCCTCTCTTGTCTCGATGATGTCGCCGCTGATCCCGATGCCGCCGGGCCGGTAACGGGGGCCCTCGACGATATTGATGTACAGGTTGAAGCCCTTTTTGTCTTTTTTAAGTTCCGGACCGCTGACCTTGACGTCGAGGAAGCCCTCGTTGTGGTAGAAGGCGGTTATCCGGGCCCCGTCGTGTTCGAGCATCCCCTTTTTGAGCAGGCCGGAGTCGGTAAGAAATGAGAACCAGCCCTTTTTCTTGGTGAGCATGGCCTTGCGGATCTTCCGGTCGGAAAAGGTCTCGTTGCCGTCGATGAAGATCTTTCTGACAAAGAGACGTTTTCCTTCGCTGATTTTGATGGTCACGTCGACCCGGCCGCTTGCGACCTTTTTATTTTTGATCTCGATACGGCAATTATGATAACCCTTTTCCCCGTATAACTTGAGGACCGCCGCCCGGGTTTCGCGGATAGCAGTCTCGCTCATGATCGTCGCCGGCCTGAGCTTTATGACCGCCTTCAGGTCGCTCTCCTTGATCTTGTCCCGGCCCACGATCTCAACCTTGCGGATCACCGGTTTTTCCTTTACCGAAAAGGTTACTTCCCGGCCCTGGTCACCGTTGGCGACGCTGACCTCGACATCGTCGAAGTAGCCCATGGCGAAGATCTTCTTTATGTCACGGCTCAAGGTAGCCTGGTCCGTTTTTTCCCCCTTTGTCGTTTCGATCCGGTTGATGATCGCGCTACTGTCGATCTTGCGGTTCCCCTTGATCATGATCTTCGCCACCCTCTCCCCACGGTCGTGGAAGTTGCGCAGCTTTTTGATCATTGCCTCGACGAGCAGGGGGAGATCTGCCTCTGATTCACCCTCTTCGAAAAAACGGGCTTCTCCCCCTCCCTTCCGCAGGTCATAGGCGTTCACGTCAAGGCTCAGGCGGCCGCCGACGGCGTTAAGGGTGGCCAGGCCGACGATATCGGCCCGGCCGGAGAGCGCCTCTTTTATCTCCTTCGCGGTGGGTTTTTCCCCGGCAATGGTTGTCGGGAAAAGTGCTTCCCGTTCCTTCCGGGAGAGCAGGGCGACCCCGTTTTTCTCCGCCTGTTGTTTGAGTGCCTGATTGAATTGTTCAACCAGGCCGTTTCGGCCGGGATCGAGGTTGACCTTCAAGGGGATGATGGATACGGCGGCGCCGGCCGCAAAAGCGGCGGTCGGTGCCATAAGGCATAGCAACAGGACCGGGAGGATAAGGCGTATTTTGGTCATACTTCCTAAGGGGTATCTTGACTATGGGTTGGGAATCGGCTGGAGGCGGCCGTCTTCCAGTTTGAGGCAGCGATCCATGGCCGCGGTCAGGTTCAGGTTATGGGTGACCATGATGGTCGAAAGACCCATCTCCTGGTTCAGTCCGCCGATCAATTCAAAGACCTTCTCTCCGGTATCGGGATCGAGGTTGCCGGTGGGCTCGTCGGCCAGAAGGAGGAGCGGCTTCATTATCAGGGCCCGGGCTAAAGCGATGCGCTGCTGTTCCCCGCCTGAGAGCTCGCCGACCTTGTGGCCGGTCCGGTCGGCCAGACCGACCCGGTCGATCATTTCCATGGCATCCCGGCGCAGGTCGCTGTGGGGCGAACGGCCGATGAGTCCGGGGATGAGGACGTTTTCAAGGGCGGTGAATTCAGGCAACAGGTGGTGGAACTGAAAGACAAAGCCGATGGTCCGGTTGCGGAAAATAGACATCTCCCGGTCGTCCTTGTCAAGGATGTTCTCACCCCGACAGTTGATGGTGCCGCTGTCGGGACGGTCGAGGGTGCCCAGGATCTGGAGCAGGGTGGTCTTGCCGATCCCGGAGGTGCCGGTGATCGCCAGCATCTCGCCTGCGGCCAGGTCGAGGTCGACCCCCGTCAGGATCGAAAGGGCCGGCCTGCCCGGCCTGGGGAATTTTTTTTCAATTCCGTGGGCCGAAAGGACCGTGGCGGAATCGTCCGGCAAAAGAGGGCCCATCATTCGTACCTCAGCGATACCGCGGGTTCGACCCGGGATGCCTGGCGGGCGGGATAGATGGTGGCGGCAAAGGTTATGGCTATGGCCGAGAGCGAGATGATAATCACGTCAAGGGGGACCACCTCCACCGGCAGGACCGACAGGGGATATACGTCGGGCAGGCGGATGAACTGGTATTTGGCGAGCAGGCCGCAGAGGGAGAGGCCGCCTGCGATACCGATGGCGGTGCCGACGGTGCCGACGATCAGCCCGTCAAGCATGAATATCCGCATGATCGCGCCGCTGGTTGCACCCATGGACTTCAAGATAGCTATGTCACGGTTCTTCTGCATCACCACCATGATCAGGGTGCTGACGATGTTGAAGGCCGCGACCATGATGATCAGGGCCACGGTCACCGCCAGGGCGGTCTTTTCCAGCTTGAGGGCCGAAAAGAGTGTCCGGTTCATCCTGACCCAGTCGCGAATGACAAAGCCGTGGCCCAGAGCGCTTTTAAGTCGGCTGCTTATTTTCGGGGCCTGGTAGATGTCATCCAGACGCAGTTCAAGGCCGTGGACCACATCTCCTAAGCCGAGGAGGTCGCGGGAGGCCTTGATCGAGGTGTATATAAGGGAAGAATCATACTCGAACATCCCGGTGTTGAATATCCCTACGACCCGGAAGGTCTTCATTCGGGGGATCACTCCCATGGGGGTTAGCGGGCCGTCCGGGGCGATTATTCTGACCTGGTCGTTGCGCATCACCCCTAATTGGCGGGCCATGTCCCGGCCGATGAGCAGGCCGGGGATATTGCCCTTTGCTGTTTCAAGGTCGGCGATGGAACTTTTTTTGAGGTATTGGTCGATGGCGATTACCCGGCCCGCGCTCTTGGGGTCGATGCCCCGCAACACCCCGCCCGAACCACCGTTGCCGGCGGTGATCATCACCTGGGCAAAGGTGTACGGGGTCACCCCTGCGACCCCGGGGAAGTGGGATATCTTCTCGGAAAGTTCCGCATAATCGGTCATCTCGTCTGCGAAACGCTGGACGATGACGTGGGAGTTTATCCCGAGGATCTTGTCCCGGAAGGCGTCGGTGAAGCCGGTCATCACCGCCAGGACCACGATCAGGGCCATTACCCCCACCGCCACCCCGGCCACCGAGATAAAGGTGATAACCGAGATGAAGCCCTGTTTCCTCCGGGCCGCGAGATACCTGCGGCTGACAAACCATTCAAAGTTCATTGTTTTACGGCCTTGTCAGCCATTGATCTCCGGTCTCATGTGGGGGAAGAGGATGACGTCCCGGATGCTTGGGGCGTCGGTCAAGAGCATGACCAACCGGTCGATGCCGATGCCTTCCCCTGCGGCGGGCGGCATCCCGTATTCGAGGGCGCGAATGAAGTCTTCGTCAAGTTCCGGGAAGATCTCGTCGTCGTCTCCCCGGTTTTCAATCTGTTTTTTCATCCGCTGCTTCTGGTCGACGAGGTCGTTGAGTTCGCTGAAGGCGTTGGCCATCTCCCGACCGGTGATGAAGAGCTCGAAGCGGTCGGTGACCTCCGGGTTTTCTTCGTTGCGCCGGGCCAGGGGGGAAATCTCGGTGGGATAGGAGGTGATAAAGGTCGGGTCGATCAGCTTCTCCTCAACCAGGAGCTCAAAGAGTTCGCTCTTGGCCTTGCCCGGGCCGGCCTCCGGGGGTAGCTCGATACCGCGCTCTTTTGCCTCGGTCATCACCTTTTAAGGATCATTCAATATCTTAAGGGGAATCCCGGCCACCTGGGTCAGGGCCTCATCCATGGTTATCCGTTTCCACGGCGGCGAGAGGTCCACCTCCTGGCCCTGGTAGTTGATGGTCATCGAGCCGTGCATCTCGGAGGCGATCCAGGAGACCATCTCCTCGGTCAGGTCCATCATGTCATGGTAGGTGGCGTAGGCCTGGTAGAATTCGAGCATGGTGAACTCGGGGTTGTGTCGAGTGGAAAGGCCTTCGTTCCTGAAGTTGCGGTTGACCTCGAAGACCCGTTCAAAGCCGCCGACCAGGAGTCTTTTCAGATAAAGTTCCGGGGCGATGCGCAGGTAGAGGTCGAGGCCCAGGGCGTTATGGTGGGTCTTGAAGGGCTTGGCGGTGGCCCCTCCTGCGATGGCCTGCATCATCGGGGTCTCGACCTCCATGAAACCGCGATTGGCGAGGAATTCGCGGACCATCCGGATGATTTCGATCCGGGCCCGGAAGCGGTCCCGGCTCTCCGGGGTGACGATCAGGTCGAGGTAGCGCTGGCGGTAGCGGGTTTCTTTATTGGTAAGGCCGTGAAATTTTTCCGGCAGGGGCCGCAGGCTCTTGGTGAGCACGGTGAGGGTTTTTGCCTGTACCGTGAGTTCACCGGTCCTGGTGAGAAAGATTGGCCCGGAAAAACCGACGATGTCGCCGATGTCCAGTTTTTTGAAGACCTGGTAGAGATCGGTCCCCACCACGTCCCTTTTGACATATACCTGGATCCGCCCGGAGTCGTCCTGGATGTGGAGAAAGGAGGCCTTGCCGAATTTACGCAAAGCCATGATCCGCCCGGCAATGGTGAATGAGGCGGCATGGGCATCGGGTTCGCCTTCCGCTGCCTCTTTTTTCCGTTCCAGGATGTTCTTGACTCGGTGCTCAGGCCGAAAATTATTGGCATAGGTGTTGACGCCGGCCTCAGTCAGTTCCTCGGCCTTTTTGTGTCGCTGCTGCATTATCTGGTTAAGGTCTTCCATATTTTGTTAGTTTTATTGTTTTTTTCAGCCGGTTATCTATCCGGCAAGGTATCTTGCCCGAAGCACCCTGGAGGTACCGGCGGTGAGTTCGAGGACCCGGACGGCCATCTCCGGGGGCAGGGAGCCGGTGCCGCAGCTCGGGGTGATCAGGGTCCGGTTCAATATTTCTCCCAGGTCGATCTCGGCCCCGCCAAGGGTGCGGGCCTGTTCCTCCCAGCGGTCAACCAGGCTGTCAACGGTCTCGGCCGCCACCTTCTCCGCGCTTCCGGTCGGAACGATTCCCCAGGCGATTATTCCGCCCCGGGCAAGAAAGTCAAGGACCTGGCCGCGGTCAGAGATGAAGCGGTCGAAATATCCGTGGGCGTCAAAACTTATTATGTCCACCCCGGCGGCGGGCGGCAAAAGCAGGCTCCAGTCGGTGTTGGCGCAGACATGGACTCCGGCGAGACCGCCGGAGGCGTGGATCGCCGCGGTGACTTCAGCGATCTCTCCGGCAAGTTCTTTTAAGTCAATGCTGATGAATGCCGATGAACCCAGACCGGCCAGGGCCGGTTCATCGATAAAGGTCAATACCGGTTTTCCTGCGGCGGCAAGCATCCTGGTCTGCCAGCCAGCCTTGCCGGCCAGCCCCTTGACGACCATGTCCTTCAGCTCCGGGTTGTAATAGGCCAATCTCTGGGCCTGGTCCTTGAGCCCGGTGAGCAGGGTAAAGGGGCCGGTGATCTGTCCCTTGAAGGCCACGGCCTTGTCCAAGGATGGCGCTCTCTCTGCCAGGAGGTAGAGCCCGGCGGCAAGTTCCCGTCTGACCGTGAAGCGGGCCGGGGGCGTTGCCGGGGCTTCCTCAAGGGCCAGGTAGTCCTCGAAGAAGTGGAGCATCTCCTCGGCAAGTCCCGGGTCGTCGGCGGCGAAGAAGGTGCGACCGTCTTCCTTCCTGATCCCGGCCAGGCCTTCAGAAAACTGCTGGAGCATGCCCTCGTCGGGGTTGCCGGGGAGCTGTGGCCACAGGGGGATCTCAGGGGTGTGGGCGAGGATCAGGTCAAGGGCCTCGCTGTGGTCGGAAAGGGGCAGGCTGCCGATAAGGGTGGGGAGTCCGGCGGCGGCAAATTGGGCGGATTGGGGGTGGTTTGTCGTACAGTTCATTGTTTTCTTTGGGAAAATTTGCTTGCCGGAGCCTTATATTTTAAAAAAAGTATTGCTAACAACATTGGGGGGGGTTGTCAATCTATTTCAGGTTGCTGATAGCGCCATTAATCAGCGGTCGATTGGGGCAAGGCGGTCGTTTCGATCAGGTATTATGTGGTGATGGCTTTTGCTAAGGATCACGATTGCTATACACCTCTGTCTCGCTATCGCTATCGATTTAAGATAGCTCATAGCTTGCAGGGGCTTCCTCGCGTTGCCTGTTTTCCTGTTTATTTGAGTGCCATGCCGACCACTAAAGCATCCTGGATCGCTGCACATTTCAAAGCTTATTATTTTTCGATAGCGATACCGATAGCGATACCGATACCGTATTTTCGTGCTGTCGATTTATGGGTAATAGGCAGGGCCAAAGTGTTTTTTATGAGTTCAGCGTCTTTATTGACGGCCATTATATTGACTGGCCGGGCCATATTGATTAATCTTTTGTGTTTACGCGAGAGTGGCGGAATTGGTAGACGCACTGGACTTAGGATCCAGCCCACGTGAGTGGATGGGGGTTCAACTCCCCCCTCTCGCACCAGCATAACCTATTGGGAATAAGGCCGCGAGCGAACGCCCGCGTTGTTTTTTGCTTCACAATAACATGTAAGCGATCACAGGGCACCACACCTTGCGGCGATCGGGCCGTCTCACGTACGACCCTGTACGCTACGCCGGCCCGCTTGCCGCAATCTGTGGCACCCTGCAATCGCTTACAGGTTGGGAGGCGGGTCGACTCTGGGTGCAGTATCCTGATGATTGGTTACAATAACATTTAACATAAGGAAAAAAATGATGGACGTCAGTGTAGAAGAGGTCAACGACCTTACCCGGATATTGAAGATTTCCCTTGCCGCGGACCAGGTCGGCGGCGAACTGGAAAAGGCCTACAAGAAGCTCAATAAAGAGGTCAGCCTTAAGGGGTTCCGCAAGGGCAAGGTGCCCCGTAGCGTGTTGGAGAAGAATTTCGGCGACCGGGTAAAGGAAGAGGTTGCCGACCGTCTGGTCCAGGAGACCTATTTCGACGCCCTGGAAAAAAGCGGCCTCGACGCGGTGGTCCACCCTGAGATCAATGAGTTTGATTTCCCCGAGGAGGGCGGTTTTGTCTACTCGGCCGAGGTCGATGTTCGGCCGACCTTTGAGGCCGCGGACTATAAGGGCCTCAAGGTCGAATTACCCAGGGTGGAGGCGAGTGACGAGGAGATTGACGAGCGGATCGAGGCCCTGCGTAAGGAACACGCCCCGCTCAAGACCATCGACGACCGGCCGATAAAGGATGGCGATCTGGTGGTGCTTGACGCCCAGGGGTACAACGAAGGCAAATCCCTTCCCCAGGTACAGCTGACCGACTACAGCCTTGAGGTCGGCTCCGGCTATCTCGGGCCTGAATTTGAAAATGCCGTTCTCGGGATGGACCCGGGCAGTGAAGGTTCTTTTGAGACCGAGTTCGGGGCTGACCATCCTAATCCGGTCCTGGCCGGCAAGAAGATCGAGTTCAGGGTTACGATCAAGGCGATTCGCGAGCGGGTCCTCTCCGAGGTCGATGACGAATTCGCCAAGGACGTGAATGAGGAGTTCGCCACCGTTGTCGACCTGCGCGCCTTCATCGCCGAAAAGATCAAGGGGGAAAAGGAAGATGCCTCGTCCGGCAGCTTCAACGACCGGATCATGCAGGAGCTCCTTGATAAACACCAGTTCCCGGTGCCGGAGCGCCTGGTCCGTTATGAGGTCAAGGCCCTGGTCGAGGAAATGGAAGAGAACCTGACGAACGCCAATACCAACATGGAGGCGGCCGGCATAAATCGCCAGGAATTGGAGGAACGCTACCAGGAACTGGCCGAAAAAAGGGTCCGGGGAGACTTTGTCCTGAAGAAAATCGCCGAGGTCGAGGAGATAAAGGTCGAAGACGACGATGTTGAGAGGGGCTTTGCCCGGATCGCGGAAAAATATAAGATTAAGATCGACGAGGTGAAGAAGTATTTCGCCAAGCGCGACGACCTCCTTCCCTTCCTTAATGAACTTTTAAGTGAAAAGATCCTTGAATTTTTGAAGGAAGAGTCCGACATCACTTATGTGGACCCTGAACCGGCCGCCGAGGCCGCAGCGGAAGGAGAATGAATATGAGCCTTGTCCCAATGGTGGTCGAGCAGAGCCCCCGCGGCGAACGCGCCTTTGACATATATTCCCGTCTCCTGAAGGAACGGATTATCTTTCTCGGCACCGCGGTAAACGATGATATCTCCAACCTGATCGTCGCCCAATTGCTCTTTTTAGAGGCGGAAGATCCGGACAAGGATATCACCTTCTATATCAATTCCCCCGGCGGGGTGGTCACCGCCGGTATGGCCATCTACGACACCATGCAGTATGTAAAGTGCGATATCGCCACATTGTGCATGGGCCAGGCCGCCAGTATGGGCGCGGTGCTTCTCGCGGCCGGGATCTCCGGCAAGCGGTACGCCCTGCCCAACGCCCGGATCCTGATCCATCAGCCCATGGGCGGTTTCCATGGACAGGCCAGTGATATCGATATCCATGCCAGGGAGATCCTGCGGATGCGCAAGGACTTAAACGGGATCCTCGCCAGACATACCGGCCGGAAAATCAGTAAGATCGCCAAGGATACTGAACGGGATTTTTTCATGAGTGCGGTTGAGGCCAAGGATTATGGTATAATAGATAAGGTGTTGACCAAGCGCGAGGAATCCCGGGAGGAATCTTGATCGATGACTAAGGACGGTAAAAAGACCCCACTGGTGAAGTGTTCGTTTTGCGGCAAGGGCCAGGATGATGTCCAGAAACTCATCGCCGGCC
>Ga0114931_10008474_pt1 | contig 12446 bp, 13 predicted proteins | sample 2SBtaG_FD_89579 | JGI IMG/M metagenome (GOLD analysis project Ga0114931, IMG submission 89579) | Deep subsurface microbial communities from Kolumbo volcano to uncover new lineages of life (NeLLi) - 2SBTROV14_V59a metaG | ecosystem: Environmental > Aquatic > Marine > Volcanic | place: Kolumbo...
CGCGGTGATGTGCTGCCCAGGACAATAATGCCGCCGCACGACCCGCGTTAACCGACTTGAAGCAACCACGGGTCGCAAAGTGCATGTTCGAACGCAAATCCACACAAACCAGGACCGGTCTTTCGCGCTCCTCACGATACAACTTCGTAAACGCCGTCGTGCTGCGCGCAGTGACGCGCCAGTCGATGCTGCGCGGATCGTCGCCCGGCTGATAGGGACGCGATTCATCGAACTCCATGCCGCGGCCGCGAAAGTGCGAGACATAGGCACCAGTCTGCAACGAGTTCACTCGCAGAACGTCGAGAGCAATCGCCCTCGCAGGCCCATTGAGACGAATCAACCCGGCCTGGCTTACGCTAACCGGTGAAGCATCTTCATATATGTGCTCCAGGCGCGGCACTACGGCACTCCGACGCCATCCAGTACGCCCGCGATAACCGAGTTTGAATCCACTCCATCTGCCTCGGCCTCGAAACTCAACACCAGCCTGTGGCGCAGTACGTCGGGGGCAACCGCCTGAATGTCTTCGGGACCGACAAAATCACGACCGGACAACCAGGCGTGCGCACGTGCGGCTCGGTCGATTCCCATACTGGCACGCGGACTCGCGCCGTAAAGTACCTGGCCTTCGAGATTCGAATTAACCGTACCCGGCTTACGGGTAGCAACGACAACGTTAACGATATATTCCTCGAGCTCCGGTGCCAGATGCAGATTGAGGATGTCCTGGCGTGCTTGCATGACTGACGATCTCGCCAGCAGTTCCGGTGGCGCGAACATGTCTCGCTCAGCCTGTTTCGCTTCGTCGCGATTCAACACCAGGATACGTCGCTCGTCTTCAATCGTTGGATAGCCAACCTCGACATGCAACAGGAATCGATCCAGCTGTGCTTCCGGCAGCGGGTAGGTACCCTCCTGTTCAATCGGGTTTTGCGTCGCCATCACCATGAACAGGTCTTCAAGCGGGTAGCTCTTGTCGCCGACCGAAATCTGCCGCTCTTCCATCGCCTCAAGCAGTGCCGACTGTACTTTGGCTGGAGCACGGTTGATCTCATCGGCAAGAATCAGGTTGTGAAACAGCGGTCCCTTGCGAAACTCGAAGGTCCCTTCCTGTGGACGATAGATATCGGTACCGGTCAAATCCGCCGGCAACAGATCCGGTGTGAATTGCAGGCGATGGAAGTCGCCCTCGATACTTTCCGCAAGCACTTTGATCGCACGCGTCTTGGCCAGACCCGGCGCACCCTCAACGAGCAGGTGTCCGTCACACAAGAGAGCAATCAACATACGATTGATCAGGTGAGCCTGACCGATAATCAGCCCGCTCGCGTGAGTTTCAAGTTTCTGGAATTGTTCTCTGACGCTCATTAATTACTCCGAAGTATGCAGCGGCGTGCCATTCTAGTGGTGATGCATCTGAAGACCAACCAGTCGCATCAATTTTTCCCAATTTTTCCGGTCCAGTTAAGTAGTATTGGCCTCAATTCTGACAATCGATAGGCTGAAGCATTGCAAGCAGCACAAAAAAAGCCTCTTATTGCGCAAAAGTTTTCCCTTATTGGCCTGCTTGCGTTCGGCCCCCTGGTTGCCTGCGAGCCGACTGCGGTAGAGCCACCTGCTACTCCACCTGCGTCTGTCGATACCGGCTGCGGCGTAAACGGTGCCCTGCAAACCGCTTTGTTCGGTAGTTTACAGACCGCCGTAAACTGGTCAGGTTCCGAAATGATGTGTGAAAGCATGCAACGGCCCGATGGTGAGGGAATTCGACTACGATTTGCCGGACCTGTCGCAGAACAGCAACTCGCGATAATTATTGCTATCCCTGGTATGCGGCGTGCCCAAAACACGGTCGAATTACCCAGCAATGTCACCACGACCGTCGAAGGCAGTGGGCGATTTTTTAGTACACCAAACCTTGACTCCTGCTGGACAGACATCGATTCGCAGGCGGCAGTTTCGGGTGAGAAAGATTCCGACTCGATTTCCGGAACGCTCTATTGCGTGGCACCATTGGGTGAAGTGAATGGTGATGCGGCTGTATCGATCCCTGAATTGTCCTTTACCACAATTGTAGAGTGGAAAGAAAAATGACGCGTACTCTGTCTATGGTCATGATCGCCGGCACAATGCTGGTGAGCTTCATTTCATGCGGTGCACCCGCAGAGACGGAATCTGCCGGCGTGCCATCGCTGGACGGCGATTTCGACCGCGGCACGCTAGCGATCGAATCGGATGATGGCGTTCGTCATGAGCTCGATATCTACCTCGCGACAAACTTTGATCAGCAACGTCGTGGCCTGATGTTCGTGCGCAGGATGCCAGAGAACACCGGCATGTTATTTGTCTACGAGGATAGCGGTATGCACTCCATGTGGATGAAGAATACCTACATCCCGCTGGATATGGTTTTCGCCCGGGCTGACGGCTCCGTCTCATCCGTCATACACGACACGCAGCCCCTGTCACTGACCTCACAAGGCTCAATCGAAGCGGTCAACTACGTGCTGGAATTGAATGCCGGTACGGCAAGGCGCCTGAAGATCGGCAGACATAGCCGTATCACCTGGGAACCGGCCGATCACTGAAAGCGCTATCCGTCTTGCAGCGTAGCGACGATCGAGTCGGCAAGGTAGGTAACGTTGGCGGGCGTAATACCGGCGACGTTGATACGACTGGAGTCCACCATATAGACGCCGAAGTCTTTCTTTAGCCGGGCAACCTGCTCCACCGTAATCCCGAGGAAGCAGAACATGCCGGTGGCACGCGCCAGATGAGAGAAATCGTGGTCCGGTGCCTTTTCCACCAGGGCATCGTGCAGCAATGCACGCATCGCAATGATTCGCTCGCGCATTTCGGCGAGTTCGGCGATCCAGGCGCTGCGCAGTTCATCGTCGTGCAGAATCAGGCTGACGACAGCCGCACCGTGATCCGGTGGTACGGAGTAGATCGTACGCACGAGGTTGTTGACCTGGCTGCTGACAATGTCACGCGTCGCGCTGTCGGTGGCCAGCAAAGACAAGGTCCCGACCCGATCGCGATACAGGCCGAAATTCTTTGAGCACGAGGTCACGACCATCATTTCCGGAACCCGTTCCGCCATGAGACGCACCGGATAAGCGTCGCGGTCAATATCGTCCACAAAGCCCTGGTAGGCCATGTCGATGAACGGCACCAGTTTTCGCTCCACCAGTACTTCCGTGATCGCCTGCCATTGCTCGATTGAAGGGTCCAGTCCGGACGGGTTGTGGCAACAGGCATGCAAGAGCACCACGTCGCCGGCCGGAGCCGCACGCAAAGTAGCCAGCATCTCGTCGAACCTGATGACGTGTTTGTCTGTGTCGTAATAGGGATACGGCTTTAACGTCACGCCGGCGCCCGACAGCAAGGGCACGTGGTTAGCCCAGGTCGGCTCGCTGACCCAGACTGACGCGCCAGGCGATGCACGCATAATCATCCCCGCCGCCACTCGCAGAGCTCCGGATCCGCCCGGTGCCTGAATGGTCGTCAGTCGATCGTCGGGACTCGCGTCGCCAAAAATCAGCGCCTGCATTGCTGCATTGAAATCGGCGGCACCGGCCGTACCGATGTAGGACTTGCTCTCCTGCGTGTCGATCAGAATCTGTTCTGCGCACTTGACGACCTTGAGTACCGGCGTTTTGCCGTCTTCGGTCCGGTACACGCCGACGCCCAGATCGATTTTTTCCGGGCGCGGATCGTTGCCGTACTCCGCGATCAGCCCGAGAATGGCGTCCGCCTGCGCCGGCTGCAGTGATTCAAACACGTTTTTTCTCCGCTCTAGAGAGGGTTTGTGGTGTCTACAGTCGCGCATTGTACACACAAAAACGCCGGCTCAAAGGCCGGCGTTTCCTGTTGCAATTGTAAGCCTTGATCAGGCTTTCGGGGCCCATACAGAACACCAGCCCGAGGCGGAAACAGATTTGCCCGGGAAAATCTGGCAGGGACGCCATGCGTCACCCTCTGTGCCCTGCAGCAGCGCACAGCTGGCGCAGCTTTGGTCCGCGGCAGGATTCGTCCGCGTTGCTGCGTCAACGGTTGACGAATCGTTCGTATACTTCATCGCCTGCGCCATCGGATCGTCTGCTGACAAATGCGGTAATTCGTCCGCTCGCGCTTCGCGGCCCGGTTGTACCAGACAGGCTGTTGCTGCAACGGCTGACAGCTGAATAAATTTACGACGTGGGATTGTGCTCACCGGAATCTCCTTAAAATTCTTATGTTACCGGCGCGCATTCTACCCAAGTTTTATGAACGCGAGCACAACGACTTATGCATAAGAAATGGGCGGGTTTATGAGAATGGTTCTCATTGCAGCCTGTAGGCCGCGTCGCTGGGATATACTGGGTGACCCAAACGATGATTTGAAGCGCCGATGGACACCAGCAGCCTTGCGATTACCGTTAACAGAATCAGTGCCGATTCCGCAAATGCGCTCGACCGGGAGCCCGTTGAAGACCGGGTCGACCTCGCTCCCCATTCGGTGTCGAACCCCTCGTTAGCGACGCTGGTCACGGGAATTCCGTTACTCGCTGCGGTCGGCGCGCCGTCCAGCCTTGCGGTACGATTGGCGAACGAATTCAATGTATCGCTGGTCGGATTTCTGCGTGACAATGCCTTTAATATTTACTCCGCCGGGGAGCGTATTAACTGATGGCTCGAATTGACGAACAAACGACGCGCGAAATCGTCGCACAGTATGACGGTAAGCCGGAAATGCTGGTGCAGATTCTGCAGACTATTGTTTCTCGCTGCGGCTGGATACCACCGGAAACGATTCGCCAGCTTGCCGAAGAACTCAACCTGTCGCGCGCAGAGGTACACGGTGTTATTGAGTATTACCACGACTTCAGGACCGGGGAGCCAGGCAAACATATTGTCAAGATTTGCCAGGCCGAAGCGTGCCAGGCCATGGGCAGCCGTGAACTGACAGAGCAGGCGAAAAAGATGCTGGCGATAAACTTTAATGACACGGCAAACGATATCACTCTCGAACCCGTGTACTGCCTTGGCAACTGTGCCTGTTCACCCGCCGTGATGATCGATGGCAAAACCTATGGCCGGGTCGACGAATCCCGGTTTACATCCCTCCTCGATACAATGCGGGGGAATGACTAGTGGCCAGGACAAAAATTTATGTGCCACGAGAAACCGCAGCGGTCTCGGTCGGTGCCGATGAGGTTGCACTCGAGATTGCGCGGGTCGCGAAGCAAACAACCACCGGCATAGAAATCATCCGCAATGGCTCCTGGGGTGCAAGCTGGCTGGAACCGCTGGTCGAAGTTGAAGTGGACGGCACACGCATCGCTTACGGCAACGTCGGCACCGACGATGTTGCCGGGATGTTCGCAGCCGGGCTGATCACCGGTGGCGAACACGAACGTCGGCTCGGGCCTGTGGACGAAATTCCCTACCTGATCAAGCAGGATCGATGGACATTCTGGCGCTGTGGACTCATCAACCCCCTGTCGATTGAGGACTTTGAACTGCACCAGGGTTTCAAGGCACTCAAGAAAGCCTTTGCCGACGGTGCCGGGGCAGTGCTCGACAATGTAACGGCTTCGGGCCTTCGTGGCCGCGGCGGCGCTGGTTTCCCGACCGGCATCAAATGGCAAACGGTTGCTGACGCGCCGGGCGAGCAAAAATACATCGCGTGTAATGCTGACGAAGGTGACAGCGGCACCTTCTCGGATCGCCTGCTCATGGAAGGCGACCCCTTCGGTCTCATCGAGAGCATGGCGATTGCCGGTTTTGCTGTCGGCGCCAGCAAAGGCTACATCTACCTGCGCTCGGAATACCCGCTGACCCATTCGATTTTGTCCCGGGCGATCGAGTCGGCCCGTGCTGCCGGATGGCTCGGCGATGACATCAAAGGCAGTGGCTTCGACTTCGATATCGAACTGCACCTCGGTGCCGGCTCCTATGTCTGCGGCGATGAAACCGCCATGCTCGAAAGTCTCGAAGGCAAGAAAGGGCTGGTGCGGACCAAACCGCCACTGCCCGCAATTAGCGTACTGTTCGGCGCGCCCACCGTTGTAAATAACGTCGTTACGCTGGCCTCGGTGGCGAACATCATCAACCTGGGTGGTGAGCGCTACGCCGGCATGGGCGTGAATCGCTCCAAAGGAACACTCGCTTTTCAGCTGGCGGGAAACATCAAACGCGGCGGATTGGTCGAAAAGGCTTTCGGCATCACCTTACGCGACCTGATCGAAGACTGGGGCGGCGGCACGGCCAGTGGCCGGCCGGTGAAAGCCGTCCAGGTCGGGGGCCCGCTCGGCAGCTATATCCCGGCCGAGCAGTTCGATACGCCCATGGACTACGAAGCATTCGTCGACATCGGTGCAATGATCGGACACGGCGGCATCGTCGTTTTTGATGACACGGCCGATATGGCGCAGCTGGCGCGATTTGCCATGGAATTCTGTGCAATCGAGTCCTGCGGCAAGTGCACACCGTGTCGGATTGGCTCAACCCGGGGCGTTGAGGTCATCGACAAGATGATCGACGGCGACAACAAAGACGAAAACTACGAACTGCTGCTCGATCTATGCGACACGATGGAAGATGCCTCTCTTTGTGCGATGGGGGGAATGACCCCATATCCTGTTAGAAGTGTTCTAAAATACTTTGCAGAAGACTTTGCGTCTTCGAAAGAGCATTAGGCTATGAATAAAGTCCGCCAGACCGATTTGGGAACGCCCGCCTCCGCCAGCACTGAGACTGTGCAGGTCGAAATCGATGGCATGCCGGCGACGGTAAATGCCGGTTCCAGCATCCTGCGTGCCGCCCGTGAGAGCGGTGTCGACATTCCCAAGCTCTGCGCCACCGACAGCCTCAAGCCATTCGGTTCCTGCCGTATGTGCCTGGTTGAGATCGAGGGCCAGAAAGGCTACCCGGCATCGTGTTCGACCCCGGTCGAAGACGGCATGAAAATTCATACGCAGAGCAACGAGCTGTCGAAGATTCGCCGCAATGTCATGGAGCTGTATATTTCCGATCATCCGCTCGATTGCCTGACCTGTTCGGCAAACGGCGATTGCGAATTGCAGGACATGGCGGGCGCGGTCGGCCTGCGCGACATACGCTACGGTTTCGACGGTGAGAACCACCTGGACGGCGGCATTGATGCCAGCAACCCCTACTTCCAGTTTGATGCCAGCAAGTGCATTGTCTGTTCGCGCTGCGTGCGTGCCTGCGATGAGGTTCAGGGTACGTTTGCCCTGACGATTCAGGGCCGCGGTTTTGAGTCCAGAGTCTCGGCGGGTATCGACGAGGGCTTCCTCGATTCGGAATGTGTCTCCTGCGGCGCCTGTGTGCAGGCCTGCCCGACTGCGACACTTATGGAAAAGAGCATCGTCGCTCATGGCCAGCCGGACCACAGTGTCGCCACTACCTGTGCCTATTGCGGTGTTGGCTGCTCATTCCAGGTCGAGATGAAGGGTGACCAGGTGGTGCGCATGACACCGAGTAACGACGGTCAGGCAAATCACGGTCACTCCTGCGTGAAAGGCCGTTTTGCCTGGGGCTACGCGTCGCATAAAGATCGTGTCATGAAACCGATGATTCGTGAAACCACGGACAATCCCTGGCGTGAAGTGAGTTGGGAAGAGGCGATTCAATACACGGCGCAGCGCTTCAAGGAGATTCAGGGAAAATACGGTCGCAAATCGATCGGTGGCATAACCTCGTCACGTTGCACGAATGAGGAAGTTTATGTCGTACAAAAAATGGTTCGCGCTGCCTTCGAAAACAATAACGTCGATACCTGTGCGCGTGTTTGCCACGCGCCTACCGGCTACGGACTAAAAACCACTCTGGGTACCTCTGCCGGAACGCAACCATTCGACAGCGTCATGGACACCGATGTGATGGTTATCATTGGCTCGAACCCGACGGCTGCTCATCCCGTATTCGCGTCGCAAATGAAACGGCGCTTGCGTGAGGGTGCGAAACTGATCGTTATCGATCCACGTGAAATCGGTTTGGTTCGTTCTGCACATATCGCCGCGGAGTACCACATCGCCTTATCGCCGGGTACTAATGTACCGGTGATAAATGCTTTGGCGCATGTCATTGTCAGCGAAGGGCTGGTCGACGAAGACTATGTTCACGAGCGCTGCGACCTTGAGTCGTTCGAAGCCTGGAAAGCAATGATTCTGCGACCGGAAAATTCACCGCAAGCCGTTGCGAAAATTGCCGGCGTTGACGCAGAAACCCTCCGCGCTGCAGCCCGTTTGTATGGCGCCGCGAACAACGGCGCGATTTATTACGGTCTCGGCGTTACCGAACACAGCCAGGGTTCAACCATGGTCATGGGCATGGCCAACCTCGCGATGGTCACCGGCAACCTCGGTCGTTCCGGCGTCGGCGTTAACCCGATGCGTGGGCAGAATAATGTGCAGGGCTCTTGCGATATGGGCTCCTTCCCACACGAACTGCCCGGCTACCGGCCCGTCTCCGGCGACGAAGTACGCGGTCAGTTTGAAAAACACTGGGGCGTCACGCTCGACCCGGAACCCGGGTTCCGCATCCCCAACATGTTCGACGCAGCCTGTGCCGGCGAATTCAAGGGCATGTATATTCAGGGCGAGGATCTCGCTCAATCGGATCCCAATACGCATCACGTCGAAGCGGCGCTGAGCAACATGGAGTGCATCGTCGTACAGGATCTATTCCTGAACGAGACAGCCAAATTTGCGCATGTTTTTCTGCCCGGAACATCCTTCCTCGAAAAGGACGGCACCTTTACCAACGCCGAACGCCGTATCAATCGTGTGCGACCGGTGATGCCGCCCAAACAAGGCAAGCATGAGTGGCTGATCACACAGCAATTGGCGCAGGCAATGGGCTACGACATGAACTATCAATCGTCGGCCGCAATCATGGACGAAATCGCAGAGCTCACGCCGGCCTTTAATAACGTCAGCTTCAAATTGCTCGATGAAATGGGCAGCGTGCAGTGGCCATGCAACGAGGCAGCACCAAAAGGAACGCCGGTGATGCATGTCGAACAGTTCGTGCGCGGCAAGGGACTCTTCGTCGAGACCGACTACGTGCCGACTGAAGAAAAGACCAACCGAAAATTCCCGTTGTTGCTGACGACCGGAAGAATTCTTTCACAGTACAACGTCGGCGCTCAGACACGCCGCACCGAGAACAACGTCTGGTATGCCGAAGACACGCTCGAAATTCATCCGCATGACGCGGAAACACGCGGCGTACGCGATGGCGAACTCGTATCACTGGCGAGCCGCAAAGGTGACATTACTTTGCGAGCCGAACTCACGACGCGTGTAAAACCGGGCGTCGTTTATACAACTTTCCACAACCCGGAAACGGGTGCGAACGTCGTCACCACCGAGCACAGCGACTGGGCGACGAGCTGTCCTGAGTACAAGGTAACGGCCGTGCAAATCGCACCGGCCTCACATCGCTCCAGTTGGCAGGAAGAGCATTCGGTGCGTGCTGGAAAACAGGGTCAGATTGCTGACGTCCCGAATTAGAAAGGCCCCGGCATTGCTGCCCGGGGCCTTCACATTCGCGATCTTGCTAATGTCGCATTACTTCGATCCGCGACGATCCCTTCGGTGACTGCGCTTGTCGTGCCTGCGCCCTATGCGATCGCCTTTCCTGTCCAGACGTCGATCGACACGATCACCCTTGCGGTCGAGCCGACGGTCGACACGATCACCCTTGCGGTCGAGCCGACGGTCGACACGATCACCCTTGCGATCCAGTCGATCTGAAAGTCGGTCTCTGCCCGCGTCCGCGGCCCGATCAGATGCCCGATCGAGACGACGATCCACGCGGTCGCCTTTGCGGTCAAGCCGCTCGTCGATACGATCGCCGCGATTATCCAGTCGTCGGTCAATCCTATCACCCTTGTTATCGAGTCGCTCCTCGATACGATCGCCGCGATCGCTGATACGATCGGCGACCTGGTCCGATTCCTGGGCCGAGGCGTTACTGGCCAGAAGGCCAAGCCCGGCGATGATCAGTCCGATTTTCGTGGCATCCCAAACACTCCATGTATTCATGTCTCTACTCCTTGTATTCAAAGTTTGTTGTCTTGTTAGAGTGTTTAACGTTCGATGAGCATCGAGGTTGACAAGAAACTGTTTGCAGCCTTACGGCTGCCGCTTCGCCTCGCGGCCTGGGGGCCGCTCCTACAACGATTTATCGTCTTCTTCTTTTCCGTCAAAGAGCCAGGCTTCAATGTGTTTTTTTACGTAGACAGGAAACAACCAGAATGCCAGCCCGAGCCCTATGGCACCAAAAGGCGGTGCCAGCTGTACGATATTTACCGGCCACATGAATGCCTGCACTGTATTTTGGAACGAGTCGATGATGAAGGCCAGAACAAAGCTTAGGATCTCACCTTCGAACAACAGGTGGATCTGCTTGAAGTCGTCTACAAAGGAAGCGACTTCAAGCAGCGTCAAGGTCACTGCAAAACCGCAAGCATAGAGCCCCGCGCCACGGACATGCCAGACCTTGCGGAACCAGTTCCGAAACCAGCCATGCGACTTGCCAGGCAGCGCACGCGCTTCCCGGTGCAGTCGCTCCGATAGCGATGGCTTGTTCAGGATTTGTCGAGCTTGGTGATTTTCGAGCCTTCCAGTGTCAGGTTATACATCAGTCCTTTCGAACCGAAAATAAAGCCGACCACCGGATCGCTTACGTTTTCGCTATCGATCGTCTTGCCACCACCCAGATCAATCAACGCGACCGAACCGTCCACGCCGACTTTCCAGCCACTGGACTCGCGAAACTTCTGCAAGGACTTCTGGGTCATGAATGCGATGACGATCGACTTCGCCTGAGCCCCGAGTTGCAATCCAACCGAGCCTGAAGTCGTGCGGTAATAGGCAACCGTTTTCCCACCGATGCGCAAAACACCCTCGCCCGTCTCGGCGCCCAGACCAATTCCGACCTTGATGACTCTTGGAAAAACGAGGTACCCGGCCGCCTGGTTAAGAAACACCTCCGAGCCACTGATGTCATCCTTGAAGACCTGCAAAGCCTCATCGGCCCTTCTGTCGATCTTACCCGCGGATGCCGCCAGCACCACGCTTGTAAACAACATTGTGACTAACATACTGCCCATTCGAAGTACTTTTCTGTTTGCTTTCATCATCCCGTTCCTGTGATCTGTCGGCGCGGCCAGGAGGCCCACCTTGCGTGCGGCTACTTGAGTACACCTATAATAGCCCATAGTTCGTTTGGAGATTAATGCGGCATACCTGAACCGCTACTGAATTCGTGACATCGCGGTCAGAAATGCGCCCAGCATCCGTCGCAGGGTAGCACGTAGTACTTCGGCCTTTTCGGCATCGAACCTGCCTGTCTCTTCGGACATATACGCCCGTTGTGCAATCTCCAGTTGCAGCGCATGCACGCCATTGCCGGGAGCGCCATAATGGCGGGTAATGTAACCGCCCCTGAAACGGCCATTGATCGCTGTACTGAAGGCGCTCGCGGTCACAACTGAGGCAACGGCCGCTTCCATGCCCTGATCGCAACTCGCACCACTGTTACTGCCGAGGTTTAGCTCCGGCAGCTCGCCCTCAAACAGCCGGGGGACAACGCTCGGTATCGAGTGCGCATCCCACAGTAATGCGAAACCGTGTCTGGCCCGCAGGGTATCCAGCGTGTCGCGAATATGCGCATGATAGGGCAGCCAGTACTGCTCAATGCGTTGCGCTTTTTCACCCTCGTCTACACCGCCTGAGCGATATAGAGGCTCACCAGCGAATGTCTGCAATGGACAAAGCCCTGTCGAGATCTGTCCGGGATACAGGCCGGCGTCGTCGGCCGGACGATTCAGGTCAACAACGTATCGAGAGTAATTCGCTATCAGCACGTTAGCACCCATGTCGGCTGCAAAATCATACAGTTGTGCAACATGCCAGTCCGTATCCGGTATCGACAGCCCCGCTTCAGTCATGCGTACCCGAATATCTTCAGGCAAATCGCGTCCGTCATGGGGCACACTAATGAGCAGCGGCGAATCTCCTTGCTGAAATCGAAACACAGAACTCATGTGGCCAGGCTGGGCAGCACCGAGGCCGCATGTTCGCAGTAAATACCGTGGTCAATTGTTGCCGCAACCCGGCGAATATCGGAAGACAGTGACCGGTCCTCCTCGTAGGCAGGCGACATTTCGCGCAAGTCAGTGATCACCGCTTCGATAACCGGCGAGCTTTTCTTCGGACGGTGAAATTCAATACCCTGCGCCGCGGCCAGGAGTTCGATCGCGACGATGTCCGCAACATTGTCGAGCATCGTGTGCAATCGTCGCGCGGCAAAAGTCGCCATGCTGACATGATCTTCCTGGTTGGCCGAAGTCGGCAGACTGTCGACACTGGCCGGATGCGCATGTGACTTGTTTTCGGAGGCCAATGCGGCAGCGGTCACCTGCGCCATCA
>Ga0114931_10008475_pt1 | contig 12445 bp, 9 predicted proteins | sample 2SBtaG_FD_89579 | JGI IMG/M metagenome (GOLD analysis project Ga0114931, IMG submission 89579) | Deep subsurface microbial communities from Kolumbo volcano to uncover new lineages of life (NeLLi) - 2SBTROV14_V59a metaG | ecosystem: Environmental > Aquatic > Marine > Volcanic | place: Kolumbo...
AACTACATCGGCGGGCCGTTTCTCGCCTTTTGGTCCTTTAGGCATCGTCGATTTTCTTTGAATACGCCCGTCCGAAATAGCCTGTGCCGTCACCGTGATGGTTTCCCGGTTCATATCTGAAAGTGCAATGATTTGCGTCGGCAAATTGCTTGGCTTCTGTAACTATAGTTTTTTCCCCAAAAGCCGCAGCCATGAAGCGATCATCAACCATCAGCGATATCCCAGGCCCAATCCGATCAAGGATGCCTTTCAGTCGCGCTTGGGTTTGCTCTTGGTTTTCCATGCACCCAATATATGGCATGATGAGAACGAACGCGATAGGGAATCATCCCCGTCGAATTTCAAACTGAGACACTACCGTCGCGCCGCTGCGGTGGATTCCCGCGCATAGTCGCGTTATACTGTTGGGTTAAGCGTGACTCCCATGGGGTGGGTTTCGGCGCGCTGGAAACACCAACCGGACCCGAAGGCACGATCCGTCCGGGGCGTATTCAGAATGGGAGGCGGAGTGAAGCGTGGTGCCGCCCGTGCCAGCCGAGCAAAGAGGGAAGGCACGTAAGATGCTGTGCGGACTTGCAGTGTTGCCCGCGTGCGGCGCCACGGCCGGCAACCCTGATCTCCGCAGTTACCGCCTTCCCGCAAGACATCACACCCCGTAACCACAGCCCAGGGAGACGAACCATGTCGAGTGCTGTTCGGATCATTCAGGGGCAATTCGGTCGGGTCGCGCTGCTGGATATGGACCGGCCGCTGGTGACCCACGCGTATTCGCAGTGTCATGTCCTGCTCAAGGCCAGCGGCGCCGATACATATTTCGGTGTTCGGGACGGCCTGCAACCTCTGACGGACGAAACGGCGGTTCTCGTCAATACCTGGGAGCCTCATTATTACGGGCACGAGGACGGAGCGCCCGAAACCGTCATCCTCGCGCTCTACATCGAGCCGTCCTGGTTGGCTTCGCTTGACGGTGTGCTGGCGAGCAGCGCCCATCCGCGGTTTTTCCTCCAGTCCTGCGTAGAGATATCGCCTACAATCCGGCACCTGACCCAGGATCTGACCGCCGACTTGCTGTACGACATGGCGCTTGACCGGGAGGCGGCGGAGGAACGGGTCTTTGAGCTCATGATTGCAATAATCGACCAGTTTTCCGAATGGCGTTCATTAAGGAGAGCGCTCCGAATGGCGCGCATCCCGACCGACTACCGCATCCGGCGTGCTATCTCGTACATGCGAGAGAATTTGGGCGAGCCGCTCGACGTCAACCGGCTGGCCGAAGCCGCGGGTCTTTCGCGGTCGCATTTTTTCAAGACGTTTCGGGAGAACACGGGTCTGACACCCCGTGTTTATTCGAGCGTGCTCCGCATGGAATCGGCGATCAAGTGTATCGCCGGTACAAAACAATCGATGGGTGAGCTCGCTTTCGATCTTGGGTTCAGCGCTCAGAGTCACTTCACTCGCTTTTTCCAATCGCACCAGGGCGTCGCACCGAGCGACTACCGCCGCATTGTCGAGGTGTTCGAGTCCACGCGCTCGGCCGAAGGTTCGGCAGCCCGCATCTGAAAGGCTCGCCGGTTTGCCTGGCGGGGGCGGACCGAGGATCGATCTCCTCTCATCGACCACGTTTGCGGCGTCGCAATCCCGAGAAAAACGTACTGTTTGGTAAGTCCGCTTACTTGTTGGTAAGACGCGTTTGTCGGCCCTCTGCTATTCATTTTACAATGCGTGGCATGTTCCGGAACGGGATGCGCCGCCGGGAGAAAATGACGATGCGTGGTGGACGATTGCGGCAGGCGGGCTCCGGTTTCTCGACTCGCGCTGGATTGATGTTGGGAGACGGCGCAGCCGCTCGACCTCAGAATTGGAAAAGGCCGGAAACGGATACGCCCGGAAGACATGTCCCGATCCACCCCAGAGCCACCGGATCGCATCGAACGATGTGCGGCGGTTGTTGCCACCCCGCTGGGAGAGCCCGCATTGCGCGGCTCGGCGACAGAACAGTCGGACAAAGGGAACCACTATGACTGGGAGGAAGATATGAAAACTGAGATGCGTTGGCATCGATTCTACGGTGCGCTGGCCCTGCTGACGCTTGTTGTGTTTGCGGTGGTATTGTCTGTTCCCCGCGACGCCGCAATGGCGGCGGCCAAACCGGAGCGGCTCAAGATCGCGATCGTTCAATTCCTGTCCGGGGCCGGGGCCCCCCACGACGCCTCGGCGGTAAACACGGCCAAGCTCCTGGCCGAAAAAATCAACGCGGACGGCGGCATCGACGGCGTCAAGCTCAAGCTTCTGATCGTCGACGAGGCCGGGTCGACCGCCGATAAGGTGACCGAGTTCCGACGGCTGGTCCAGGACGAAAAAGTCGACGCCGTCATCGGCTACACCTCGAGCTCCCATTGCCTTGCGGTGGCGCCGGTCGCCGACGAGTTGAAGACGCTGACCATCTCCGCGATCTGTGCGAATTATCGTCTGTTCGAACAGGGCAAGTACAAATACATGTTCCGAACCTCGGCGCATGCCGTATCGGAGAATGTCAGCGCCGCGCTCTACGTTCTGCAGATGAAGCCCGACCTCAAGACCATCGCAGGGCTCAATTATGATTACGCCTATGGTCGCGATTCGTGGGAGATCTTCAAGCGGACCATTCTCAAGCTCAAACCCGACGTCAAGGTCGTCGGTGAGCTTTGGGTCAAGTTCCTGGCGGGCAACTATTCGGCCGAGATCTCGAAGCTTCTGAGCGTGAAGCCGGACGTCATCCATTCGGTGAACTGGGGCGCCGGGCTGACGGCCCTGATCAAGCAGGGTAAGACGAGGGGGCTGTTCGACAAGAGCCTGGTGGTGTTCACCACCGGCCTGTTGTCCCAGGCCAAGGCGCTTCCCAAGGGTGTTGCCTTCTCCGGCCGCGGCTATCACCTGCAGTTTTCGGATCCTAGAAAGAACCCCGGGAACCGTGCCTTTCTCGAGGCTTACAAGGCCAAGTTCGGGAAAATGCCGGACTATACGGGGACCTATATGGCGCAAGCCATCCTCGGCCTGAAGGCGGCGGTCGAACGGGCAGTCCGCATAAAAGGCGGCGCCTGGCCGACCACCGAAGAGATCATTGCCGCGTTTGAAAGCTCCGGATACGACACCCCGCGCGGGCCGGTCTTCATCCGCGCCGATCACCAGGCCATCACCGACAGCATGTGGGGGCTGACCTCGGGCAAGATCGATCCCGTCTTCGGCTACCCGGTGCTCGAAAAGATGCGGGTCTTCCCGGCCGTTCAGGTCAATACGCCGTTGGGGATGAAGACCCTCGACTGGATCGACAGCTGGCCGTCGCGCAAATAGCCCGCGATCGGCTCGCTACCAGAGTACGACTTCGGCCGGGCGGGGCTCTCCGCGGAAAGCGAGAGCTCCGCCCGACCGGCCGCACCCGGGAAGCCCATGGATACTGCAACGATCATCGCGGTCGACGGACTGGTGTACGCGTCCTGGCTGTTCATCGTTTCGGCCGGCCTCACGTTCATCTTTGGGGTGCTGCGTATCCTCAACATTGCCCATGGCAGCATTTATGCGCTGGGCGCCTACATGGGAGCCTATCTCGGCAACGCCTTCCTCGGCGGCCGGTATCCCGGCGCGCTCAGCTACGTGATCTTGCTGGTGTCGGCGCCCCTCGTCGGGGTCCTGGTCGGCCCGGTGCTGGAGCGCATCTTTCTCCGGCATATTTATGACAAGGACGAGGTCGTCGGTCTGCTGACGACCTTTGCGCTGTTCCTCATTCTCGAGGACGGGATCAAGCTGGTCTGGGGGATCGATCCCTATTTCATCGATACGCCGTTCTCGTTGCTCGGGAATATTCCGATCGCCGGGATCTCGTATGCCGTCTACCCGTTCGTGCAGACGGGCATCGCGATCGTGATCGGCACCGGTCTTTGGCTCCTGATCAATCGCACGAGGTTCGGACGGCAGGTCACCTCCGTCATCGCCGATCGTGAGATCAGCGTGGCGATGGGCATCAATGTCGCCCGGATCAACACGGTTGCCTTCACGATCGGCGCTTTTCTGGCGGCGCTTGGCGGCGCCTTTGCCGCGCCGATGATTTCGGTCGAACCGGGCATGGGAATCGAGGTCATCGTGCCGGCGTTCGCCGTGGTCGCCATCGGAGGCCTCGGCAGCATCGGCGGCGCGGCGCTCGGCTGTATCCTGGTCGGCGTATTGCGGGCGGCGGCGGTTCACTTCTTTCCCGAACTCGAGATGCTGGTCATTTACGTGCTGATGTTCGTCGTTCTGGTTTTTCGGCCCCAGGGATTTTTCGGGGCCGTGCGGCTGCGCCGAATATGATGGCGGGCGGCGCAGGAACCCCGCGGCTCGGCATCGTCGCCATAGGGGTACTGATCCTCTTGATCTTCGTTGCGATTCCGCTCTTCTTCTCGCAGTGGGTCGTCTTCCTGGTGACCATCGCGCTGGCCAAGGCGATGGTGGTCCTTGGTGTCGTGCTGTTGCTGCGCGGCGGGCTCATTTCGTTCGGACATGGGCTCTATTTCGCGGCCGGCGGGTATGCCGTCGGATTCGCGATGCGTTTTCTCCAGGTTCAGGATCTCGTCCTCCTCGTCGCGCTCGCGATGATCGCCGGCACCGTGATGGCCGCGCTGCTCGGGTTGCTGCTCCGGCGTTATCGCGGAATCTTCTTCGCCATGTTGAGCCTTGCGGTCTCGATGATCCTTTACACGCTGTTGCTCAAATTCTATTCGCTGACCGGAGGCACCGACGGCATGAGCATTCATGCCTTCACGGTATTCGGCGTGCGTCCGGCGGCCGGGACCACGCGGCAGGTCCTGTACTACGCGGTTTTCGCCCTCAGCCTGGGGGTGTTGTATCTCGGCCACCGCTTTGCCGCCTCGCCTCTCGGCTATTTCATGAAGGCCCTTCGCGACAACGAGATTCGGATCGAGTATGTCGGTGCGTCGATCGCCCAGCCGATTTATTTTTCCTACGTGTTCTCGGGCGCGCTCGGGGGTCTCGGCGGCGGGCTCTCGGCCTTGAGCGTCGGACAGATCTCGCCCGAGGCCGCCTATTGGACGACCTCGGGCGACTTCGTCTTCGTTGCCATCTTCGGCGGCGCGCAGAGCATATTCGCTCCTTTTCTGGGGTCCGTCGTCTTCGAGTTCGTCAAGAACTACTCGGTCAAATTCTCGCCCGATGCTTGGCAGATGACTCTCGGGGCGGTGCTACTGTTGATCATCTTTTTCCTGCCCGATGGGTTGTGGAGCTTCAAGGACGCCGCGAGTCGGCTGTGGGCCCGATGGCGGCGATCCTAGAAATTCGGAACCTGACCAAGCGGTTCGGCATGGTGCTGGCCGTCGACAACCTTGTCCTTGAAATCGCCGAGGGCGAGACCGTCGGCATCATTGGCACCAATGGCTCGGGGAAAACCACCTTTCTCAATCTCGTCACCGGTTACATCCTTCCGACCGTGGGCACCATTCGTTTCGAGGGGGTCGACATCACCGGCCTCTCGCCGAAACAGGTGACGACGCGCGGTATCGCCCGCTCGTTCCAAAATCCGCAGCTCTTTACCGGTCTCACGGCGATGGAGAATACCCTCATCGCCATCGCCGGCCGGGCGGGACAGGCCTGGGACGGGTGGCAGCCGCTGAAGCGACGGGTCTGGCGCGAGGAAGCCGCCGATATTCTGGACCGACTCGGGCTCGGCGACGTCGCCGAGCAGACCGTTTCGAGCTTGTCGGAGGGCGGACGGAAGCTCCTCGATGTCGCGTTGTCCCTGGTTCTGCGTCCGAGTCTCCTGCTCATGGACGAGCCGACCAGCGGGGTCAGCGTCAAGGACAAGTTCGACGTGATGGATCGGGTGTTACGGGCACTCGATGAGACGCGGGTGACAACCGTTTTCATTGAGCACGACATGGAAATCATTGAGCGCTACGCGCAACGGGCGCTTGCTTTCGACGGCGGCCGCGTGATCGCCGACGGCACGGTGGACGCTATTCTCGCCGACCCGGTGGTGCGGGAATCGGTTCTCGGAGCGGCATAGGAATGTTCGAGCTACGCGACGTCAAGGTGGATCTTCAAGGGCTTCCCATCCTGCGCGATCTCGCACTGAAAGTGCCCACCGGTCACGTTATCGGTCTCGTCGGGCGGAACGGCGCCGGCAAGACGACGACAATGCGCAGCATTATGGGTCTGGTTCCGCTTGCCGGCGGGACAATCCGCCTGGACGATACCGACCTCGCCGCGCTACCCGCTTACGAACGAGCGCGTTCCGGCATCGGGTACCTGCCGGAAGACCGCCGCCTGATCGATTCGCTCACCGTCGAAGAAAATCTTCTCGTCCCAGCCCAGGCCTTCGGTCGAAGAAACGTCCGCGGCGATCTCGAAGCCATCTACACCATGTTACCGGAGGTTGCGCAGACGGCCGACCGCAAGGCGGCCGTGCTCAGCGGCGGACAACAGAAGTTCGTTGCCCTCGCCCGAAGTTTTGTTAACGGCACTCGGCTGCTGCTGCTCGACGAACCGTTCGAAGGGGTTTCGACGGCGCTCTCCCGCCGGCTGGCGCAAGTCGTTCACGACTACCGGGAACGCAATGAGGGGCTTTCGGTCCTGGTGGCGGAATCGGACCTCAAACGCGCCGCCATGTTGACCGATATGGCCTACATCATCGAACGGGGTGAAATCATCGACCTCACCTCGATCGACAAGGTCAGGCTCTAGACAGTACGACCATGGGTGGCAGCGAACAGGCAGGAGAAAAACAGACTCCATGATAAATCGCTCCACAGGGTGATAAAGCGGACGGCCCCGCCTTGGACGATAATGGCGCCGAGTGCATGGAGAGAACAAAGAGAGCGGCATGTCGCCAACCGGCCTACGCAAGAATGGGTCAGCATGCGGAAACGGAACCGCCGTGGGCTCCAATCGTCGGCCCGAACGCCAACACAGCCATGCCGACCCCGGCCATGGATGAGCCCGTGCGTCCCCTCGTAGGACGGCCCGTCGAACGGGTCGAGGACGCGGCACTCCTGTGCGGGCGCGGGCGTTTTGCCGACGATCTCGGGGTGCGGCGCGACACGCTCCACGCGGCCGTTCTCCGTTCGCCCCACGCCCATGCGGAAATTGTCTCGGTGGATGCCGAGGCGGCGCTGACGTTGCCCGGTGTCTTGGCGGTATTGACCCGCGAAGACGTTCGGCGCTGGTCGCGCCCGTTCATGACCGCAATCCGTCTGGCGGCCGAGCAATGGTGCCTTGCCGTCGACCGCGTCCGTTACGTGGGGGAGCCGGTCGCCATCGCCATCGCCGAGAGCCGCTATCTCGCCGAGGACGCACTCGAACGCCTCCGGGTCACATACCGGCCGCTCCCCGCAATCGTCGATCCTGAAGGCGCGCTCGCCGCCGATGCGCCGAGGCTGCACGCCGGTCTCGACGGCAACCTGGTCAGCGAGCGCCGCTTCCGCTACGGCGATTCGGAGACCGCCTTCGCCGCCGCCGCGCATGAGGTTGGGATCACCGTGCGTTATCCCCGCAACGCCTGCACGCCGATCGAGGGCTATGTCGTCGTTGCCGAATACGACCCGGGGACGGACAGCTATGACGTGCTGGCTAATTTTCAGGGGCCCTACAGCCTTCACCCGGTGATGGCGCGGGCCCTTGGCGTGCCGGGAAACCGGCTGCGCCTGCGAACGCCGCCCGATTCGGGCGGCAGCTTCGGCGTGAAGCAGGCGATCTTTCCCTATGTGGTCGGCGTGTGCCTCGCCGCGCGCAAGGCGGGGCGCCCGGTGAAATGGGTCGAGGACCGGCTCGAGCATCTGATGGCGGCAACTTCGGCGACCAATCGTGTGACGACCATCGAGGCGGCGGTGGCCGAGGACGGCGAGATTCTGGCGCTCCGTGTCGATCAGCTCGAAGATTGCGGCGCCTATCTGCGCGCGCCGGAGCCGGCCTCGCTCTATCGCATGCACAGCGTGCTCACGGGGGCCTACAAGGTTGCCAATCTCGAGGTCGTCAACCGGATCGTGCTGACCAACAAGACACCGACCGGCTTGAACCGCGGCTTCGGGGGGCCGCAGACCTATTTCGCCCTGGAGCGGTTGACGCAACGGATTTCAGTTGAACTCGGACTGGACCCCCTCGATGTCATCCGCCGCAACCTGATACCCGCCGAGGCCTTCCCCTATCGGACGCCATCGGGCGGTTTGCTCGATTCCGGGAACTATCTTGCAACGGTCGAGACCGCGGTAGTCGAAGGTAATCTTGACGCCCTTCGCGAACGCTGCCACAAGGCCCGCGCCGAAGGCCGTCTTTACGGTATCGGCTTTGCCGCGGTGGTCGAGCCCTCGATTTCCAACATGGGCTATGTGACGTCGGCGCTCACCCCCGAAGAGCGCCAACGGGCCGGGCCCAAAGACGGCGCCAGCGCTGCTGCCACCGTGGCGATCGACCCTGTCGGTGCGGTCAGCGTCTCGGTCGATTCAATCCCGCAGGGCCAGGGGCACCGCACGGTCGTCGCTCAAGTCGTCGGAGATGTCCTTGGACTCGGGATCGAGGATATCCAGGTCGATGCCGAGCACGATACACGAAAGGATGCTTGGTCGATCGCGGCCGGCAACTATTCGAGCCGGTTTGCGGGCGCGGTCGCCGGCACGGTGCATCTCGCCGCTCTGCGCCTTGCCGATCGACTGCGGAGCATTGCCGAGCAACAGCTCAACGTACCGGCCGAAGGGCTCGAGTTCGGCGGCGGTCGGATCTACGCCCGCGACAATCCGGATAACGCCTTGCCTCTCGGCCGAGTTGCCGGCCAAGCGCATTGGTCGCCAGGGTCACTGCCGGAAGGCGTTGGACCGGGACTTCGCGAGACCGTTTTCTGGACCATGCCGGAGCTGACCGCGCCTGACGCGGAGGATCGAGTCAACGGCTCCGGCACTTATGGATTCATCCTCGATTTCTGCGGCGTCGAAATTGATCCCGATACCGGGAGTGTCCAGATCGACCGCTATGTTTCGACCCATGATGCCGGGCGGCTCCTCAACCCCGCCCTCGTGGACGGGCAGATTCACGGTGGTTTCGCCCATGCTGTCGGCGCGGCACTCTACGAGGAATTCGTGTATGGCGAAGACGGCTCGTTTCTCTCCGGCACGTTTGCGGACTACCGGGTGCCGACATGTTGCGAGGTGCCGGATCCCATCGTCATTCACGTCGAATCGCCATCGCCGTTCACCCCGCTCGGGGCCAAAGGGGTGGGCGAGGGAAACTGCATGAGCACGCCCGTCTGCATCGCCAATGCCGTTGCTGATGCGCTGGGCATCGCGGACCTGACATTGCCGTTGACTCCGCCCAGGGTAGCGGAACTCATCCACGGCGAGGAACGCCCGCGCGGCCCTGAATCAACGGTCCAATCCACCGCGCCTCCCGCCGCTCAGGAACCGGCAACGGCCGCGCCCGCAAGCGGCTCCCGCGCGCTCAACGGCGAAGGTGCGACGACCGTGCCGATCGATCCGGAGGCGCTATGGCGTCTCATTCTGGATCCAGAGGCGCTGGCCGCGGTCATTCCGGGCTGTCGGGAGCTCGAAGCTGTCGGAGAAAACAGATATCGCGCCGAAATCAACATGGGCGTCGGGCCGGTGAAGGGTGATTTCTCGATCGAGGTCGGACTGCGCGACCTCGATCGACCGAGGTCACTGACGCTCGAAGGTCGGGCCGTCGGACCTCTCGGTGCCGCCGGGGGCAGCGGACAGGTATCCCTGGAGGCGGTCGCGGACGGAACCCGGGTTTCATACCGGTACCGTGTCGAAATTGGTGGAAAGGTCGCGGCCGTCGGCGGGCGCATGCTACAGGGAGCGACACGGATGCTGATCGGGCAGTTTTTCGAGCGGCTGGTTCTACTGGCCACCGGAAAGCCCGCGGCGAAGCCGTCCTTCTGGCGCCGATTATTGCGGTGGTTGGGGGTCTCACGATGAAGCCGGCACCGTTCGATTATGTGCGGGCTGAAAACGCCGAGGAGACGGTGGCCGCGCTCGGCGAATTTGGCGACGATGCGCGGCTGCTCGCCGGCGGGCAGTCGCTCGTTGCGATGTTGAGCATGCGTCTGGCACGACCGAAGGTCGTTGTCGATATTGCTCGCGTCGGCGAGCTTGCTTACATCCACCGGCAGGGGGCGGCCCTCGAGGTCGGGGCGGCGGCGACCCAAGCCGACCTCGAACGGTTTCCCGATCTGGCCCGGCTTTGCCCATTGTTGGCGCTCGCGGTTCCCCATATCGGTCACATGCAGACCCGCAATCGCGGTACGGTGTGCGGGTCCATCGCCCATGCCGACCCAACGTCAGAGCTGCCGCTCTGCCTCGCCGCGCTTGGCGGCGACGTCGTGCTGCATTCGATGAGCGGCCGGCGGATGGTGCCGGCGCAGGATTTTCAGGTCGGCATGCTGGCGACCGCTTGCCGGGCCGACGAGATGGTCGAGGCCGTCCGTTTTCCCGTCGCGCGGCCGGAAGAGGGCCACGCCTTTCGCGAGGCCTGTATCCGTCGAGGCGATTTCGCGCTCGTCGCAATTGCCGCCATTGTCGGCGGCGATGCCATTCGTTTCGCGGTCGGTGGATTGTCCGACCGTCCGGAGGCTCGAGTCTGGCCGAGGCTCTCGGGCGCCGCCCTCGACGATACGCTCAACGATCTCGCCTGGGAGCTCGGCGGGATGAGCGACCAGCACGCCTCGGCCCGCCATCGGCGGGACCTTCTACGCCGACTCGGTCGGCAGGCTGTTGAAGAGGCTGCGGCATGCGGCGGCTGAGCGCGACGGAACGTCATCGGATCACCGTCACGCTGAATGGCCGGACGGTGACGGCGGAGGCGGAGCCGCGAATGCTGTTGAGCGATTTCCTGCGCGAGGCGCTCGGCGCGACCGGCACTCATGTCGGGTGCGAGCACGGGGTCTGCGGTGCCTGTACGGTCAGAGTGGAGGGGGCCGCTGTTCGCGCGTGCCTGATGCTGGCTCAGCAGGCCGACGGTCTGGAGATTCAGACGGTCGAGGGATTGGCCGATTCGGAAGGTCGTCTCAATGCCTTGCAGAAATCCTTTCGACGCCATCACGCGTTGCAATGCGGTTTTTGCACGCCCGGTATTCTCATGACGTTGACGGAGTTTCTGGAGCGCCGGCGGGCGCCGAGTGAAGCCGAAATCCGAGAGGTGTTGAGCGGCCATCTCTGCCGCTGCACCGGCTACACGACGATCGTGCGGGCCGCGCTGGATGCCGCCGCGGCGGACGACAGAGAAAGTGAAGGAGAAGAAACGTGTTCGACCTAGGACGAACGCTTGTCGCCGCGGCCGAGCGCGACCCCGGGGCGACGGCCATCGTGGACGGCCAGACCCGGTTTACCTATGGCGAATGGTTCGCGCGCATCCGCCGCCTCGTCGGCGGTTTCGATAGATTGGGTCTCGGCCGGGGCAGCCATGTCGCAATCCTGCTTCAAAACCGGTGGGAAATGGCGACGATCCATTGGGCGTGTCAGCTTGCTGGCGTGATCGCAACTCCGCTCAACTGGCGTATCAAGGCGAGTGAGCTTGATTATTTCATTGGGGATGCCGCCGCTGAGGCGGTTGTCTTCGAGAAAGTCAGCGAAGCCGTCGTCGCCGATTCCAACGCCACCCGCAATATCCCTCGCATTGCCGTAGGTGATGCGCGGGGCGGCTCCAACGCGTTCGACGATCTCCTGGCGGCGGCGCCAGCCGCCGCCGATCCGCGCGCGGTGGCCGATGATATTTCGCTAATGCTCTACACGTCGGGCACGACAGGGCCGGGCAAGGGCGTACCCCGGCGCCATCGCACCGAGCGTGCCGCCGCGTTCGCCCATGTGGCGCAGAACGCCTATGTGATCGGAGAGCGTACGCTTGGCGTGATGCCGCTTTACCACACGATGGGTGTACGCTCACTGCTCGCCATGGCCCTGATCGATGGATGTTTCGTCTGCGTTCGGCGCTTCGAGCCAAAAAAGGCGCTTGCGCTGATCGAGAAGGAACGCATCACCAATCTCTATCTAGTGCCGACGCTCTACTACGACCTGATCGCCGACGACGCGCTTGAGGCGACCGACATCTCCTCGGTCCGCAAGATCGGTTTCGCCGGCATGCCGATGACGGAGGGGTTGCTCAGGCGGCTTGATGCCACCTTCAAGCCTGACCTTTTTGTCAACCATTATGGCTCGTCCGAGATCTATACGTTTACCATCGATCAGAATGCAACGCGCAAGCCGGGCTCGGCGGGAAAAGCGGGCCTGAACCAGCAGATCCGCGTGGTCAAGCTGCACGCGAAGGGCCCCGATGACCTCGCCATGCCCATGGAGGAAGGGCAGATCATCGCCAATCTCGCCAGCGACGAGGCTTTCGAGGGATACTGGAAGCGGCCAGAGGCCGACGCCAAGGCGATCCGCGAGGGGTGGTATTTCACCGGGGACATCGGCTACTTCGA
>Ga0114931_10008476_pt1 | contig 12444 bp, 12 predicted proteins | sample 2SBtaG_FD_89579 | JGI IMG/M metagenome (GOLD analysis project Ga0114931, IMG submission 89579) | Deep subsurface microbial communities from Kolumbo volcano to uncover new lineages of life (NeLLi) - 2SBTROV14_V59a metaG | ecosystem: Environmental > Aquatic > Marine > Volcanic | place: Kolumbo...
CCGGTACTCCGATCGCGGCTCGCATCTCCGCCGTCGGCTTCGATCCGTCGCCCGATCCCCTGGTGGCGCAGAACCACCTCGGCGTCGGCGTCATCAACACGGGTGTCTTCGGCGACCAGAGCGAAGATGGCCGTCCGTTTGGAGTTGCACTGGCGACCTATGCGGACGATTCCGGCGATACCGGTGATCTCGATCTCGAGCCGGGCTCGTACCGGATCGTCGCCTCGCACGGTACCGAGTACTCGATCGACTTCGCCGACGTGACCGTCACCGCCGGAGCGACGACGACCTTCAACGCTGTTCTCGAGCACGTCATCGATACGACCGGCTTTATCTCGGGCGACTTCCACGTTCACGCCATCGACAGCCCCGATTCGGCGATCAGCCGCGTCGACCGGGTCGAAGCGATGCTCGGTGAGGGCGTCGATTTCTTCGCCGCCACGGATCACGGTTATCGCGCCGACTTTTCGTCGACGATCAGTGATCTCGGTGTGACTGGTCTGATTTCGACCGCGGTCGGTCAGGAGATCACTACCTTCGACTACGGTCACTTCAACGCCTGGCCGCTCGATCACGACCCGCTGCTGCCCAACCATGGATTTGTCGACCACGGCGGTGCGGCCCCCGACGGCTTGGACTACCCGTCAGCCGGAAACTACAGCGAGACTCCGGCTACGATATCCGCTCTGGCGCACGCCGATTACAGTGGTGGCTCCAACACGGTTCAGATCAACCACATTCACAGCCACTTTGGCCTCGACGGTGGCACGGGGCTGGCGATCGATACGGGAGTCGAACCGCCCGTCTCGGCGATGCCGGGCGCGGCGCGCAGACTCGATCCTCTGATCACCAACTACTTCAGCCCTGCCTTCGACGGGCTCGAAGTGTGGATCGGTGACTCGCGCGGGCAGGTCGACACGAACTTTCTCGGCCAGAACGCCGGTAATTGGTTCAACCTGATGAACCAGGGCATCGTCATGACCGGTGTTGCGGACTCCGATACCCACCGGCGCTTCCTCACTCAGTCCGGGTTCCCGCGCAACATGGTGGCATCGCTCGAAGACGTCGCTGGCGCGCTCGATCAGGATGCCATGTCGGCCAACGTCAATGCGGGACGCGTCGTTGGAACCAACGGGCCGATGATTCGCATCACGGCGCATGCGGTGTCGACCGGCGAGAGCGGTGGCCTGGACCTCGGCCGCTGCACCGGCGTGGTGGCCTGTACCGACACCAGCACATGTGCACCGTGTACCAACGATGGCCAATGTGGCATGGGGGAAACCTGCACGGCGTTGCCGACCCTCATTTCGACCACGGACGGGGCGGTGGATATCACGGTCGACGTACAGAGCCCGACCTGGGCGCCGTTTGACAAGATCGAGTTCTTCGTCAACACGACGACCACAAAGAACACGGATGTGGGTGTGGAGGTTCTCTCCGGTGTTTTCGTCGATATCCAGCGTTACACCCTGAACGCCGATTTTACTCACACGGACGGCGCCGAGTTTACCGTCGTCAGCGTTCCGGCCGGTACGAGCGCCAGCCGGCTCGAGGCGAGCACTACCCTGAATCTTACCGGCCTGACCGAGGATACCTGGGTGGCGGTGATGGTTTCGGGTACGGACAACGTCTCGGTACCCTTGTTCCCGGTGGTGCCGAACAGTCTCGACACCGCTAGCAATACTACGTTGGCAGATCTGATCGACGGCAACTTGAATGAGTCGGGTATCACTGCCCGGGCGTTCACCAACCCGGTCTTCATCGACGTCGACGGGGTTGGTGGTTGGACTGCGCCGGGTGTCCAGGTTGCACCGTAGCCTTCTCGCTATCGGGATTCCGTGGCGCGCGTGTGGCGCGCGTCACGGAATTCGCCCGGTTGTCGTCTGGGCTCTTCTGGCGGCGATGGTCGCGGTGCCCACCGCGAGTCTGGCCGCGGACGCGCCGCGACTGCGCGCAGCCCTGCGCCAGGCGACCCGGGTTGGTATTGGCCAGGTTACGGCTGCGACCGACCTCGATTACGGCCGGCTGCGGGTATACGAGATCAGCATCACGCGTCTCCTCAAACCCATGGCGCCGCAATTCGACGCGGCTGAATCACCGCCGCCCGCGGAAACCTTTCTCGTGGTATCGCTGACCGACGAACCGGGTGCCGCGCGACCCGAGAGTGGGCAGTTCGGGGTCGCTTTCCTGCGGCCGCTGCGGCGCAATTCCTATATGGACAAGTACCTCGCCCGCGGCGAGCACTATGCGTTTGTCGGTGGCCGGGACGGCTGGCTCGGCTCGCCCTCTCCGGAGCAGCTAGCGGCGATCACGCGTCCGGTCGAGCAGCTCACAGGATTCAGTCAGCGTCCCGGTTCGTCGATCGGGCTCCTCGCGCGCCGTGAGTTCGTGTTCGCCCTGCTCGCGGCTCCCCATCCCCTACTGGCGGACGACGGCATCGTCAGCCTCTCTTCCATCGCGCAGCTATCGGCGACGATTAGCGAGCCGGAGATCGATGTCCTTGTCGCGGCCTTGCACAACCCGGCACTACCGGTACGTTCGCGCCAGCGGCTGATCGAAGAGATCGTCGCTGCCGACTTGCGGCAGCTGATCGGAACGCTGCAGAGCCTGGATGACCCTGCCCTGCAGCGCACGGCGTGGGCGGGGTTGAGAAAGATGGGCGCAGCCCCCGACGACGACGCGATACGGGAAAAACTGGCGAGCCGGACTGCGGCGGTACGCATTGCTGCCGCGCGTGAGTTACTCGCACGAGACCCGGCGTCGGGCAGCCGGGCGGTTACTGCTATGGTGCTCGACGATCCGGACAAGCAGGTTCGTCTCGATGTCATCAAGGCGCTGGGCGAGAGCGGTGCGGAAGAAGCGGTCGTGCCGCTCGAGAAGGCATTTGCCGCCGCCGGCAATGGAGCCGACGTCGAAGTACGACAATCGGCGACGCGGGCGTTGCTCGCGATCGGCGGCAACACCGCTGCCGATGCGTTCCATCGGCTCGCCTTCGTCGGCACCCCGGCCGAGCAGCGCTACGCAGCTTTCGCACTCCTGTCGCTCGGAGTGGGTACCGACGACCCACGGGTTGTCGACATCTTGGAGCGCAACCCCGACGAGAAGATGTCGGAGATGATCCTGCACGGCCTGACGATGGGAGAACACGACTGATGTCGCCGCGGCCCGCCGCCTGGTTGGCGCTGACGGCCCTGCTTGCTGGAGTCGCGGTGATGGTCGCTGCGCCCCTGTCGGCGCACACCAAATCTCAGGCCGTGCGCGAGATCGTCCGCCTCAAAGGTAAGGTCCAATCGGCAGACCAAGCCTGTGCCGATCGGCTCGTCACGCTCCGTATCCTGCAGCAGAGCGTCCGCCTGTGCGCCGCCGAAGAGCGCCGCGTCGCCGTGGCGACGACCGATATCGCCGCCGGCCTGCAACTTCCCGCCGAGTACGAGGTGCAGGGTGAACGAGCGGAACTCTATCGCGCGACCACCGCAAAGGTGGGCGACCGGATGACCGTGCTCGCCGAATGGCGGCCAGGTCGCCGCGACCTGTTTCTCATCGCCCTCGATATCTGTAGCTGCACAGACTGAAATAGAGGGTGTGAGCTGTCGATACGAGCACTGTCGCGGCGACGGACGGAGTTCTGCGTTTGGGCTGTGGTGGGAATCCGGCTAGCATGCGGCGATGGCAGTGGGAGATCATATCAAGGTCCAGCGCCGGCTCTACTGGCATCATGGAATCGACGTTGGCGACGGCAGTGTGATCCACGCCAGCGGAGAGCCGGGCAGGTTGAAGCTCGACGCTGAGGTGAGGCGGTCGACGCTGGCCGAATTCCTCAGAGACGGCGTGGCGGTCAGCGTTCTCGACGCAGATGCCCTGGCTCCGGAGATGGTGGTAGAACGGGCGCTAACTGCCCTCGGCGACCGCGGATACAATCTACTCTTCAACAACTGTGAGCATTTCGCGCGGTGGTGCCGGACCGGTCGGGCGACGAGTGAGCAGGTCGACTATTACGCGCTGGCGGGTACCGCCCTCGGCCTTGGCACACGCGTTCTCCTGCACAGGGCGGCGCGGCGCTCGACCCTGGCCCTCGCCGCCCGTGCTCTGCCGGTCGCCGCGCCGCTGGCCACGACCCTTGCCACGACCCTGGCCCTCGGGGCCGCGGCCGTCGCGATCACCTCGAGATTGAGGAATGCTAGACCGGAACTCGCTTCGCTCGTAGGCTGAGGCACGGGCGAAGGCTCAGGCTGAGGAGGGTGGCTGGATCAGGCGCGTGCCGAGACCAGCCACGCCGCCGCGTCCATTCGCACCGCGCCGTCTTCCTGAAACTTCGCCAAGGCGGCGCGCACCGAATCGGAGACGGCGGTTCGCAGCGTTGCCGAAGCATCCTTGAGCAAACGACTGGTCGGCCCGACCTCCATCACGAAATCCGTGATTTCGTCGAGGGAGTAGCCCTCGCCGACGACCATCTTTGCGGCATGGGCAATCACGTCGACATCGCGAAATTTCGATTCTCGCAGAATGCGGCGGACTCGTTCTGGGTCGGCCAATGAAAATGGACCGGGAGCGTCGGCAGCGGGTATTTCCGGTGGTGGCAGATGCTCGAGCGTCGCCAGCAACGGCACCATCATCCACTGGTTGCGATCGATCGGCTGCCAACAAATGAACGACAGCCTGCCGCCCGCTTTCAGCGCGCCTCTCAGGTTCGTGAACGCCGCCACGGGATCGGCAAAAAACATGACCGCAAAGCGCGAGAAGACAGCGTCGAACTGCCGCTCGAAAGCGTGACCCTGCGCGTCGGCTTGTTGGAACGATACCTGACCGTGCGCGGTATCCGGTTTCGCTTCCGCAGCCCCCTGACGGGCCTGCGTCAGCATTGGCAATGACAAATCGACCCCGAGTACCGAGCCGTCCGCTCCTACACGGCCGCCCAGCTCCAGGGTCGTGCTGCCGCACCCACAGCCGACGTCGAGAATCGATTTCCCCTCCAGGGATCCGAGACCCTCCATCGCCGCTTCGCCGAAGGGCCGTAGCTGTGCATCGAGAAACGACTGGAGCCGCACCCATTTGGCTCCCGCCTGCTCGTTCCAGTACTCGATCTGTTGCGCATTGGGACCGTCGCTCTGCATCTCAGTCCACCACCTCGCTGTGTTTGAGAGAAACCGAGTTCATGCAATAGCGCTGTCCTGTTGGAGCTGGCCCATCGGGAAACACATGGCCCAAATGCGCCCCGCAGGTTGCGCAGAGTACCTCGATCCGGCGCACGCCGAGGCTGTCGTCTTCCTCCGTGGACACCGCGTCGCTGTTGAGCGGGGCGCTGAAACTGGGCCAGCCCGAGCCCGAGTCGTACTTGGCATCGGAGGAAAAAAGCATGCTTTCGCAACAGGAACAGTGATAAATTCCCGGAGTCTCATAGTGGTCGTACACGCCGCTGAAGGGAGGCTCGGTGCCCTTCTGTCGGCACACGGCGAACTGCTCGGGTGATAGCTGCTGCCGCCATTCTTCCTCGGTCTTTTCGACCTTGTGCTTGGACATGGTCTCTACCTCGCGGGTTTCACAATGCGGAACGCAGGAACATCAGTGTTATCGGACAGGGCGGCAGCGATCCAGAGGATCCGGATCGACTACCGTGGGCCGCGGTCGGTCTGCCGAATCGGAAACGCGGGCGTCTTGCGAAATCGGCTCAGCAAGGCCGTAAACGTCTCGGGCAGAGCTGCTGCGTACTCGATGAATCCGGGCAGGGTCGCGAAAGTTCTCTCGGCGGCGGCAAAGGACGGATCTTCGCGCAGGCGAGTCTGTTCGCGCACCGGTGCTTCGGCGCTGGGGTCGGTCCGGTGGGCACGGACGAAAGCGAGAAGCCGTTCGTGGTATCCCGGGTCTTCGACGATTGCGCCGATGGTAGCCTGACGGGGATGGCGGCCTTCGACCATCGCCAGCGTTTGTGCTTCGAGTTCGTCGAGGCCGTCGGGAAACATCTGCAGGATCTGCAGGTCGTAGATCGGGTTGAGGTGTACGACCTGCATGAGGTGGCCGATGATGGTGTCCCGGTCCGAATAGAAACCGGTTGGATCAATCATCGAGACCGGGTCGTCGAGAACTCGCAGAAGCTGGTGAAAAGCAAAGTTGATTCCCTTGCTCTCGTAGTACTCGCGCGCTGCCGGTTCGATTACGAAACGCAGCATGTCGAGGCCGCCGAATACCAGTTGCCGGCGCTGGGGTCGCTCGCGGATCAATCCGTGCCGGCGCAGCTCGTCGAGGCGTCGATCGAACTCTCCCCGATCGATATAAATGCGCAGCGTACGCACGATTCGGCCGATCTTGTCGGCGATCTCACGCCGCCCGCCAATTGCGGCACGGATCAGTTGCGGCGAGCTGGCGCGAAGCCGCAAGGGCATCTCGGCTTGCATGGCCGCCAAGCGTAGCACTACCGGTTGGCGGGCCCAATCTCCGCGGCGTCGCGATACGGATCTGGCCAGGAGACCGGCTGCGCCGGATCGTTCGCGAGGATGAAACCGAGGGTGAAAAGCTGCGTGTCTGAGATCAGCCAGGAGACCGCCTGCGCCGGATCATTAGCGAGGATGAAACCGAGGGTGAAAAGCTGCGTGTCTGAGATCAGCCAGGAGACCGGCGTGCCGGATCGTTCAAATGAGAAGCTCCGGCGTGTCGGGGGTTGCCGCCTGCCCGGTTCGGCTCGGGGTGATGTCGGCCACGGCCGATGGGTGTATGATCGGAGTCCATGGAACCGATGCCGCGCGACGCGATCACGCCGGGCAGCGTAATCGTCTTTTATGACGGTATCTGCGGCTTCTGCAACGGCGCTGTCCGTTTCGTCGCGCACCGTGATCGCCGTGACCGCTTTCGCTTTGCACCGCTGCAGGGTGAGCTCGCCAATGAACTGTTGCTCGGTCACGACACGGAACCGTCTGGGGCGGACTCCATATACGTACTCGTCGATTATGGGCTGCCGACGGAGCGGGTATTCTCCCGGGCGTCCGGCATTCTTCGCATCCTGGCGGAGCTCGGCGGCCCGTGGTCGGCAGCTGTGGTTCTGCGGCTGATCCCGCGGCGCTGGCTGGATCGCGGTTACGACAAGTTCGCGGCGCAGCGCTACCGTCTATTTGGCAAACTCGCCCAATGTCCGATCCCGGAGCCGCATGAGCGCAAGAAATTCGTGGACCTTCCGGGTACGAAGAACGGAGACTGAACGATGGCGACCCTGATCAACGTCGCTCGCGCCGCCGACGCGCGAGATAACGACGTTACCCCGCAAGACGTGTACTGGAACCGACGCGACTTCATGAAGGTCGTTGGCGCTGGGTTGATCGCGTGCGGAAGTGGCTTGACCGGCTGTGAGACGAGCGACGGTGCGCGAGCTGCGCAGGCAGCAGTGCCCGACCTTCCGGCTATCCGCGGCGCCGTGGCGTCCCCTTTCAGTACCAGCGAAAAAGTGACCGACTACGACGACGCCACCAGCTACAATAACTTTTACGAGTTCGGCACCGACAAGCGCGATCCGTCCAGATATGCGGGTAGCCTGATCACATCGCCCTGGTCCGTTACGTTCGGCGGAGCGGTTGGCAAGCCGGGCGAGGTGGCGCTCGAGGATCTGCTCAAACCACACCCCAAAGAGGAACGAATCTATCGCCATCGCTGCGTCGAGACCTGGTCGATGGTCATCCCCTGGATCGGCATTCCGCTGGCAGACGTGCTCAAACGGCGCGATCCCACCGGCAGCGCGAAATATGTCGCCTTCCGTACTCTCCACGACCCTCGACAGATGCCCGGACAACGGGGGCGTGCGCTCGAGTGGCCGTACCGCGAAGGTCTGCGCATTGACGAGGCCATGCACCCGCTGACCCTCCTGGCATTCGGAATGTACGGTCGCGAACTGCCGAACCAAAACGGTGCGCCCCTGCGCCTGGTGGTGCCGTGGAAGTACGGGTTCAAGAGCATCAAGTCGATCGTCCGCATCGACCTGGTATCTGAACAGCCCCGAACGTCGTGGAACATGGCCGCACCCGGGGAGTACGGGTTCTACTCGAACGTCAACCCGGAGGTGAGCCACCCGCGCTGGAGCCAGAGGAAGGAGCGGCGCATCGGCGATTTCCGTAAGCGTGCTACTCTGCCGTTCAACGGCTATGGCGAGCAGGTCGCGTCGCTTTACTCGGGAATGGACCTGAAGAAGTTCTTTTGACGCGACGGATTCCGCGATCAGAGGTCTGTTTCCGGCGATGATTCCAACCAAGCGCGGACAAGCCCTCGCCGCGGCGATCGGCCTGATTCCGGCGCTGCTCCTGGTCGCGCGCTTTCTCGGCGACGATCTCGGCGCCAATCCGATCGAAGAGATCACCCACAAAACGGGGCTGTGGGCACTGCGCCTGCTGCTGCTGAGTCTCGCTGTTACTCCTCTGCGCAACATGACGCACTGGAACGGCATCATTCCCTTTCGGCGAACCTTCGGCCTTCTCGCCTTCGTCTACGCCACGCTCCACTTTTCTACTTGGCTCGTCCTGGATCACTTCTTCGACTGGAGCGAGATCGTCGAGGACATCTCGGAGCGGCCGTACGTCACCGCCGGCTTCACCGCCTTCGTCTGTTTGCTGCCGCTGGCAGCCACCTCGACACGGGGCTGGATCCGACGGCTGGGAAAGCGCTGGACCAAGCTACACCGGCTGGTGTACCTGGCCGCCACTGCCGCGGTGATACACTACTGGTGGCTGGTCAAATCGGATGTCACCGAGCCTCGCTACTACGCCGTCGCACTCGCGGTCCTGCTCGCGCCGCGCTTGGTGCTGCTTCGACAGCGGGCCGGATAGGCGAAGGTGTCGCCGCTCAGCCGCGCCGGTATCCCGGCCGGCCTCCGGTTGTCCGCTGCCGTGCCGGCGATCACGTCAGGCCGAACTCCTTGAACATGGGCACCAGATTAGGTCCCTTGCGGACGGTGTGGCCGCCGTCGACACCGATGACCTGCCCGGTGATCCAGCTGGCGTCGTCGGAGAGGAGAAACGCGACCAGGGCACCGACATCGGCAGGTCGCCCGATTCGCGAAATTGGCATCAGGCTCAAGTACTCAGCGCGCGATTTGTCGTTCTCGTAAAGCATGTTGGCCATCGGTGTTTCCGTGACACCCGGCTCGACGGCGTTGACGCGGATGGCGAACTCACCGAGCTCGTCGGCGGCGCACTTGGTCAGCATGTTGAGTCCCGCCTTTGCGACGCAATAGGGGCTCATCCATGGATGCGTCAGCGAACCGGCAATCGAGCCGATGTTGACGATGTTGCCCCCTCCGCCTCCCTTCATGATTCGCGCTTCGGCCTGTGTCGTGCGAAAGACACCGGTCAGGTTGGTTTCGATGCAGTTCTTGAAGTCATCACTGCTCAAGCTGAGGAACGAACCGGCGCTTCCAACGCCCGCCGAATTGACGGCGAGATCGAGACCGCCGAACTCGTCGACGGTCTTGTCGACGGCTACCTGCACCGATTCGTCATCGGTTACATCGCACACGACCCACGACGCGTTGCTTCCCAGTTTCTCCGACGCCTCGACCAACGTCTCCTCGCGCCGCGCGCAGATCATCACCTTTCCACCGCCATCGGCGATCTGCTTGGCGCAGGCGAAGCCGATTCCCGTTGCGCCCGCGGTAACGAACCCAACTTTCCCCTCGAATTGCGACATCGTCATCGACTCCCTTCACTGCATGTTTGCGGTAGAGCAGCACGTTGAACCCGCTTAGAAACTTGGGGCACCTCAGCCCGTGTTTCAACCGTGCCCATCCTCCCGCGCCGCTGAATGCCGGGCTGCCGCTCGGATCGGACGTCGTTTGCGATCGTCGCGACCGACAAGACGCAGTCGAGCCGCGCTGAGGCAACCGAGCCATCGCCGAGTGTCCCGACACGAGGGGTCATCGATGTGGCGGCCGCGGAGGTCGCACCGGACGCACCGGTGCGATGGGTCGCTCGGGGCGGGGCGGTCGCTCCGGACGGCGAGGTCGTTGTGGCCTCTCGGGGCGCTGCGGTCGCTCGGCCCTCGCTGGTCGCTCCGGGCGCCGGCCGCGCTGCTGGCGCTCCGGGCGCGCAGGTGGTTGCGATTGGGCCGCGGCGCCAGGCCCGGCGGACAAGCTGCCAGCGCCCGCTCGACGGGTAGCGGTGTCGCTGCCGGGCTGACCCGTCGGCTCACTAGCGAGCCGCGGCGCCACCCGCCGTCGGTGGCGCAGCGCGCCCCGCGGAATCCGCGGTCGAACCGGCGAGACACGGTGGGCGACGAGCGCTCGTCCGCTCACGATCGCGTCGACCCGGACGCGTTCGCCCGGTTGCGCCGCAGCGATCGAGTCGGCAACCGCGATATCGACGCCGCCGACACGCAACGACCGGTGGTTGCGACTGGCGAAAACGAAACCCTCGATCTCGATCTGCTCGACCCGTCCGGCGAAAGGTACCTCGGGCAAGAGTTCGACGCGCGTCGCATCGATCGACGTCCCGCGCCAGGCTCCCGCGACCCGGACTTGCCCGCCGACCGCAACGGCGCCGAGACCCGGTGTCATCTTTACCTCGGTACCCGCGACGATCATCCAGCCTTCGCCGACCTCGCCGACCGATCCGGTCAGTTGAGTTGGCAGGTCGACAGCGACGGTTTCGATTCGCGAGGCGACAATCGAGCCGTTCTCGCGCCGCATGCCGGAGACCCGGACCGTGTCGCCAGCTTCGATCACGCCGATATCCGCCACCGCCGGGATCCCCTCGACGTCGGCCCACGTTGAAGCGGAGATCTCGACGGTTTGGCCGGCGACGGTGAGTTGCCGGCGATCTCGATCGACCGCCGATACCGGACCCACTACCTCGTGTCGCAGAGAGATCGCGCTGGCGGAAAGCTGATCGCCGGCTCCGGCGGCTACGACCTCAACGACGTCGCCGACGGCCAGGGCTTCGATATTTCCGGGCATACCATCGACGAACACGGGCGTGCTGGGTTGGTAGAGGATCTCGGTGCCACCGACACAGATGCTGGCGAACCCGGTTACCGTGCCGACGACTCCGGTATCGCCGACGAAACTGAGCCCGGTGCCACCGATGCCGCCCTCGTCGTCCGCATCGCCGGGGGTCAGTCCGGTGCCACCGATGCCGCTCTCGTCGCTCTCATCCGGAGCCAGTCCGGTGCCGCCGATGCCGCCGCTCGGAGAGAGTAGGCTGCCGCCGTCTGCGCATGGGTTCTGAGCCCATGTCGGCGGCGTGAAGATCAGCATCAGCGACAGGCCGAGTCCTGCAAAACGCGCGACCAGGCGCAGCGATGGCGGTGGTGACATGTCAGCTTTGGCCGTCTTCGTCGCCATGGTCTTCGCCATGGTCTTCGCCGTTGTCGTGGTCGCCGTTGTCGTGTTCACCTCCGCGGGCAACCGGCGAGCCCCTATCCTCAGTGAAACAATAGATGCCAAAGTTGATGCGGTTGTGCGCGCCTTCGCTACCCGCGTCGCGCTGCTGCAGCTCGGCGGCGCGTTCGTTGACTGCCCGCAAGCCGCGCATTCCTTCCTCTTTTGCCAACCTTTGCAGCTCGTCGACTGCTGCGCCGCCGAGGTTGTTGTAGTAGACGCTTCGCTCGAGGTAGGGGGCACCCTCGCCGAGCAAGTTGTGGACTCCGGCGGCGATGTGGTCGTGCAGGTTGCGGCCGAAGTAGTAGGCCATCTCGTCCGCGCCGTGGGTCGGGATAAAGGCGTCGGTATCGAGGTGAACCACGTCGTCATCGTCAACGTGGACGACGCCAAGCCGCACCCATTCGTCGATGACCACCCGCGGCCGGATATCGGTGCTGACCGAGCGAACCAGCGATTCGAACGTGGGATTGTTCGAGTCGGGTGACATATAAGGCAACGGGCGAGGCGCCCCCGCGTGGTCGAGGTACTCGTGGGCGGTGGTCCACTTCGACACCAATTGCGCGCCCATCGAAGCACTCTTTGGTGCGCGAAAGGCCGGCGACGAGTGGCGGCGCAGCCGTTTGACCTCACGCCGGTGGACGCCGGTCAGCAGACTCACGCGGCTGTCGGTTTGCGGCTTGCCCTCGATCTCGAAGTCCTTGCTGGCGACATCGACGTACACCCAGCGGAGCACGTCGGCTACGTTCGTGTATGGGATCGAACGCGCGACCAACAGGCGTACCAGAGGGCGCAAAATGCGCCGCAGAGCGGTGACGAGCGGGGCGGGCTCGCTACCTGTCGTATCCGATTTCTGCTGCCTGGGGGTCATCTCTGCTGTCTGGCGAAATTATCCCTAACACGAAAAATTTTCATATTCTAGCTTGACGTGTGAAATTCTCCCACGTATAAACAGGTGCGTGGGACAAAATACCACGCACCCTCGGGAGATGTCGGAAGCGGCAGGTACCACGTTCTCCGCAGTGTCCTGGGGGTCCACACTCACACCGAAGGAGGAAAGACGATGAAAGTTCAGATTGTTCGATGGATGGCAGCGATCG
>Ga0114931_10008477_pt1 | contig 12443 bp, 13 predicted proteins | sample 2SBtaG_FD_89579 | JGI IMG/M metagenome (GOLD analysis project Ga0114931, IMG submission 89579) | Deep subsurface microbial communities from Kolumbo volcano to uncover new lineages of life (NeLLi) - 2SBTROV14_V59a metaG | ecosystem: Environmental > Aquatic > Marine > Volcanic | place: Kolumbo...
CTCTATCATTTTGCGTCCATTGTAATAGCCACAATGGGGACAAATATGATGAGATAATCTTGATTGATGGCAGTGGGGACAGCTAATCACATTAGGTACTGCAAACTTCCAATTAGTGCGACGTTTCCGACCTCTGGTGCGAGAATGTCTTCTCTTAGGATGCGGCATCAGTATTTTCCCTTCTTTGTTTGGTTGCAAGAGAAAGACTCATAAGTCCTTCCCATCGAGAGTCTATTATTTCTTTATTACAGGAACAGGATTCTTCATTAAGGTTGACTCCACATTGAGGGCATAAACCCTTGCAATTTTTCGAGCATAACGGTTTCATAGACTCAGCTAATATTATTGACTGACGTACAATATCACTTAAATCAACATGTAAATCAGATCCTTTAAAATAAACATAATCCTCATTGTCTAAACCAAGATCATTTTTTTCATACCATTCTTGCGAACAAATAATAAAATCAATTGTGTTTTCCAACTCTCTCTCAAATTCTTTTAAACAACGGGCACATTCGAGAATGACATTACTTATAACCTTCCCCTGACAAAAATATTCCTCACCTGACTTTTGAATATCAATAGAAAGTTCAACTTCATTTATCCGCTGAATTAAATCATATTGAAACTCATAATTACTCAGGTTTCCTTTCAACACCGCATGTGCCGGGAAAGTTTCAAATTCTCTTAAATCTAATATCATAGCTTAAAATTTTAAGTAAATTAACCCCAAAAGTCAAGCATAAAAAAAACTATCAACATAAGGCATATCAATAGGTTATATCGTGTTTATTAGCCGTAAGACAACTTGCAATCATTACATGGATAAAACTGCTATAAGTAAAATTTCCAATATAAAAACATTAATGCGTATCTTGATAAACCTTTATGCGGTTAGCAGCTTTTTCCAAAGTTGACTTGGTAGCAGCTAATTCAGCTTCTGATAATTTATCTTTCTCTTCTTGCAGTCTTTTAAGGGCTTTATCATAAGCTTTCTGGGCTCGTTCGAAATCAATCTCTTCTGCCGGTTCCACCGCTTCTACCAACAAGTTAGCTTGATTGTTCGAAACTTCCAAAAAACCTCCGGAAATAGCAAAGATAACATGTTTGTCATGGCTGTCTTGAAATTCAAGCTTACCCGGCTTCAAAGCCGTTATCAAAGGAGCATGGTTTGATAAAACGCCTAAATATCCCTCGCTACCGGGGACTACCAAGGATTTAACCTCGTCATCATAAAATATTTTTTCCGGTGTTACAATGGACAAATGAAACATTTTAATTAACTTTTCGATTTTTCGTAGTTTTCGATAACTTCGTCAAGATTGCCGGTCATATAGAAAAACTGCTCGGGGATATGGTCTAAATTCCCGGAAATAAGCTCATCAAAACCCTTGATGGTATCTTCAATTTTAACATATTTCCCCTTCTTACCGGTGAACTGTTCCGCCACAAAGAAAGGCTGTGATAAAAACCGCTGAATCTTACGAGCTCTTAAAACGATTAATTTATCTTCTTCCGAAAGCTCATCCATACCCAAAATAGCGATAATATCCTGTAAATCTTTGTAATGTTGCAAAATTTTCTGAACACTACGCGCCACCCGATAGTGGTCATCACCAACGATTTTGGGATCAAGAATCCGCGAAGTGGAATCAAGAGGGTCAACCGCGGGATAAATACCTAACTCCGCAATCTGACGAGATAAAACCGTGGTCGCATCAAGGTGCGAGAAAGTAGTCGCCGGAGCGGGATCGGTTAAATCATCGGCGGGAACATAAATTGCCTGCACGGAGGTAATGGAACCGGATTTGGTGGAGGTAATTCTTTCCTGCAAAGCCCCCATTTCCGTACCCAAGGTTGGCTGATATCCCACCGCCGAAGGCATCCTTCCCAACAGAGCCGACACTTCCGAACCGGCTTGCACAAAGCGGAAAATATTATCGATAAATAATAAGACATCCTGATTTTCTTCATCGCGGAAATATTCCGCCATCGTCAACCCCGATAAAGCCACTCTTAAACGAGCACCGGGAGGTTCATTCATCTGCCCAAAAACCATTGCCGTTTTCTTGATAACCCCAGACTCGGTCATTTCCAACCAGAGATCGTTCCCTTCACGAGTACGCTCCCCCACACCGCAGAAAACCGAATATCCGCCATGCTCGGTGGCAATATTATGAATTAATTCTTGAATGATAACCGTTTTGCCAACTCCGGCACCGCCAAAAAGCCCGACCTTACCACCTTTGGAATAAGGCTCCAATAAATCAATAACCTTGATACCGGTTTCAAACAATTCCGTTTCCGTTGATTGTTCTTCAAAAGAAGGGGCTTTGCGGTGAATAGGTATCCGCTTTGTATCTGTCGGAAGAGAACCCTCCTCGTCGATAGGATCCCCCAATAAATTAAAAATACGACCCAGTGAACATGTCCCCACCGGAACGGAAATAGTAGTGCCGGTATCAACCGCTTTCATCCCGCGAATCAACCCATCGGTGGAAGCCAACGCCACACAGCGAACAATATTATCTCCGGTATGCATCGCTACTTCTACCGTAAGGTCTATATTCTTTTCTTTATCTTCTATTTTAATTGCATTTAGAATATGCGGCAACGCATCGGCACTGAACTCACAGTCAACCGTCGGTCCGATTACCTGTACCACTTTTCCTACATTTTCAGCCATTTAATTTTCTCCAATTTATATAAAGTATTTTTTTCAAAAACAATTAAGATTTCAACGCCTCCGCACCCGAGACCACTTCCAATAATTCCTTTGTAATCTGAGCCTGACGGGCTTTATTGTATTCCAAAGTCAAATTTTGAACCATCTCGTCCGCATTGGTGGTAGCATTATTCATAGCCAACATACGGCTACTATGTTCCGAAGCAAAAGATTCCGCCAAAGCTGTCACCATTTTTGAAGTTGCATAGTCGGGTAAAATAGCATCATAGATAGCCTCTGCGGAAGGTTCAAAAATATAATCAACATTATAACCGGTTTCTTCCTTTTCTTTTGGTTTGGTTACCGGCAAATAACAAGTATCGGTAATTTGATGACGGGAAGTTGATATAAATTTGGTATACATCAAAGTGATTTCATCGGTTTCCTTTTTAAGAAAACGCCAGGTTAAAAAGCGAACAATATCTTTCGTTTTGTCATAATCCAACTTACCATCCCAATCGATATAATTGCTTACTATCGGCCATTGATGATGTTTGAAAAAGTTATTTACCCTCTTACCGATAGTAACAACTTCAGGCTCAAAAGCATTGTTTTCTTCAAGCCATTGAGTTGCTTTGCGAAGAATATTGGCATTATAAGAACCGCACAATCCTCTATCGGACGCTACTACTACCAGTGTTTTCTTTTTTATTTCTCTAACTTCAAAAAAAGGATGCATAATAGTTTCATCCGAAGAAGCCGCCGCCAAATGTCCCAACATCTGTTCCATAACGCGGCTGTAAGGACGGGTTTGCTCTACCTTTTGCTGTGCTCGCCGCAACTTTGCCGCCGCCACCATTTCCATCGCTTTGGTAATCCGCTTCGTGGAAACAACAGTGCGAATGCGTTTTTTTACTGCTTTAAGAGTAGCCATCTATTTTGTTTTCTTCTATAATTATAAACTAGCAATTTAGTCCTGTTTAAATTGTTGCTTAAATTCTTCCGTCGCCTTTTTTAATTTTTCGTTAGTTTCATCTGATATCTTTTTTTCTTGATCGAGAGTATGCTCAATCTCGGGGTAGTTTTTCTCACAGAAAGCCATAAACTCATCCTCAAAACGACCAATCTTATCGGTAGGCAAATCATCAATATAACCATTGGTAGCCACCCAGATAAACATCACCTGACGAGCAACGGGCATAGGAACATATTGCCCTTGTTTTAACAGTTCCACCATTTTTTCACCTCGGTTAAGTTGCTTCTGGGTAGCTTCATCAAGGTCGGAACCAAACTGAGTGAAAGCCGCTAACTCTCGATATTGTGCCAAATCGAGTTTTAACGAACCGGCAACCTGTTTCATCATTTTAGTTTGAGCGTTTCCCCCCACACGAGAGACGGAAATACCGACATTAATAGCCGGCCTAACACCGGCAAAAAACAATTCCGGCTCCAGAAAAATCTGACCGTCCGTAATAGAAATAACATTGGTGGGAATATATGCGGAAACATCACCGGCTTGGGTTTCAATAATAGGCAACGCCGTCAAAGAGCCGCCGCCTCTTTTATCCGATAATTTGGCAGCTCTTTCCAACAAACGAGAGTGACAATAGAAGATATCCCCGGGATATGCTTCACGACCCGGAGGACGCCGTAATAACAACGAAAGTTGGCGATAGGCTATCGCTTGTTTGGAAAGATCATCATAAACACACAAAACATGTTTCCCGTTATACATAAATTCCTCCCCCATAGCACAGCCGGCATAGGGAGCAATATACTGTAATGGTGACGGGTCATTGGCGGTAGCGGAAACAACGATGGTATAATCCATCGCTCCTTGTTTTCGTAAAACTTCCACCACACGAGCAACGGTTGACGCTTTCTGACCAATAGCCACATAGACACAAATTACGTCGGTGTTTTTCTGGTTGATAATGGTATCAATGGCAACTGCCGTTTTACCGGTTTGACGGTCACCGATAATCAATTCACGCTGTCCGCGACCGATAGGGATCATAGAATCAATTGCTTTCAAACCGGTTTGGAGAGGTTCTTTTACCGGTTGACGTTCGACCACGCCGGGGGCTCTTCCTTCAATACCACGATATTTATCGGTCACAATAGGACCTTTACCATCCAAGGGCTGTCCGAGAGGATCAACCACCCGTCCGATAAGAGCTTCGCCCACGGGCACGGAAGCTACTCTTCCGGTTCTCTTCACCGTATCACCTTCATCGATTTTAGTATCAGGACCAAAAAGGGCGGCACCGACATTATCTTCTTCGAGATTTAAGACCAAGCCGTAAATATCACCCGGAAATTGTATCAATTCTGACATTTGTACATCTTCCAGACCCCAGATACGCGCAATACCATCACCAACCTGGAGAATCGTACCAACCGATTCCATTTCTAACTTAGTCTCGTACTTCTCAATCTCTTCTTTTAAAATAGATGATACTTCTTCAGGATTGAGACCCATTATATAACTCCTACAAGCTTTGCTTGATTTATTTTAAAAACTTTTTTCACTTGCCCATATATTTTCATCTTTAAGAATTCAATGTACTCGTACTTTTTCCAGCTGTTCATCGACCAATTCGAGTTGATGCCGAATAGAACCATCGATTACTTCATCGTGTAAAACGACAATCATCCCTCCGATAATGGAAGGGTCGATTTTTTTCTCCAAAATGATATTCAAGCCCGTCTTTTTAGCCATTTTTTCAATGAGCTTTTGGCTTTCATCGTCGCTCAATGCTATGGCTGTGATAACCGTAACTCGCCCCAGTCCCTGTTTTGCTTCCACCATCCGAATAAATTCATCAACAATTTCCGGAAGAAATTTTATCCGATGTTTATTGACCAGCACAATCATAAACTCAACAAACAAACGATTCAACCTATTATCGAAAATTTTGCGGATAAGAGCTTGTTTATCTTCCTCGAGTATTTGAGGGGCGCTCAAAAAATTTAACATCGTAGCATCTTCTGTTATGAACTGCTTCAAAGCATTCAATTGCTCATAGGCAACATCCATCAACTTTTTCTCGTCGGTAGTGAGAAACAAAGCACGAGCATATTTTTGAGCGACTACTTGTGATAACATCTTAATTAAACTTTATCCAAACTATCAATAAATTGTCCGATAAGCTGATGATGTTTTTGGTCATCCAGCTCTTCTTTAATAATTTTTTCAGCGGCGGTAATAGTAATGGCCACCATATCGCTTTTGAGCTGCACTTTTGCTTTGGCGACATCCCGCACCAACTCAGCTTTTGCTTTGGCGGTTATTTTTTTAGCTTCCTCATGGGCAGTTACTTTTATTTCTTCAGCAACTTTTTTACCTTCGTTAACCGCTTCCACCAATTTAGCCCGCTTTTCCATATCGATTTCTTTCAGTTTCTTTTCATAACCAGCAGCCAATTTGGCGACATCGGCTTTGTCTTCTTCAATTTTCTGAAATTCACCGGCAATTTTATTACGCCGTTCCTCCATCATAGATAACAAAGGACCCCAGGCATATTTCTTTAATAACCAGAGAACAATCAGAAAACCAACAATATGAGTTATTATTTGTGAAAACTCTAAATTCATAATATTACCATCCGTTAGTAACTAAACTTTATAATCAGTTCGATTGCATAGCTTTTTTTCAAACTATTAACCGATTTTACCCGAGAGAATAAAGAAAACTAACAGAGCGTAAAGAGTTAACGCCTCAATAAATGCGGCACCGATAACCATCCCCGTTTGGATTTTACTGGCAGCTTCCGGTTGACGTCCCATCGCTTCCATAGCAGAACCGACCGCGCGTCCCAAACCAAAACCGGACCCCACAGCGGCAAGTCCCACAGCCATGGGCAAAGCCCAAGCTAACATTGATTGATAATTCATTTTTTCCTCCTAAAAGTTTTTTATTTTTATATTCACGTTAATTTTTTTTCATTCTCATCAATTATGCTCCTCGTGAGGAAGCATCAAAAAAAGATATACCGCCGCCAAAACGGCGAATATCAAAGCCTGAACAGTCGATAACAACATTGACAGAAAAATAAAGGGAACATTCAAGGGCAAACCAACCGGGGAATGTATAAAGGAAAGAGTCACCAATCCTAAGCTTACAAACGCCGCCACCAAAACATCTTCACCGGTAACATTACCAAAAAGACGAACCGCCAAACTAAACGGCTTTGCCAACTCTCCAATTATATGAATGGGGAAAAGAAGCGGTACCAAACACCAGGTTAAAATCGAACGAGGTTCACCGGCATAATGATCGAGATATCCAACAATACCCAACCTTCTTATGCCCGTATATTGAGCATACAGAAAAACCAAAATAGCCAGTGCGGCGGTAGTATTAATACTGGTTGACGGAGAGTGACCGCCGGGAATAAGCCCCCATAGGTTATTCATCAAAATATAAAAAAACAAAGTCCCCACAAAAGGAGTATATCTTTTGGCATCATCACCAAAAATGGAATAAACAAAATTATACATCCATTCGACAAGAATCTCCAGAAAATTCTGTCCTTTATCGGGTATCATTTTTCGCTTCACATAAACACGCAATGAAAAAAGAACGAAGATTAAACCGGTAAGAAAGGCAAAAATAACATTAATCCAAACTTCGAAAAATTATACACGTTTTGAGGTAAAAGACCCACTTCATGTAGTAACGAGATAAAGCTTGGTAAATGTGGAGCTCTTTCTTCGGGAGATTGATTGCTGACAGCAACCGTTAAGAAAGGTATCCATTTAATAATAATAAGATTTACAAAATTATTTACCAAACCACTTATCATTTAACTTGGCCCCAACTCTCGGTTTTATGATGGTTATAATCAAGCCCTAAAATAGCACGAGCGACAACTTTTAAAATAATTATTAAAAAAAGAAGGGAAAACCCGGCCAAAAGATATAATGGATTAAATTGATGAACCTTTAAAAGAAAATAACCGGTGGAATATAAAAGAGGGAATTTAATCACCGCCAAACCCAATGCTTTGGTTTTATCGGCACCTTCAGGTCGAATAGTAACTTTCACTAATTCTGAGATAAACAGCAAATTTATCATCCCCCAAATACCTCCCGAAAGAAACGCCAAAGCAGCAAAAACTCCGAAATAATACAAACCAAAAACAAAACAAATTAAAAGGACGATACCGGTCGTTTTCAAAACCCGATCGATAAAATTGAGTTCAACTTTTTTTGCCATTATTATTTTCTTCTTCAATCGCAGAAGATTTTTTCACCAAATTATAAGTCTCAACACCAGCCGCAACAAAACCCAAAACAACACCGACAATCAACAAAAAAGGTTCTGTTCCCAATTTTTTATCCGCCCATCGCCCGACAAAAAAACCGACCAAAGGAGCCGCAAACAAAATTGCCGGAACTGTCGACAATAAGCTTAATTGCCTTAAGTCTTTATTGGGCTTATCATTAGGCTTAGGGTTGAAAAAATCCATACACCCCGCCTTCAAATTTAAAATCGAATATAATTATGGTTGAAATAAAGTCAACCGTTTTTTATCCATTTTATCAATCTTCTTCATAAAAAACAACCGTTTAAAGATTGTATTTAAGCATCAAAAATACCAAAGAGACTCTATATATGTTATATAATTATATAAATATGAGTAAATATCAAATTAAAAACATAGCATAACGAAAATAAAATGGAGAAGTTTTACATATTTTATTTGTAATATCCCCGCTCACTTTCCTTTATTATATTATACTTCATATTATACTTCAATATTGATTGTAAAATACAAAAAAATTGGTTATTGTTACCGTCTGTAAAAATGTTGTGACAACTTATGAAATGGTTTAAAAGTCTTATAATTTTAGCGATTTTGATAATTGCTCTGCCATCAATTCTCCATGCGCGAAATGATGCTCAATTATTATTTAAAACTCCCCAAGGAAAAAATAACTTTATATTAAAAAGCACCGATGATTACCCTTTCATCACTTTTCGCATACACAAAAACGGGCGTCTATGGAATACCATAAATAATAATGGCATCTCGGGCAATTTTTTTGGTTTTACCGATGAAGAGATAGGCAAACTCGCTCCCAGTTATTATTTCCCTCGTTATAGTCGTATTCGTCATGGTCTCTATACCGGTTTATGGATTGGAGGGATAATTAATAACGATACTCTGGTTTCAACCAATCTTGATGTCGATTATCAAGGATGGTGGACCAAATATAACAATGAATTTTGGCCTGATTACTATCCGCAAGGTGATTTTGTTGATTTAAGTCCCGAAAGCGGTTATGTCGATGCTATCCATCCCAGATCTGAAGTTATCTACCAAGCTAATTTTACCGACACCTTTCAGTATGAATCTTTTGTCCCTTATAATAACTATGATATGCGTTATCATCGTCCTTTGAACATCAAAGTTACTCAAACAAGCTATTCATGGTCATATAGTTATGCGGATGACTTTATCCTCGTCGATTATAAAATCAAAAATCTTGGCAAAGATGACATTAAAAAAGCTTTTTTCGGTCTTTATCATTTGGGTGCGGTTCATTTTACCGGTGAACTCCCTTACCCTTGGCTGGATGATATTGAAGGTTATATAGATTCTACACCCTATGAATTTAAGGAGCTGGGTAAAGAACCAATGAATATCGCCTGGGTTTGCGACAAAAATGGCAATCCTCGGGGAGACAAATGGCGTCTTGCTTCAACGGTAAATGGTTTGGGCATCGCTCCCATAAGGCTACCGGAAGGTGCTAATATCAGAAATTTCAACTGGTGGGTAAATTATGAAAGTACCAGCTGGGGACCGAGAAAAGCAGGTACCCTTAATAATCCGCTACGGTTATTCTACGGTGAATTGGGGCAACCGCTCGGTGACCGCAATAAGTATTATATGATGTCCCATCCCGAGGTTGATTATAGCGGTTATGAAGCGGCCGTCAATCATCAGAGCGAAGGCTGGTTGCCACCTTTTAAATATGCGGAAAACTTAACTAAGGGTCATTTTGTCCATTTGTTAACATCTTTCGGACCGTTTGATATTCCCGCACAAAAAGCCCAAGATATTGTCATTGTTTATGCCATAGGGGAATCAATCCATACTATCCCTTCGGCATATAGGGATATTTATGATCCTTATAACCCGCAACCATTTCTCGATTATCTCAACTTCGATAATCTTATCGACAACGTTCGCTGGGCAAAACGAATTTACGATAACCCCGGAGTCGATACCGACAACGATGGAGATTCGGGTAAATACTTTTATTATTTGGACCCCCAAACAGCGGAATCTCTCAAAGTTTATTATGCCGGCGATGGCGTCCCCGATTTTAAAGGAGCCACTCCGCCACCACCACCCCGTATTCGAGTGTCCACAGAAAATAACAAAATAATTATTCGCTGGAACGGCCGCAAAATAGAAGACTATTTTGACACCTTTACTTTAATTAGAGATTTTGAAGGTTATCGAGTTTATTTAGCACGCTCGGAAAATGAAAATGATATTTCCCTCATTGCTTCCTATGACCGAAAAGATTATAACCGCTACCGCTGGGACAAAAAACATCGCCAATACGAACTCAAAGAAATACCCTTCACGCTCGATTCTTTAAAGAAACTATACGGACCATCATTTGAACCCCTAAAGCACACCAGAGTCGATCCTCTCTATGCTTCCGATGGTGGTATCTATTACTTTTCCAAAGTAGATTATAATATGTCCGATTTAAATAACTCCGAGCAAATTCATAAAGTATATCCCGACGCCAAATTGGATACTAGTGACGTAGATGCGCAAGGACGTATGCGTTACTATGAATATGAGTATGTCATTAACAATCTTTTGCCCACCGTTCCTTATTATGTCTCCGTAACCGCTTTTGATTTCGGGTATCCCGGGAAATCGTTAGAACCTTTGGAATCATCACCAACGCAAAATTTAACCAAAGTATTTGCCGTTGACCAAGGAAATAAAATATTTAAAAACGGAGCTTTGAATGTCTATTGCTATCCCAATCCTTATCGTATTGATGCTCAATATACCGAAAACGGATATGAAAATCGTTCTACCGATTTAGCCCCGGATCGTGCACGTTCCATATTTTTTGCCAATCTTCCCAACAGATGCACTATTTCTATCTATTCTCTTGATGGGGATTTGATAAAACGCTTTGAACATGATGAACCTGCCGGAAGCGGAACCGCCTCGATAGCTCGCTTTGATTTGATAACCCGCAACACCCAAGCCATTGTCAGCGGACTTTATTACTGGTTGGTGGAGTCGGGACATGGCAACCAAATTGGCAAACTGGTCATTATAAAATAAGTCTCAGCCATTTCTCGGGACTGTTCAAACAAAGAAATACTAAGCCATTTTGAGCTAACCAATAAAATTGGTATTTTGATATTATTATGAGAGTTGGCATATTTTTCAATGTAATGCCAAGGATTGGCATATCTTTGGGTAAATAATATCTTGCTATAACATCATATTTTTTGTTGCTTAACATCACTGATGAATCTATTTACAAATAATAAAAAATGTCTTTTACTCTTTTTTTTTATATTCGGAGTAATGTCAAAAGCATCGGCAACATCAATAAAAGGCGTTATCTCCGATACTAAAACAGGTCAACCGATACCTTATGTCACCATCAGAGTTGTCAATAGTCACGAATCAATTATCGCCAACAAGGATGGTCAATATCGTCTCCGTTTAACACCGGGAACATACCAATTAAAATTCAGTCATGTTTCTCATTATTCCAAGATTATTAATGTAACCATAGCCGATACGACAATGTTTTTGAATGCTCAACTGGAACCAACATTAATCGAGGTTGGTACCATCAGGGTTTACGACCAACAATACGATGCCGCCCAAAAGATAATTGTCGAAGCCATCCGTCATAAAGATGAAATCCTATCCAAAATAAAACAATACCACTTCAAAGCTTACACCAAATTGGTATTGAGAGATACCGCCAAAGCAGATTCCACTAATGTCTTTTTGATAACCGAGACAGAATTGAACGCTTTCTGGAAATATCCCGATAAATACAAAGAGATTATCACCGCTCGGAAACAGACCGCCAATATTCCCCCGGGAAACAATCTGGTAACGGTACAGGACATACTAAATTTTAACAAAAACAGAATTAAAATTAACGAAAATAACATCGTCTCCCCTACCGCCAAAGATGCTCTCGATTATTATAACTATTATCTACTCGATACCGTTTTAATCGATAGCACCCCTGCTTTTGTGTTGGAAATAGAACCCAAAAAGCAAACCATCCCTTTATTTGAAGGCACCATCAAAATTGCCGATTCCAGTTTTGATATTGTAGGAGTCGATGTTGGTTTTAACAAAGGTTTTGAAAATAACTTTTTTATTAAACCCCGCTATCAACAAGCGTTTACCAAATATGAAAATAAATACTGGATGCCTAACCTAATTCAGTTTACCGCCATTATAAACATCCATTTCCCCGGAGTCCCCATATTGTCTATTAACTACCTTGCGGCACTGCATGACTACGATTTTACCACACCTATTGCCAAAAACATTTTTGATGAATATATCCTTGAGGTCGACAAAGATGCCGATAATTTTGATTCGACCAAATGGAATACGGAACAGCTTGTTCCTCTGACGGAAAACGAAAAACATAATTACCATCGCATTGATTCTTTGAAAAATAAGCCCGGACCGATTTATAAGAAGCTTCTTTTCTTAACGCCGAAATTGATGTTTATTCCTCAGGA
>Ga0114931_10008478_pt1 | contig 12443 bp, 10 predicted proteins | sample 2SBtaG_FD_89579 | JGI IMG/M metagenome (GOLD analysis project Ga0114931, IMG submission 89579) | Deep subsurface microbial communities from Kolumbo volcano to uncover new lineages of life (NeLLi) - 2SBTROV14_V59a metaG | ecosystem: Environmental > Aquatic > Marine > Volcanic | place: Kolumbo...
AGACCTCGCTGGAAAACAGCCTGAGCAATCCGGACGCGATGCGTGGCGTCGCGCTGCACGTTACCGGGCACGTGGTTCGCGTTGATCGAGTCCGTTTGCCCGCCGATACGGCCCAGCGACTCGGCTTCGACCAGTATTACCGCTGCCAGTGGTCGATCGACAAGGGACCAGCCAAGGTGGTGACCGACGCGCTCGAGATACCCACCGCTTGGTCGGTTGGCAAAACGGTCGATTACCGAGCCAGCGCCTACGGCTTGTTCGCCAAGGTTCTCAACGGTCTAGACAAAGAGAAAACACCGCTTCTCGTTGCCCGCCGTATCGCCTGGCATCCGCCCACCATCCTGGGAAATTTGGGCATGGATGTCGGCTTGTTCGACAAGGTCGAAGACCGTCGCGATATCCGCCGCGAGGAACGCGAATGTTTCTATCAATTACTGGCGGCGTGCGGCCGCGCGGAGCCCGGCGAACTGGCACGCTCGACGGCGGCCAAGCAGTACAGCGTCGTGCCGCTGTTCAATGATCCTTCGCGCCAACGCGGCAAGCTGTGGGCGCTAAGCGGAACCGCGGTTCATGCGGTGTTGGTGCGCGTCGAAGAGAAGGACATTCAGGCACGTTTCGGCATCGATCATTACTATGAAGTGGCCATGTTTACCGACGACTCGCAGCAAAATCCGGTGATTTTTTGCGTCCTCGAACTCCCACAAGGCATGCCCTCGGGCGACGACATTTTTGAGACGGTGCGAATCGCGGGCTTCTTTTTCAAGGCGTGGGCGTATCCACGGGCATCGGGCGACCGAAAGAAAAAACAGATTGCGCCGCTACTCATCGGCCGCTCGCCGCAGTGGTCGCCACCCGAACAGAGGTCTTCCTTGGGGTGGATTGCCGGAGTGCTTTTCGCCGCCGCGATCCTCGGGCTATGGCTGATCATTCGATATGTCGGCCGGCGTGATGAACAGGCGCTCGGAAAACGCGTTGCGGCAAAGTACCGAGCCGCCGGTCCGCCGTCCGAGCCGCTTGATCTCCGGCCGCCGGCTGATGATATGCCGCCCTCTTGAGCCCACGCCGCTTGACTCCCACGCGGACAGCGGGATACTCAAGGCGTGCTCTGATGGTATCTGCCACGAACGGCCCGTCTGCCGGTAATTTTCCCGGCATCAAGGCTCGCGGCACCAAGAACGAATTTTCTCGGGTAGAATAGCCGGCCGCGGCTGAGTGCAGCCGGTTCGCTGGGCTAGAAGCTGAACCTTCCCTTTTATACCAACGACGAGGAAGCCGATGCGTCGCGCAAAAATCACAATCATCGGTGCCGGCAACGTCGGCGCAACCACGGCCCATTGGTGCGCTGCCGCGGAACTGGGCGATATCGTTTTATTGGATATTCCCCGAACCGAGGGCATGCCCGCCGGCAAGGCTTTGGATCTGATGGAATCGTCGCCGATCATGGGCTTTGACGCCCACATCATCGGCACGACGGACTACGACGATACCGAAGGTAGCGACGTCGTGGTCATTACGGCCGGGATTCCGCGTAAGCCGGGTATGAGCCGCGACGATCTATTAAGCACCAACGCCAAAATCGTCGGCTCGGTTTCAGAGCAGATCAAGCGAACCAGCCCCGACGCATGTGTCATCGTCGTCAGCAATCCGCTGGATGCCATGGTCCAGCGGGTCTTGCAAGTCACGGAGTTTCCGCACTGTCGCGTGATGGGCCAGGCGGGCGTGTTGGATACGGCCCGTTATCGAACTTTCCTGGCCATGGAATTGGGCGTCAGCATCGAAGACGTCTCGGCACTGTTGATGGGCGGTCATGGCGACACGATGGTGCCGCTGCCAAGCTGCACCTCGGTCGGCGGCATTCCGGTCACCCAATTGATCGCTCCCGAGCGACTGGAACAAATCATCCAACGCACGCGTGATGGCGGGGCGGAAATCGTCGGTTTGCTCAAAACCGGAAGCGCGTTTTACGCGCCCGGGGCAGCCACCGCACAGATGGTCGAAGCCATTGTCCGCGACAAGAAACGGTTGATTCCCGTGGCCGCCTACTGCGACAAGGAATACGGCGTCGGCGGCTATTATATCGGCGTGCAGGTCATTCTCGGCAACGGAGGCGTGCAGCGGATCATCGAACTTGAATTGGGAAAAACCGAACAGGCCGCCATCGACCAAAGCGTCGAAGCGGTCAAAACGCTGGTCGCGCGAATGAACGAATTGACCGCCTAGAGCGACCTCGCCGCGACGTACGGTCCTGCCTCAGGTCGAGAGGTCCGCCGTGTAGCATGTGCTCGCGGCGATCCCCCCACCGGGAAACGCCCAACGACGCACAAGCCGCTGAAAAAAACATGGCTTCCCGCGACTCCTGATCTTGCGACTGCTAACCGTCCGCCCAAAAACTGCTTCGTCGGCAAGAGCGTGGCAAAATTCGTCAGCTCAAGCAGCCGAATCGTGGGCATACGCTAAGATACGCCGAGATTTGGCGACGCAGAGCTGGCGAATTTTAACCGCTCGCAGCCAGAATGAGTTTTTGGGCGGGCTGCTAATCAACCGCGCCACGCATCCCCGGCCTGCGCGGCTTGTCCAGATTCTATTGACCGGTTCGTGGCGGCCACTATACTGCCGCCCGCTCTTCTGGTTACCTTTTCTTCGCATAGACGACCGCTCGCCACGCGCTGGCCACCGGATCGCGCGCTCAGCCGATTCCAAGGACTGGCCGTCGCCCCGCGCTCGCCGGTCTTGTTTCCATGCACGGACGCAACCGCTCAGGGTGTCGGCAGGCCGCGCGACTGCTCGTGCTTGCCGCCGCTTTATGGATCTCCGCGGGGCCGACATCTGCCGAAACGCAATGGGTCGATCATGCCCAGTTTACCCCGTTTCGCTGCCGCGCCGATTTTCCACTCGCGGATTTTCAGAGCATGCTCGCCGAGTTGCGTGCCCTCAAAGTCGATCTGCGGCAAACCTTGAGGCTTGCCGGAGCCGCCGAACCGGTCGAGCTGTTTCTATTCCGCGACCGGAATTCGTATCGCGACTATATCGAACATTACTACCCCGGCGTGCCACTTCGGCGGGCGCTGTTCATCAAATATCGCGGCCCCGGCATGGTGTTCGCCTATCGCAGCGATGCCATAGCGACCGACCTACGACACGAAGCAACCCATGCCTTGCTGCACAGCGAGCTTCGGAGCATCCCGTTTTGGCTGGATGAGGGGTTGGCCGAATACTTCGAGCTACCCCGCGCCTTGCGACAGGCGAGACATCCTCACTTGGCCGTCGTGCGGCAAAACTGCCTGGATCGCGTGGTGCCTCGGTTGGCTCGCTTGGAGAAGATCGACGACCTCAAGCAAATGGGCGGCCCGGAGTATCGCGATTCGTGGGCCTGGGTCCATTTCATGCTGCACGGACCGCCGGCAGCTCGAGACGAATTGCTCGGCTACCTCGCGGATTTGAAACACGTACGACGGCCCGAACCGCTCAGCATACGGCTTCACCGTCGAATCCCACACTTGGAAGAGCGGTTTATCGAGCACTTCACGTCCGAGCCGTAAGCAACCGCGGCGATTAGCCCTCAGGCAAGACGTCCGGCCGCGGTTTCGCTGCCTAGCTGGTCAATCATCTCACGTGTGGCCGCTTCCACGGCCCGTTGCCAGTTCCCTTCGGTGAACCGCTGGGCATACTCTTGTCGGGCGTGGGCAAAAATGATGCCCCGCGAGCTGTTGATCAACGCTCCCAGGCCGTTCGAATCAAAGGCCGCGGCCACGTCGCCCGCCGTACCGCCTTGGCTGCCAAAGCCGGGCACCAGCAGCCAAACGTGTGGCATGGCGGTGCGCAACTCGGCCAACTGAGCAGGATACGTGGCTCCGACCACCGCTCCGGCAAGACCGAAGCCCGATTTGCCGAGCGTGTGCGCGGATACTTGTTCAACATATTCAGCCACGTGCCGATAGACGGGCTTTTCTTCGGTGACGAGATCCTGGAACCGTGGTCCGCCGGGATTCGAGGTTTTGACCAATACAAACAGGCCGCAGCCCCGTTGCCGTGCCACGTCAACAAACGGCTGAAGACTGTCATCGCCGAGGTATGGGTTCACGGTCACCGCGTCGCTCGAGAAGCTTCCCTCTGCCGGCGGACCCAATAGCCCATCGGCATAGGCCGTCGCCGTCGAGCCGATGTCGCTGCGTTTGGCATCCAGCACGACCATCAGTCCCGCCTGCCTTGCGTAACACACACAGTCGGCCAAAACCTCCATGCCCGCTGGACCGAGCTGCTCAAAGAATGCCGCCTGTGGCTTGACCACGGCCACCAGGGGAGCCACCACGTCAATCACCCCGCGACAGAAGCGGCGATATGCGGCCGCGCGCTCGGCCAATGAGCCTTCACCAGGCGACCAGGGCCGGCGGAAGCTATTCCCAGCGGGGATCGATCCCCACCATGGCCGGTGTCGCGCGCCGCCTGACGGCGGCCGCCAATCGATCGGCGAAATGTTTCATTGACATCGTAACGGCCCAGTCGCAATGTGGAATCAAGGGAAAGCAAAACAGGCACCGGCCCGGCGGCCGCCATCAACCTACCAAGCAACACGGTCGATCGGCAATTGGCCAGCCTCGTCCCGCCCCCGATCGTCCCCGATCGTCGCATCCGATGAGCCGGCGATGAACCGGCATTGACGCATCTCTCGTGTGAATCTATGGTTCGCCGCCGCGCTGGCTTGCGTCGGCCGAGTCGCTCTTCCGAAAAGTTTCTCACATATCTCGTAGTTCGAGTTCCGATGCGTCGGTCCAGTCCGCTGACCGTGCCACGCGGCCGGCTTTCGTTCTATGCACGCGGACGACCTGCCGCTTCTTGCGTCATGGTCGTCTTGTTGGTCACCGCCGGATGCGCTTCGACCAACTATGTCAGCGTGCGCAAAATGCCTGACAGCCCGCTCATCGAGCGGCTACAGCTCGCCTCGCGTCGGGGCCCCCGGCCGAGCCCGCGAACCGTACAGCTCTTGCGGCGTTACGGTTTGAAGGATGCGGTTGGCGATCCCGAGCGGGCCATGGATCGTGTTTCCGCCTACGTCCGCGAGGAACCAACGACCGAAGGCTACTACGCGATTACCGAACTAGCGTATATCGCCGCCCGGCACCGAGAGCTTCACGACGAATCAAAAGCTCTCGACCTTTACGGGGCCTCGGTCGCGTATGCGTACCAGTACCTTTTCGATCCCAATGTGGGCTATCTTCGCAATCCGTACGATCCACAGTTTCGCGGTGCGTGCGATTTATACAACGGAGCGCTCGAGGGTTCGTTGCGAATTTTGGCGCGAAACCATGCTTTGGTGGCCGGCGCGACCCAGCATATCAAAGCCGCCGGTCGGCAGTGGGTCGTCGAGATCGTCGGGCGTGGCAACCGTTGGCGAGCCGAGGACTTCGGCGAGTTCAAATTCACCTCGGACTTTGAAGTCCACGGCCTGCCGAACCATTACCGGACCTACGGTCTTGGCGTGCCGCTGGTTGGCGTGCATCGGCAGCAAGAAGATGGCCGCTCCGAGGAGAAATTCTATCCACCGGGAATGAGCCTGCCGGTCACCGCCTTCTTGAGCGTTGTGCCAACGCCAGAAAAAGACCGTCTTTCGGGCGCGACGGTACATCACTGCGTGCTCGAGCTGTACGACACCTTGAATTCGACCGACACCGTGGTCGACGGGCGGCGCGTGCCGCTAGAAAGCGATCTCACCACGCCGCTGGCTTATTTCCTCGATCGCGCGGGGATGGATCAGCTATCGCTGTCCGGTTTGCTACGTCCCGGCGAGGTGCAGAAATATACGGGGTTGTATATGGTCCAACCCTATGAGCCGGATAAGATTCCCGTCCTATTCGTCCACGGGTTGTATTCCAGCCCGATCACCTGGATCGAGATGCTCAACGACCTTCAGGCCCAAGCAGACCTGCGCGAGCATTATCAGTTCTGGTTCTATCTGTATCCGACAGGACAACCGTTTTGGATTAGTGCGGCGCAGATGCGCGTCGATCTGGTTAAGATGCGTCAGGAACTCGATCCCCAACATCGCCGCCCGGCGCTGGATCAAATGGTTCTGGTCGGACACAGCTTGGGCGGCCTGGTGGCCCGGATGCAAACCGTTTCGAGCGGCAATAACTTCTGGAAGCTGGCCACCGACCAGCCGTTCCAGATGGTCAAAGCCGACGCCGATGTCCGCGAGCGGTTGGCACAGGCTTTCTTCTTTCAGCCGAACCCCTCGATCCGCCGCGTGATCACCATTGCCACCCCGTACCGCGGGAGCCAGGCTTCGAACTCGGCCACGCAATGGTTGGCCCAGCGGCTGATTCGGATGCCCAGTGTTCTGCTCACACGACAACAACAGCTCTTTAAGAAAAACCCGGGATTATTTCCTCGCAACAGTTTGCTGGAGTCGGCCAACAGCATCGAATCACTATCGCCACATTCGCCGATTTTGCCCGTATTGCTTGGTGCGCCGACTGCCCCGTGGGTTAAGTTTAATAACATCGTGGGAGTTGCTAAACATCCCAGCGCGCTCACGCGGCTGAACTTCACCGCCCGGGGTGATGGCGTGGTTGCGTTTGACAGCGCGCACTTAGACAACGTGCAATCGGAACTCGTGGTCGACGCCGATCACATGACGGTCCACCGAAACCCTTTGGCCGTGCTTGAAGTGCGACGAATTCTGCATCAGCACCTCGAAGAGTTGCGGTCTTTTCCGCAACCACCAGCGCCGCGGATGTGGACCGCGCAGGCCAAGCAACGATTCGCGCCTCCTCCCGTTCCGCGGGTGCCCGCCGGCTTTCAGCCTGCTGGCATTCGGAGGATGCCACCACTCGGGACCAGGAAGCCGTCCGGCGGCACGTCATTCGACCGCCGCGCGAGCGCTGCGCGGCAACCATCGGTCGGCACGCCGCCGGACAGAGTCTCGACGGGTAACTTCGCGCCGCGCGGACCGGTCCCGGCTACTCGTTCGGAGGTTGGCTGGCCAACTGCACCAGCGCTTCACGCACCCGCACCCTCTGCGACTCACTAACCGTAAGATACCGGTGGCGTCCGTTGGGCGCTGGTTCCAGACGAGTGGCCGACTCGTCGTTGACGCGAATCGTGCCCCGTTGGGAAACGCCGAAATAACCACGGTCCGGCCGCACCGCGTAAAGCACGCTGGTCAAGTCCCAGCTCGGTCGATCATAGGGCATTTTGGCATACAACGCATACGCTTCGGCCAACGGGTGGTGTGGCGTGTAGCGGAAATCACGCTCGATGCTAATGGCCGGATAACGGATGGACTGGCCGATTTCATAGCCGCTGGCGACAATCGGCGTGGGCCACGCCGCATAAACTTTGCGCGCCGCGGGCAAGTCCATGCGGATGTTGTACTCGCCGAAAGGCCCTTCCCCCTGGTATTTGCCCGCCATGATCGATAGCAGCCGGCACTTGCGTGCCACGAGATCCCGCCCGCCCAAAGGGGACCGTTCGTCGGCCGGCGAATCCAGCAACCTGGCAAGATTCGTTGAAAAACCGACCACTACCATCACCACGCTATCGTCGGGTTGAGCCGCGAGAACCTGACGCAACAGGCTCACGGCTTCCGGCGCGTCGGCGCCGCTTTTCAGATCGTGCGGATAGCGGGGTTGCCCGCCATCGGACAACTCGACCATGGCTCGCACCAACTTCCCTTCACGGGGCGTTTTCCCGTCGCGTACCACGCCAATCGGGATGTCGCCGCGGCCGTAAAAGGTGTTTACCAGATCGACGAACGGTGCACAGTACGGGTTGTCCTTGCTCAGCGTGACGGCCAGCAGTTCGCATTCGCCACGGCTTTGCAAGGCGTGGATCACGCCGAGTGCCAACACGTCGTCGATGTCGTTGCCCATGTCGGTATCAAAAATCAGCCGCACGGGGGCATGCGACACGGCGGCGGCGATCGCAAGGGATGCCGCAAGGAGCCAAACCGTCGACATGGCGACCGACAGACCAACGACTCGTTTGAACCACGACGTTTTCATGCCACGAATCCTTTCAGGAGATGTTCGAGGTTGGCCTGCGAAAGTTCCCCCCGCAGGCGGGCTTTCACGGCACAATAATTTTCTCGATCCCGGGTTCGGCCGCTGGAAACCGGGGAGCGATCTTTTCCAACGCGCCGCGCACAAGGCGGCTGACGATCAAGTTGCGGTACCACTTGCGATCCGCCGGAACGATATGCCACGGGGCATGCTCCGTGTTGCAGCGGCTGAGCGCGTCTTCGTACGCCTGCTGATATTTGCCCCACAGCTTACGCTCGCTCAAATCGGCCCGGCTGAATTTCCAGCGGCGGTTCGCATCATTGATTCGCCTTTGAAGGCGTTTGCGCTGTCCGTCTTTACTGATGTGCAAAAAAACTTTGATGATACGCACATGGCTTTCAACGAGCAGACGCTCAAAAGCGTTGATCTTCTCGTAACGATGCCGCCACTCGCGCTCGGGAACGAGATCGTGGACGCGGACCACTAAAACGTCTTCGTAGTGCGATCGGTTGAAGATGCCCACGTTTCCTTTACGCGGAACCGCCTTGTGAATGCGCCAAAGGAAATCGTGGTCAAGCTCCTCGGCGCTGGGTTGCTTGAACGAAGTCACCGTACAGCATTGTGGGTTGATGCCGCGCATGACGTGGCGAATCGTGCTGTCCTTGCCCGAGGTATCCATGCCTTGCAGCACAAGTAGCAGCGCCAAGCGGTTTTCCGCATACAGCCGATACGTCAGGTCGGCGATGATCGATTGATTGGCCGTCACCTCATCGCGAGCGCTCGACTTGCCTTCCGCGCCGCCTGAATCGCGGGGATCAAAGTCGGCAAGACGAATCTTGGTTCCAGCAGGGACCGCTAGCGGCTGCGACACGAACAAACCTGGCAGGGCGGGGTCAGAGCGAGCGTACGATACAAAGTTGAGTTTCCAGCATAACCTGTGGCAATACGGCCAACCACCAGACCCGCGGCACCCAACATACGGCCAGATAAATCGTAGGCCCCGGTTCACCCGCAAGGCACCTTCCCCGTGGAACCGAAAAGCAGCTCCTTCCTCCGCCGCGGCAGCCGTTCCGTCGTGCCGAAAACCTTGCCAGGAAACCGTTTTCGATAAATCGTTGACACGCGCTTGACGAGTGGTAGGATCACGTCGTCTAAGTCGTTTTCCGGGAGGACTGTTTATGCGACCGACCGGCGGGGTCCGAGTTTCGCGGCCCGTCGTTGTCACGCGGCGTTCGAGGTGCATCCGCTCGACCGCCATGATGGCCCTGGTTGTTCCTCTCGGGGCTTGCTGTCGTGGCGGACCTCCGCCGTGGCGAAGTATGTTAATTTGTGGTGTCTGGTGTGGGAGCGGTCGTAATGGCCCAACAAGGCAAAATTAAGAAAATCGTTGCGGATCGTGGCTTTGGTTTTATTTCAGGCGATCAAGGTGATATTTTCTTTCACCTCTCCTCGGTCGAGAACGCCACGTTCGAGGAACTGCACGAAGGACAGGCGGTCGAATTCGAACTGGCCGATCCTTCGACGGATCGCGGTGGCAAAGGACCTCGCGCCGCACGCGTGGCGCCGCTGTAAGGTCAGCTCACCGGGTAAAAATCTTCGGGCAGCCGCTCACGGCGGACCACGGGCCAATCAGCGGGGGCCGAGGGGGGGGTGCGGTCATGCGCATTTCCCGTGCCGGCGAAGCGTCGCGTTGACGGACTATTTCGCCTCTGCGCAAAGGCTGCTGGTGCGCACGCGCCGGTGGCACGCTGTCGCCCGCCCGGGTAAACTGGGGTGGCACCATGATGAGCAACCTCCTCTGCGGCAAGGCTATGTCTTTACGGTTTCAAGGTTGTCCCGCGCCTACTGTTGTCCGCTGCCGTAGCCGGGAGGCGCGGCCGTGGTGGTTAGCCGCGTTCATGGTTTTCGTCCTGGCATGGCCGGCCAGCGCGCTGCCGGTTAGCTTGCAGGTCGATCCGTCTGCAAGCTCGTTGAACATCTCGATCACGGTGATTGACGAGATGTTCGGCGGCACGGCGAGCCAGGCGGTCTCACTTCACGGCGACGTGACGGCCGCGCTGAGCTTGACGGTTGATCCGCTGTTCGGCGAAATCCCCTCAGCACTGCAGGTCCTTTCCGCCGACCTCTCGCTTGACGGGATTGATTACGATATCCCCGTCCAATTCTTCGGCTTCTTGCACGCCACGTCACCCTCGCTGGGCGCCAATCTGGCAAGCCCCGCGACATCGGGCATCTTGCCGGGAGCGAACCAAAACGTCTTCGATCTTGGCGGCGGCGCGATGACGATCGATTCGGGTTTACTCTCGTTCGACCCTTTCGGCCCGATCACCGGTTTTGGCGACTTAAGCGTCGATTTTGCCCAGCAGTCGTCGACCTTCACCATGCCTCCCGGATCAACGGTCAAGGTGATCGAAGATCGCGTCGCGCCCCAGCGGACCAATCTGACGCTGATGGTGCCGATCAGCGTGACTGGAACTCTGCGCACGTCGCCGATTCCTATTACCGCACAGCTCAGCGGTCTGCTCGTGGCGACCGGCATGAAGCTGGTTCCGGAACCGGGCAGCTTCCTGCTGCTCGCCATTGGCGCGCTGCTGGTCCAAGGCCTCTGGCTCCGCATGCTACACCGCAACCGCCGCTAAAGGCGGTTTTCTGGAACTCACGGGCCACTCAGGTCCGTGAATCGGGCGAGAGAAACCGACAAAAAAGCTCGGCTCTCTTTGCCGGCGGACACGACCGCGATCCGGCATATCCGTTAAAGCTCGACCCTCGGCTGTAGCCGCGCGCGGCAAATCTCCGAAGAAGAACAACGGACGGACGACCCCCGTGGCCCCTGCCCTGTTTTCTTCTTGCTCAGCCGCTTCTCAGGCAAAAGATGGCTACCATGCCCACACGCCGCAAACCGAAACGACGCCAGGCACGGCATGCTTGCTCAGAGACCGCAAGGTGGTGCGATGCGCTGGCTGACTATTTGCGCAGCCAGTGCTTTTTGGCCGAAAACTCCGTCCGCGCCTATCGCCGGGATCTGGATCGTTTCTTGCTCTGGCTGGGCGACCGCGAGCCGCGGGAACTAACCGTTCACGAGCTGGCCGACTATGCGGCTTGGTTGCACCAGCAGCAATTGGCCCCCGCTTCGATCGCGCGAAACCTGGTCTCGCTGAAAATCTTTTATCGTTTCCTGCAGCTCGAAGGCGAGGTTCGCGACAATCCGGTCGAATTGCTCGGCAGCCCCAAGCTTTGGCAACGTATCCCACACGTGCTCTCGCCCAAGCAACTGCGCGAGCTTTTTGAAAGCCCGCGAATCGACGAGCCGCTATGGCGACGCGATCGGGCATTGCTCGAACTATTGTATGCCACCGGCTGCCGAGCGTCGGAAATCTCGAACTTGAAGCTGGCCGACATCCATCTGGACTCAGGCTTCTGCCGCTGTCTGGGCAAGGGTGACAAGGAGCGAATTGTTCCGGTCGGCCGCCGCGCGATCGAGGCGATCTCCGCCTATCTGGAACATGAGCGGCCACGCTTGGCCACCGCCGGGGGCAGCACGCCACCGTGGCTGTTGTTATCACGCCGCGGAAAGCGACTGCGGCGCGAGCGCATCTGGGAGCTATTCAAGAAGTATGCGGCCCGCATCGGAGCGTCGGACAAAGTCAGTCCCCACACCATGCGACACACGTTCGCCACGCACATGCTGGCCGGCGGCGCCGACCTTAGGCAGGTTCAAGAGTTGCTCGGCCACGCCAACATCGCCACCACTCAGATTTATACGCACGTCGACCCCCGCCGCCTAAAGCGCATCCACCGCCAATTTCACCCGCGGGCATAGCAGTCCGCCCAAAAACTGCTTCGTCGGCGAGAGCGTGGCAAAATTCGTCAGCTCAAGGAGCCGAATCGTGGGCACATCCTAAGATACGCCGAGATTGGGCGACGCAGAGCCGGCGAATTTTGACCGCTCGCAGCCAGAATGAGTTTTTGGGCGGGCTGATAGGTGCCGACGGCAGCGTGAATGTGCGTCGGCAAGGTGAAAACAATTTGCTTCCGCCAGCGCGGCGCAGTGGAACTGTGGAGATCGGCGCGCAAAACGGGGCCCACCTGAGTAGCGAATAGGCGGGCAAGACCGACCCGCCGTGGCCTGCCCCGGGTGGCGTCGTCGCACATGAACGGGGCGAGGCTTCAGTTACAGCCCGCGACCGCAAATCGTCGGACGTTCGGCCGGCTATCCGGCGACGATAGCGCAGATTAGAACGCCACACGGAGCCCAGGCGCCAAGGATCCCGTTTGAGGGTTGCGACGCCAGCCTGAATTGGGGCGGAAAAAGTCAGGCGTAGCCGCTGGTCAAAAAAAAGTCGAGATCGCGCCGCGACTGGGCAAGGGTCATCATCTCACCGTTTCCGTGCCCTGTTCGATCATCGTGCGAGCTGTAAGAATGGATGCTCTAGTCGATCTTTCATG
>Ga0114931_10008479_pt1 | contig 12442 bp, 17 predicted proteins | sample 2SBtaG_FD_89579 | JGI IMG/M metagenome (GOLD analysis project Ga0114931, IMG submission 89579) | Deep subsurface microbial communities from Kolumbo volcano to uncover new lineages of life (NeLLi) - 2SBTROV14_V59a metaG | ecosystem: Environmental > Aquatic > Marine > Volcanic | place: Kolumbo...
GCATGCGCGCTTGTTCGTTCGCTGCACCCACCCCATCACGAGCGCCTGCGAGGCGCGGAGGAGGGGAAATGAGGTGCGGAGAGGGGGGAGTTGGGAACGGATAGACACAGAGGAGGGGAAAAGAGACGCAGGGGTGGGAACGAACAAGTACAGCGGAAATGACGAATCAGAGCACCTTCACGCCTTTCCAGAAAGCAACATAGTCCTTGATCTGCTTTGCCTTCTCGCTCGGGTTGGGATAGTACCATGCTGCATCCTTGTTCACTTCGCCGTCGACGACGATGTGGAAATAGTGCGCTTGGCCCTTCCACGGGCAGGTCGATTGCGCATCGCTCTTCTTCAAGAACTTGCGATTGACACTGTCAGAAGGAAAGTAATGATTGCCTTCTAGCTCGATTGTCTTGTCGCTCTCGGCGAGGACTATGTTATGCCAGACTGCCTTGACCATCAAGACGCAAGAAGAAGACTGGTATTAATGCTTTTTCTTTGAGCCGTTGAGACGCTTTTTGACCTTGGCCCATACCTTCACAGGATCGGAGAAGATGACGCTCTGGTTCAGGTACAGCTCGGCGATGCCGATGTCCGTCGTGTGCGTGCTCAGCTTGCCCCGGTCGACGATGCGGGTGAGCACCGGCAAGCCGGGTGCCATCATCGTCGCGACGTTGAAGCTCTCGATTCCCATCGCCCTGAACGCCTTCAGCACCTTGTAGATGACGCCGAACAGAACCTCGTCCGCGCAGTCCGTCATCAGGACGATCTCCTTCTCCTTACGCGGAGTAATCGACGCGAACACCTTGATGCCGCGCAGCTCTGTCGCGAGATCAAGGCTTTCGTACACCTTGTACAGTTCGTCCCAGTAGCTCTTGTGGCGCCGCTGCCGGTACTCGGAGCTCTGCTCCTGCCAGAGGTGCATCGCCGCATACGGCTCGTGCCTGCCGATGAGCACCTGGAGGTGGCCGTGCACCAGCGAGGCGCCCGCTTTCCACAGGCAGTTCCAACCGATGAGCGGGTACTGCGCCTCGGGGTGCTCGCTCTGCGCCGCCTCAATCCACGCCATCGCGGCCTTGTAGTGCTCGATTGTCTCGCGCTCGGTGAACTCGAGCGGGTTCGCCTTGTTGAAGATGATGAGGCCGTGCAGGGCGTCGTACTTCGCGACATTGCTCGCGGAGATCTCGTGCAGCCCGACGATCCGGCCGAACGTGTCCTCCGGTGTGTTCTTCCGCACGTCCGCGAAAGGCTCGTTCTTCGCCATGTCGAGGAGCTGCTGCTTCGTCACGCCCGCGCCGCGGTGGATCGGCCGGTCCGCGCGGAGCTTGTTGATCAGCGCGCCCTCGAACATGATATGGTTGGTGATCTTCAGCACGGGCTGCTGCTCCACCTTCTTCACGCTGCCGAACTGCTTCTTCACCCACGGCCTCATCGACGCGGGCACGTTCATCCGGCCGGTATCGATGCTGAAGGAGAAGATGCTGTCGAAACGGCGGCGTGCCTGCGGGCTGAGGCGTCGGTAGGTCTCCGGCAGCTCGAGGATGGAGTGCATCCTTTTCCCTTCCTACAATCGCCTTTTTAAGCATTCGACGGGAACGGCGCGAACGAACGCCGCTCCAATACCTTTAAATACGTCCTGGATGCTGCCTACACTGATACGCAACGTGAAAGTCATCATTCCCCTGGCGGGCAAGGGCACGCGGATGCGGCCACACACGCACACTCGGGCCAAGCCCTTGCTCTACGTCGCAGGAAAGCCTGTCCTTGACCATATCCTGGACCGCTTGGCGGACCTGGACGTCTCGGAATACCTCTTCATCACCGGTCACCTCAAGGAGCAAATCGAAGAGCACATCACTGCGAACTATGCGTTCAAGGCACGTTTCATCGAGCAGGCAGTGCAGGACGGCACGGCCGGTGCGTGCCGACTGGTCGAGCCCTACGTGGACGAGCCCATCCTCATCGTCTTCGTCGACACCATCTTCGACACTGACCTGAGCGTCATCGAGGCCTGCAAGAGCGAGGGCCTCATCTGGGCGCAGGAGGTGGAGGACTACCAGCGCTTCGGCGTCATCGTCACGGACGCGGACGGCAACGTCAAGAATATGGTCGAGAAGCCCGACACGCCCATCTCGAAGCTCGCGAACATCGGCCTCTACTACATCAAGGACTACAAGGCTTTCTTCAAGGGCATCGCGCACGTCTACGACAAGGGGCTGAAGACGAAGGGCGAGTACTTCCTCCCCGAAGTGTTCATGCACATGGTGCGACACGGTGCAAAGCTCCAAGTGCTCCCGGTCGAGGCGTGGTACGACTGCGGCAAGCCGGAGACGACGCTCGAGAGCAACGCCCGGCTGCTCGCGAAGCTGCACGCCGTGAAGAGCCCGACGAAAGGAACGAAGATTATCAAGCCAGTCTACATCGAAGAGGGATGCCTAGTTGAGAGTGCAGAGATCGGCCCGAACGTGAGCATCGCGAAAGACTGCATCATCCAGCGCGCAAAGCTCGTGGATTGTATCCTCGATGAGGGTGCGGTAGTGCGGGACATCGCGCTCCGCGACAGCATCCTCGGCCGGGAGACCACAATCGAGGGCGCCGATACCGCACAGGAGTTCAGCATGCGCCTTGGTTGCAACGCCACGACGACGCTGCCCAAAGGGCCAAAGAAATAGGAAAGTATATAATTCTCGCCGACCAGGCTCCTCGTCAAGAGAGGTGTGGTCGTGGTCCATATCATCCATGAGCATGAAGGGAAGCGCATCGAAGGCGAGTCGGCAGGTCATGACGCCGGTAGCTTCCTCCTCACCAATGCCAAGGGCTACTGCTCTTTCTGCCCGGGAATGGTGGTCGCGAGCAAGTTCAACGGTCTCGTCCAGGACGGGTGGAAACTTATCGACAACCTGCTCTTGCCCGGAGCGGAGACCGTTACCGTCTTGCATCGGCCCACAATCGCGAAGCGCCAACGCCAGACCGGCGCGACAGAGACGTTCCGGCTGTCTCCTGACGCGTTCCACTACGACGTTTCGCGCCACGAGGGTGAAATCCTGCTCGACCTAGACATGCGTCCCATCGGGGACGAGACCACGGACGGCCGGTACTACTATCAGCATCTCGAGCAGGACACGCTCATCGTCCGCTATGTCCAGCAGAAGCATGAACGCTATCTTGTCATCAAAGGTATTGCTGGCTATAGGGAAATCAGCGAATGGCAGGAACGCCAGTATCCGTATGATGCGCGACGCGGCGACAGCTCGCGATTCTGGGTGTGGCGTGCCGGTGCCGTCACGGTGCACGGCGACGCGCATCTCGTTATCGCACAGGCACCAGTGCTCGAACAAGCACTGGACCGAGCCAGACAAGCCAGGATGCAAGTCCTCTTGGAAGAGCCTGATCTGCATACGGAGAAGGAAGCCTCTTCGCCCCTCGAGGCTGCACTCGCGCTCGCTGCACTGGACAGCCAGCTCCTCAAGGACGATGCCCGTTTCCTCGCCGGCACGCCCTGGTTTCGTCAAACGTGGAGCCGGGACGAGCTCATCTGTCTCCGTGCTCTCATCATCGCTGAACGGTTCACGCTCGTCAAGCGGGTGCTGTTGCGCTACTATGCGGGGCTGCACGGGCCGATGTTCTGGGCGATGCCGCCTGACAAGGGCCAGCTCGCCGTGGACGCACTGGGCTGGCTCGCGAAGCGAACCCATGACCTCTTCCTAGCCTTGCAGGAACGCGACCTGCTCGACACGACATTCAGCAATCTCGAGCTCCGCCTGGTGCGCGACCGGATGGCCGCTGCGCTCGAATGCCTGTTCGCAGAACATGCGAAGGATGGGTTAATCGTCAACGGGCCCAGCGAGACGTGGATGGACGCAGTGTATGACGGAGATGACCGTGCAGGGGCGAGGATTGAGATCCAGGCCTTGACGCTTGCCGCGATACGCCTCGTCACGTGGCTCGACGAGCGTTCTGGGCAGGGCGCGAGCTGGCGACAACGCGGTGACGAGTATGCAGTGCGTGTCCGTGAAGCGTTCTTCAAGGATGGCAAGCTCTGGGACAGTGCTGAGGATGCCACCCAACGTCCGAATGTGTTCTTGGCGTTCTATGTCGCGCCCGAACTCTTGGCGCACGAAGAATGGGTGACTGCCTTCGACGCTGCGCTCTCTGCCCTCTGGCTCGATTGGGGTGGACTGTCAAGCATTGACGTGAAGCATCCCTTGTTCCAGCAATGGTATAGCGGCAAGGACGATCGGAGCTACCATCGCGGTGACTCGTGGTACTGGGTGAATGCGCTCGCAGGCATCTGCTTGTCGCGGGTTGATAGTGAGCGGTGGCATGTCACCATCGATAGGCTCCGCGACGCCTGTCTCGCCGACCTGCTCTGGCAGGGTGCCGTCGGGCACTGCAGCGAGCTCAGCTCCGCAGCAGAGCAGGAATGGGGCGGCTGCTTCGCTCAGGCCTGGAGCGCAGCGATGCTGTACGAGTTATTGAAAGAATGAATGTCATCCGTCTTTGAATTCCGTGAAGATTGACTTGTTCCTCTAGTGAGAATCTTCAGCACGTCTACAGCTCAGTCTTGATTCTCTTGTCGATACATTTTATGAGTTCATTCAGGTTTTTTGTCTTATTGATCTCCTCGGCGGAAATAAGAACGCTTATTTGGTCTCCCTTCTTCTGTAAAATGACCGGCAACTCAAACGATAATGAGTATCTCTTTGCCAATTCATCTTTATGTAAGAATACCGTCTTGAGTCCCATGTTCTCTATTGTTCTCTTCCATTCTGATTTCATGCCGAGCATGTCGTACGTGAGCGAGCAAAGGTTGCAACCGTAGGTTTTGGGCGAGACGACTTTGTGGAAGTAGTCTTTCATTGCGTTCATCTTCCCGGACTTTGCGTTATAGACGAAAATGAGTTCTGTTTCCATTTTGACCTCTATATGAGCGCTAACTGGTACTGTATGATGTAGATTCCTGCAAGTATCAATAGGATTCCGCTCATCTTGTTCATGTGAGGAAGCACTCTTTGCAGTTGCTTCATCAAGTAGTCCTTAGCGAATATTGACAAGAGTATCATTGTCATCATCAAGATGCTCATGCCGAGAAAGTACGCTATGATGTATGAGCTGCCAGCCGCGATACTCGGTGCCGCTAATGCTTGTGTCGTCACTACAAGAAAGAGCGGGAATAAGCACCCAAGAGCGCCAATGGCGTAGGCTATGCCAAAAAAGAACGCTTCCGCAGTCTCACTATCGTACCTTCTTTGTTTTATGTGGATATTCAGTGAAATGTTCTTTCCCCGTAGCATCACTATCCCCAGGATGACCAATCCGCCGCCCAATGTTATCGCAACCCATTTCATGTACTCTTTGAGGAACTGGCTAGCGAAGATGATTGTAGTCCCCGCGATCGCGTATATGATGAGTATCCCGAGAATGCTCAGTGACGCCAGTTTCAAGCCACGTAATACGAGGTACTTCTTTGACGAGCTTCTCTCTTTATTTCTTGATATGAATGAGACTATGTATGCTGGCAATAATGCCACTGCGCATGGTGAAAGGAATGCAAGCATCCCTTGAATAAGAGAGAAATAAATAAAAACATCCACTTCAAGACCCCTGAAGTAGGCTTTCGATCATAGAGCGATATTCCTCCACGCTGAACACTCCTGATTTTATGAATCGGATATTTCCATCAGCATCGACGCCCACAGTTGTTGCCTGTTCCTTCACTCCGAAATCAATCATTATCCTTGGATTGCCCGGAACTATCGGGAAGAGCAAGTTTTTCTCACGAGCAACTTTTGCAAGGACCTCTTGCGTGTCGGTCGGATCTATGCTTATTGCGACAATATTGACCTTATCGTTGTATTCCGTATAGATTGTGTTAAGTGAAGGCCAGTTTTTCGCGCAGGAAGGACACCATGAGGCCATGAAATAGACCACTGTCGGTTTTCCGCTTGAAAAAAACGCTTCAGAACTCACAGTTTCTCCAGTAATCGTTGTCGCCGTGAAATCCGGCGCTTTCGCCAGTGCTGGCTGTTCATTCCCTGCAGAAGTAGTGACTGTACAGCCTGAAAGAAGCGTTCCTGTCACCACCAAGGCAAGGATTGCCAAGAACATCGTTGTTTTCTTCATTTTGTATCCTCTCGGAGGGCATTCTTTATTATTGTGATGTTACAAGAGTGATGTTTGGCACACCAATCCTCGCACGCTCTCGCGGTTGTGGCATCGGCATATCTCATGCCGCATTCTTCACATTCATAGACTGTTTCGCGAATCTTTTTCATCTTTCCTCATCATTGTGTAGGCATATGAATGCGTTCTCGTTGATATAATGATACGCGGCGTAAGCTGCGGTAACGCCTTCCGCAACGCCAGTTATTGCCTGCTTGAACTGCGTGTCAGCAACATCTCCTGCGGCGTAGAACCCTTCGATGTTGGTCTTTGACATCCTGTCAATGACAATCTCGTTCTTCTTATTCGTGATGATGCCAATCTCTTTAGCCAGACCAGTTAAGGGAATGTGTCCTATGTTGACGAAGATGGCGTCAAGTTTGAAAACATCGCTCCCTTCAATTTCTTTGTTGAGCTTGATTGCTTGAAGAAATTTCTCGCCGATAACTTCGGTGACGCTACTATTCGTATGGATAGTTATCTTATTATTATCAAGCACTTTCTGGTTGTTGATAGGTTCTGCCCTGAGTTGCTCTCCACGGACGAAGAGATGAACGTGCGAGGCATATGCTGTCATGAGTAAGGCTTCTTTTGCAGCAGAGTCAGATCCACCGATGATGCCTACAACCTTCCCTTTGTACATCGGTCCATCGCAAAGTGCGCAGTAATGCACTCCCTTGCTGGTGAATGCTGCTTCTCCAGGCACTCCCAGTTTTCTCCATTCGGTGCCTGTGGCATAGATGACCGTTTTCGTGTGAAATTCATCTTCACCAACAGATACGATAAAGCAGCCTTCATCGCATCGTGCTATCTTGGTGACTTTTCGTTCTACAAATTCGATGTTATTTGCTTTTGCGTGTTCGTGAATATTGTCTGCCAGGTCCATGCCTGAGATTTTGACAAAGCCAGGGTAATTGGCGATGTCATCGGTGAGGATTATTGTTCCACCTTGCTTCTCACCAATGACAACCGTCTTCAGTCCGAATCTGCCGCAGTAGATCGATGCACCCATTCCTGAAACCCCACTCCCAATAATAACGACGTCGTAGTCCGCGTGATGTCCCATTTTCCCTACTCTTGGATGTTGAGGGCTTTTTTCATGGCTGACACATCATATCCCGTGATGATTGTTCCGTCAATGTCAACTACGGGCACTCCTATTTGTCCGCTTTTCTCGACCATTTCTTCAGCTGCTTTTTTGTCAGCAGATACGTCTATGCTTTCAAATTCAATCTTGTTCTCTTTGAGCCATTCTTTCGTCTTCTTACACCACGGGCACGTTGGCGTCGAATACACTTTCACTTCTGTCATTTCTTCACCTTTGTTCTTATCTGAGCGCAACAAAGAGTACTACTCCTATGACTACGACCATCACGACTATCATGGTTTTGTGTTTGCACCAGCCTGTGCTGTGGCACCCGTTCATTGGACATGTCATTCCCATCTTTTTACCTCATTTCTTCACTTCACACTGCTTGCAACCGGAGAACATGATGCTTATCAATCCGGCAAGATAGGCGAAATTCACCGGTGTATTGCCGCCACCAGTGTTCATGATGAGCATCTCCTTCAACGTTCCGATAAAGTTCATTGAATTGCCCAATTTGAAGGTCGTGAATAATGCCACGAGTATGATGATAGCAAGGGCCATCGATGCTTCTCTCGCATGCCAATCAATCAAGAGCATGAGCCCACCCGCGACTTCAACGATAATGACGAGAACCAATAGTACCCCAGCAATGCTCCCGAACATGGGTAAGAACATCCCGTCCTTCACCATGGTGAAGCCGAGAATCTTAAAGAGACCTGCTACGAGAAATGCAAATCCGAAAAAGTACTTGAGTACCTTCAAAGAGATGTCCATGTTTTTGAATTTCATTTTAAAACCTCCACTTCTTACGCAGCTGTCTCTGAGCGGCATTTATAATTAACCTTGTTTTGTCAAAATTTACTTTTGAAATAAAATATCCCCAACCATATTCCCATACTTTCAACAATCACATTACCCGTACCTGAAGATTTGAAACGTGAAATGGAGAAAACTAACATCGGGCTTAAGGGAAGTTTTTTCCGCAGGAAAAAATTTGGGAGAGAAACGAATTTTGCTTGACAAAATAGCGAAGCGGTCGTTTCGAACCCTTTAAGCCCTGTTAAGTTCGTTTCCCATACGCAAGTATGGGAAACCTGCGTCCGCAGAGTTTTTTCGGGAGCGTTCTATCTGGCGAACACAGCGAGCAATCAAGAACAAGTATCAAAGGGCACACTTTTGGAGCATTTAGTACAAACACCCCTTACTTCAATCTGGAAGCTAGTTATAGATCCTGGAATCTTATCTTTAAGAAAATCCAGTGAATCGATAGTAAAGTGAATTACTTTACCAGTTTTCTCACAAACGAAGTGACAATGACTTCTATTTTCTTTCGAATAGACTAACTTACCATCGCAAGTATAGGAGAAAATATTCACATTTTTTCTTAATGTTTTTAAAAATCTATAGATTGTTGCAAGCCCAATATTTTTATCAATTGATCTAATTTTTTCGTATAAATCTTCAGCAGTAAAAAAAGTTTTAAATTTGTTTATCTCTTTGTTGATAAGTTCTTTTTGCTTTGTATTCCTTGTTTTCATCCTTATTGAGAATGATAATCAGTAAAGTTTATAAAGATTTTGATGTATCTTCTTATAGAGTGATTAATATGAAAATCAAAACTTCATTAGCAATAGGGATTCTTATATTGGCTTTATTTATAGTAGGGTGCAGTCAGGTTCCACAAGAACAGAAAGATGGAAAACTAAATGTGGTTGTAAGCATACTTCCTCAAAAAGCATTTGTTAAAGCTGTTGGAGGAGAGTTAGTAAACGTAAAAGAATTAATCCCGCAAGGCGGAAGTCCTGAGTCATATGAACCTAAGCCAAGTGATTTAGCGCTAGTTGAAAAAGCAGACATATATTTTAGAATAGGTTATATCCCATTTGAGAAATCTCATATTGAAAAGTTTGCCGAATTAAATCCGGATATGAAAATTATTGATACTTCTGTCAATGTTACATTAAGGGGGTTAGAAGAAGATGGGCACAGGGGAGTCGACCCACATATCTGGCTTTCTCCAATGCAGGTAAAAAAGCAAATTGATATTATTGATCAAACACTTGCGCAGGCCGATCCTATTCATAATGATACATATAACAGCAACGCTGAAAAATTCAAAAAAGAACTTGATACTTTACATTTTGAAATCAAATCTGAATTTGCTGAATTGAAAACTAACAAATTGATGGTTTTTCACCCTGCGTGGGGATACTTTGCAGATGAATTTGGATTGGAGCAAATAGCAATAGAGCAGTCTGGAAAAGAGCCGACAGCACAAGAGCTACAGCACATAATTAAAGAAGCTAAAGACGAAAATATTAAAGTAATCTTTGTTCAATCTCAATTTAACAAAGATGTTGCTGAATCAGTTGCACAAGAAATTGGAGCAGTAGTTGTTTCAATCGATCCATTATCCGAGGATTACATCAATAATCTCAGGAATGTGGCAAGAACAATAAGTGAAAACTTAAAATAAGAGAAAAAGGTTAGAATCGAAAGCGTGAAAAGGTTAATCAAATATGGCAACCGAAAGAAAAGAAATCATTAAATTAGAAAAAGTAAATTTTAGTTATGGAAAAGAAGAGTTTCTTAAAGATATTACTCTCCCCATATACGAAGATGATTTTCTTGGAATCATAGGTCCAAACGGGGGCGGAAAAACAACGCTCCTGAAATTAATATTGGGTTTGCTTGAGCCAAAAGAAGGGAGAATTACTCTCTTTGGAAAATCTCCAAAAGAAGGAAGAAAACATATAGGTTATTTATCTCAATTCAAGAATATTGATTTTGATTTTCCAATTACTGCATATGAGGTTGTCTTACTGAGCAGAGTAGGAAATAAACTAATAAAAAAATATTCCAAAGAAGATAAAGAGGCCGTCAAAAAAGCCATGAAAGCATTACGTATTTGGAACCTAAAAAATAAAAAGCTAAATGAGTTATCGGGCGGAGAAAAACAAAGAATATTTGCTGCAAGAGCTCTTGCTAATGAACCAAAAGTCTTGATTTTGGATGAACCAATGTCAAATCTTGACATCCATATACAAGAAGAATTCTACAAAATCCTACAAGAACTAAATAAGAAAATTGCTATTGTTATTGTTGACCATGATTTGGAAATGGTATCAAGATATGCAAAAGAAGTCGTCTGTGTAAACAAATGCAATACGCATACTTTAAGGTATCATGATGCAAATGCATTAAAGATGAAGGAGATGTGCCATGTTTGAAGTACTAAGTTTTCTATTTTTCCAGAATGCTTTGCTTGTTGCAGTCTTGGCATCAATTGCAGCAGGAGCAATTGGGACATATATAGTAATCAAAAGAATGTCTTTAATTTCAGGAAGCATAGCACACACCGCTTTTGGAGGTCTTGGTATAAGTTATTTTCTTAATGCAAACCCTTTGCTTGGTGCTATCATATTCAGTTTACTCTCTGCTGTGAGTATTGCATTATTCAGAAAGAATGCGAGAAATAGAATTGATACGTTGCTAAGTTTTTTATGGGCAACAGGAATGGCAATTGGTTTGGTATTTATTTTTCTCACTCCAGGTTATGCCTCAGACTTGTTTACATATCTTTTTGGGAACATATTATTAGTATCAAAATTTAATCTCTATATGATTATAATGTTGGATATTGTCATACTTGCAATGGTCTATTTCATGTACAACTCTTTTTTGGCAGTGACTTTTGATGAAGAATATTCAGAAACAAGAAATATGCCGGTAACTATTGTCAATATGATTCTTTTTGGTTTGATTGCATTAACTATTGTTGCGACAATCAGACTTGTAGGGATAGTTTTGATGATTGCCATACTTACTATTCCAGCCGCAACTGCTCAAATGTTTCATAAGACCGTTAAAAAAATAATGATAACTTCTTCAATAATAACTTTGTTTGCGAGCATTTCAGGTTTGTTCGTTTCTTATTACCTAAATTTTGCTACTGGGCCGATAATTGTTTTGATAATTTCTGCACTATATTTGGGCGGGATGTTCTTATCTAAGTTGAGTGTGCCCTATTCTAATTAAAGCTCCCGAAAAAATTGAACTTAACACCTATTAAATGAACTGAAAGTTCATTAAATCCGTAGGATTTACAGTTATTTGGTATCAGGGAGTAGATTCATCAAAAGTTACTTCTGATACACTGTTGTGTCTGGATGGAAAGCAAGCCAGGCAAACCAGAAATCCCTCTCCCACGGAATAGTGCTTCCAGTCTGTTTATTGATTATCGTCATAAACCCGTCAGGCTCTTTCAGCAATTCAATGGTTTCCCCTCCCAGAGCATCAGTGATGTTTCTTTGAGTCAATAAATCGAATTCAGTGTATGCTCGTGATTCGTTGTTTATGGTGATGCCGATAACTATCGTTTTTGCGCCCAAATCATACCCGCTCTCTGCGTTCTTCACGGGAAAAAGAATTTCTTCTCTTTCATAGTAATCAGTGTAAGGGTCAGTTCCATACGCTCTCGAAAAACCTGTATCTCTTGAAAGCACTTGAGCCTGAGGAAACCTTGCCTGCGCATCTTTCCACTTCATGGTCTGCAAAGGGATCTTCTCAAGTCTTTCCCCTGCAAGTTCTCCAATGACTGCCTCCCCCCTTATTTGCGTCCAGTATGAATCAGTCATCCTATCATACATGACGAGGTTAGAATTATACAACAGCCCGGTTGTTCCGAATTCTACCGGTTTATCTCCAATAATTCTTTTGTACGCGACGGTCGAACCGCACAACGGACAATACGTTATTGCAACGGGGAGCCCTTCAACATTGTCATTAACTATTTCATGCCATACTAATATCGGCTGAGGATACATCCTGACTGTTTCGTTAATAATCAGTATGAATACGTCAGCATCATCGCTTAGCCATGCTGCTTCGTTGATGTTTGTGAATGTGGGATTGTCAATGGAAGGAATGCCATCTTTAGGAGGACCTCCTGAAATAAGGTCTGCTTCATCTATCAAGTCTGTGTTGCTTGGTACAGGTAAGCGATTGTTAGTTTTGGGAAGTATAATATATATAGATAGAAGCAAAACAACAATGATTCCGAGCAACACCCACCTTTTCATAATGGCTATATGGCTGGCAAGGTTTAATATTTGACTCTAAATTATCAAAACTAAATTTTGAATGTCGCTTTTAGAAAAGAAGAATGATGACCAGGATGAACAACACCATGAACAATCCCCC
>Ga0114931_10008480_pt1 | contig 12440 bp, 7 predicted proteins | sample 2SBtaG_FD_89579 | JGI IMG/M metagenome (GOLD analysis project Ga0114931, IMG submission 89579) | Deep subsurface microbial communities from Kolumbo volcano to uncover new lineages of life (NeLLi) - 2SBTROV14_V59a metaG | ecosystem: Environmental > Aquatic > Marine > Volcanic | place: Kolumbo...
ACTACGTGTTGAGCGACCCTGGATTTGTGACCCACCCCAGGTGCGTCACAAATTTCCCCGACGCCGACGAGCGAGGGCTACGCCGCAGCTATCGGAGGCGGCTCCGGCGGCTCCTCCGGCGGCCACGGGATGTCAGGGTCGGCGGCCAGGTCGGCGACCAGACGATGCTCCAGCTCGTCGGCGGCGTCACCGGGCAGCACGTCGTGGACCACGCTGACGATGCGGTCGAGCAACAGCCCGAGCACCTGCTGCCCCTCGGGTGAGGCTGGGTCCACTCCCTCCGGCTCTGTCGCTCGGTGATGTGCAAGATCAAGTTCGGCCAGACACCAAAGCGCTCGAACCCTCCGGGTGATGGCTCTGGCGGCTTCGAGGAGGTCGTCGTAGTCGTCAGCGTGCAGGCGCATCCACGACAGCTCTGCCGCCGCCTTGGCCTGCTCGACCTGGATTGCCCGAAGACGATCAACAAGGGGCAGCCGGTCACGGTAAGCCGCAACTACAGGATCGTCTTGCTCGTCCTCGACAGCGGCTTCCACGCCCAAGCATTTTCAGAAAAAAACTACCGAGGACCGCCCCGGCGGGCATGCGGGTCCGGTTTCCGGGGTCACGCCGCGAGCGGCTCGAATGGCTTGCTCCCCACACTGCTCCCCACAGGGGTGGGAGCGCGATCTATGCAAAACAAGGCGGACCGTGCCCATCTCCCCACCTCCCCACATCTGGGAAGTACAGTCACCCTCTGTACAGAAAATAACGCACGCATTTCCAGAACCCCCTCTTCTCGTTTCCCCGGATCCGTATCTTCGATTTCAGAAAATGTGGGGATGTGGGGAGCTGAGAGAGAAGAGAGCTATTCTTGTGCTGGATCGTTGCTCCCCACATTCCCCGGCCATGTGGGGAGTGTGGGGAGCATGCCCACGATCCAGCATCTATCCCGCTGGATGATTGCTCCCCACATGGCTCGCGCCTGCCCGTGTCGAAGCCACATCGCAACATCCCCGCGGGAACTCGCGCCGTTTCGTCAGACCTGACTGAGCAGGTCATCGTCGGCACCCTCGCCCACGACCCGGAGATGCTCGCCCACACGGGACAAGGCGTCAGCCAAGGCGTCACGCCGCAGCACGAGCACACGGCAACGGCTCCCGCCTACCACCCGATAGACCGCTGCGTGTCGGCCGTCGGTCGCTGTCAGCACGCCCCCAGCCTTGAGCTGGCGATGACACTCCGTCTTCGAGTAGTGCCAGCCAACCGAGCGCATGAAGTCGGCCACGGCCACGAAAGTCAAGGCGGGATCCAAGAAGACCTCCGCGTCACCGGCGAGCCACCCGATCTGGTTGTGGGTCGTGCGGACGAACCCCTCCTCGTTCTCGATGTCGTCGTTCAGAGCGTCGGCAGGACTATCCGCCAATCCTGCTCGACGCGAACGCAGCAACGCCCGGATCGCATCGAGATAGCTCTCGGCCGCTGTCGCATCCTCGGCCACCGGCTGATCGGCTCCGACAGCCAGGAGGGCATGGAAGGCACGATTCGCCAGCTCGGCGGCCCCGACACTATCGAGCAGGCCGAGTCGCTGGGCGAACTGCACGAACGTCGCGAAGCCCACCATCAGCTTCGCCAGGCTCGTGGGGAGTCGCTGGTGGCAGTCTGCGAGTTTTCCGGCGAAGACATCCCGCCAATGGGCCGCCTGGATATCCAGTTCCAACGTGTCGATCGATTCGGCCAGCCAGGCCATATAGGCATGACTAGCTACACCTAGGCTATCGAGCGATCCCCGGGCGGTCCGGATCGCATCGAGGCTCACGACACCGGGATCGACACGGACAACGACGATGCGACCCAGCGTTGACTCGTTTGTCGGCGGCAGGATTTCACCCGTGCCGACCACGAGTGCCTGGGGTCGCTTCGTTGCCCGTTCCCGGGCGCCTGAATCACAACGGCCACGACCCTGACCGTCACCGATGGCCTGGAGGGTACGCAGAGCCGCTCCCCGCATCGCCTTGTGTTCCCGCTCGGCCTCGGGCGGAACGTAGTTGTCAATAGAGTAGACAATATCCTTGGCCCGATGGAGCCGGGCCTCAAGAAAGGTCGCCGTGCTATTCCAGTTCGCGGGCAGGCTGTCATAGTCGAACGAGCCGTAGAACGACTGGACAAGCGCAACGATGCTGCTCTTGAACGTTCCGGTCCGCCCTACGACAAAGACCGTGAAGTCCAGACCCAGCTCCAGAGGTGCCGTCCACGCCGCTGCGAGCAACGGCACCGTCACGGTATGGGGAGCGACATCGAGAACACCGACCGAACGCCGTACTGCTTCCACGATGCCCTCCTGATCGGGCAGGTCGGGCAACTGGAACGAGCCCATGTCGGGCGGATCGACCTCGACATCCGAGCCCTCCAGCCCGATCACCCGGCCTGGCATCAAGAAGCAACGCTTCCCCTCGATCGTGTGCCAGCCGGTGCTCGTGTAGATCGTTCGGGCCTTCGGCTTGGATGCCTCTTGGATGGCAGCCCGAACATGATCCGGCACCGATCGCCCTGCTGCCAGCACTGGCCGTGAGCCCCACGCCGTCGCTATCCAGTTCATCTTGCCGAAGTCCTCAGCAGGAACCTCGATCTCGGGCAGCGGGGTACCGCCTTCCAGCGTCCCAGAGATCCGGTAGACGCGGGTCTGGTCGCGGAGCACGTCCTCGTTGATTGTCGCCATGAAGTTGCAGAGCTGGTGGTCGCCATACCAGATGCAGTCATCCTTGATGGTGTAGGCACTGGCGCCCGCCTCGCGCTGCTTCTGGACGAGCATCTCGTGGAAGCTGTTGGCCGCTGCCTCGATCTCCCGATGGCCGATGCTGGCCTTTCGTGTCAGAGCCCCCAGCGCCTTCTTCTGGTGGGGCTCCATCACATGCAAACAGGCGCGAAAGAATAGCTCGTCCAGCAACGGCACCACTGCCGCTGCCCGCTCGTCGGCCTTCTTCCCTTCCATGGCCTGCTTCACACGAACCATTGGATCGGCTGGGATCGCTTCGCTGAGCCGCTGGTGAAGGGCCTCGTGTCCGTTCCGGTACAGGAAGTCATCGGGGCCCTGCTCCGTGGGCTCGGGCGGCAACCCGGGCGAGTCCGGTGTCCAGTCCTGGTGGTGGGCGTAGGGGATCTTCACGACCCGGACATCCGCCCCGAGCTTCGCCAGGGCTTTCCATGTGTAAGCTGCACCCAACGCAACCTGCGGCTTTCCCTTCCCCGTGCTGCTGGCCCACATGCCTGCGTCATAGATGACGAACGCCGTCCGGCCGTCCCACTTGATGCGGCGTAGATCGGCGTGGGCGACGATGTCCCGCATGTCGGCCAGGATGTCGCGGTCATGAGCACCGGCCATGACGCCACCGAGCCCCATCGCACGGATGAAGGCACCACACATCGACAGCGCCTTGAGGGGTGCTTCCGTGATCGCGATCGGCTGCGTCGTGTCGGCAGCAACGGCGGAGACGCAGGGCGGGACGTAGGGAGCGACAGCCACGCCCGCCTGGCAGAGGTAGCGAGGGACCTTGATGGTCTCCTCGCCGATGTGGGAGCCGGGCTCTGGCCCCGGCCGCACGTATTCCTTCACGTCGGCACGGGCTCGCCACCGCTTGATACCGTCCGAGCAATCGGGGTACGAGATCATCAGCACCGGGATCGGGTGCAACGGGAGGCCAGGGTAGCGTCGTGTCTTGGTTCGCTCCGTGAAAGCGATCTCTTCGGCGAGATCGACTGAATAGAGCCCAGCCGCGATGGCGATCTCGATGGGAATAGCCCGCTCTTTCAGAACTGAAATGTGCTGGGCCCAGAGCTGCGGGCGCGGCTCTGGTGTACTATTGTTGGTGGAAGGCATAGGAACGTCTCCAGCGAAAACCCGCCCTGATCCGGCGGGCTTTCGCGCATCAGGGGTTGGTGGTTGTTGGCGCGCCACACACGCGGTCGTGCTGGCGGCTACGGAGCCAGGCCAGCGTTTCGTTCACCGGCCAGCGCAACACGCGCCCGACCCGCATGGCCGGGCAGGAGGACTCGCCCGCGAGGCGGACGAGGGTCTGGCTGGTGACGCCGAGGAGCGCCGCCATCTCGTTGGTGCTGATGATCGCGATGTCCATGTACCTCCTGCTCAGCGGTCCTTCTGGACCGGCAGCGGGAGGTTGGTCGCGATCTGTCCTCCCCCGCTCAGTGAGCGGGATCCGGGTCTACGTCCAACCGGATTACTCCCGAGATCGGCGTGGCCAGTTCGGCTCGGGCGCCCCGACGTTGTTGATCGATGACGACAGCTTGAGAGCTGCTTCGGTGGTCGTCAAGGTTTCTCGAACGACCTGGGCCGCTCTCCCGCTCTCGGCCTTGCTTCGCGTCGCACAAAGGGACAACTCGATGGTGATCCGCGTCGTCAGCGAAGCACGACTGGTCGGTCCGCATGCTATTCGGGCCGCGGGCGTCGAGTTGGTCATGGGCGGCCCTTCGTGATCCGTCCCCCACGTCTGGATGGCAACCGGATTCAGTCGTCGTTGATGGCCGCGAGCAGCCAGAACAGGGAGTAGGTGGCAAGGACAACCTCCCGGTCGAATCGCTTCGACAAGGTGGCCCAGGACAGCAGCGCTGCGCTGAACCGCCGCCTCCGCCAGTACACCCATCCCCAACTGCTCTGCGTCGACGAGGTCGGCTACCTCTCCTACGACAGCCGCTACGCCGACCTGCTTTTCGAGGTCGTCACGCGCCGCTACGAAGCGCTCAAGCCCGTCGTGCTGACCACCAACAAGCCCTTCAGCGAGTGGCCCGATGTCTTCCCCCACGCCGCCTGCGTCGTCACGCTCGTCGACCGTCTCATCCACCGCTGCGAGGTCATCCACATCCAGGGCCAGAGCTACCGCGCCAAGGAAGCCAAAGAGCGTGCCGCCTCGAAACGAGCGAAGAGGACCGACTAGACGCCGTTTGTCGTGACCGGCAACATCTGGTCAACTTCGTTCCCGACGACAAACGCGTGGACGAAGGGGCTGCCATCCACGTGCCCGGAGTGCAGTAGGTCCTCGACGTAACCATTCGCCTGGTCCATGTGCTTCCGGATGATGGTGGCCCCACCCTTCTTGAGTTCGATGACCAGGATTCGTCGGAACGAGGCCATGCCGGTAGACGGATCGAAGTCCTCGGTAGCCACTGCCGAGAACGTGCTGTCCGGCCCGATCACCAGGTCGGGGCGCTTCCCGGGATTCTCGAACGCAGACGCTGGTACCGCCTTCCCCAGCACCTTCTTCACCGCGGCACGCAGACCGGAGTTGGAGCTGTACTCGGAGGACTCGTACTCCGGCCCGAACAGCCACCTGGCTTGCGTGACCAACGGGTGGATCACGTGGACCTCGTCGATATCCTTGTCGTCCATCAGCTTCTCAAGAGCCTCGACCACCTTGATGCGTCGCCCGATCTCGTCCAAGACGGTCAGGGCGTCGCGGACGGACCACTCGTCGAGGAGCTGCTGCAAGCTTTCGATGTCCTCGTCTGGTAGCGACATGATTCGCTCGACCAAAGCCTGCGGGGCCGTTCGCTGCTTGGCGTCAATCACCCCGGCGACAGCAGCAGAGAGTACATCACGCGAAACGAGGGGGTTCGAGATGGACATCGACTCCGCGACCTCCACCACCTCGACTTGGTCTCCGGGGGCCAAATTCTCAAGTGCGTCGCGGTAGTCCGTGAGGACCTCGTTCGTGGTTTCACGCACCCGGTCGGCGTACATGGTGCCAACTATCCTACGGACGGCGTCGGTGACAGTCTGCACAACAGCGAAAACCAACGACGTGGCCTTGAACCCCGTCCAGTCGGGCAACACGTCGTCGTAGAGGTCGTCCGTCTTGACCACGAACGTCAGGCGGCGTCCTGCCCTCGTCCTGCCGTCGAGAATTGTCGTCCCGAGCACGGTCCACCCTGGCTGTCCCACAAGGCGACCACCAACCCAAAGGGCAACGCCACTCTGGTGCTTGGTGCGTCCCGCGTCTGCTTCGATCGCGTACAGTTCCAGGTCGGCAGTCCTGCCCGTTTCTGGATCCTCGACATGAAGCCGCTCGTGATACGCACCCGGCAAATCGGGGAGCGGAATGGACACCTCGTTCACGAGGATCTCGAAATTGGGGTCGTGCAGATAGCGGGATGCCAGGACCTCGCGGATCCGGTCGGGATCGGGCACGTGGTGTCGAGCCTTGACCGAGAGCCGTGTCCCATGGCCCGAGCGCTTGGTCCGGCCAAGATGACGAGCAACGAAGGGGTCTTTGCCGCTCGTGGCTCGAACCTCGAAACGGTTCGATGCTCCATCCCGCCAGGTCTCGACTTCATAGACCTCGCCGAAGCAAAGCAGGGCATGCCGTCCCTGGCCGTTCCGCCCGTATGCACGTCGTCGCATGTTGCTGCGCTCGGGAGGGAACTCGGCGTCGGAGCCCTGATGCTTTTGCCGGTTGTAGGCCAAGGTCATCCACCGCTTGTAGAACTCGGGTTCGGTGAGGCCGCTCCCGTCATCTTCAACGGCCAGCGTGCCCCCGGCTTCTTCCGGCACGGTGATCCCGACCTGGACTGCACCAGCGTCCCAGGCGTTGGCAACCAGTTCCCCTAGCGCCACGTCTGGGACCCGCACCAGGTCACCCAAGGTCCGGAAGAAGAAGTCCTCCTCGAACAGGGAGGAGAACAACGGCTGTTGCTGAGGCGCAGCGGCTCTCGCTTTTCGGGCCATCGGTGACCTACGCGACAATTTCGAGGAACTCGGCGACCACGCGGATATCGCCGTCGCCAGCCTTGTACCGCATGACCTTGTAGTCCGGGTTGTCGGGGCGAAGCTCGATCTGCTCTGGGCCGCCGTCGGGGCTGAGCGTGGCCACCTTCCAACGTTTCACGGTGTACCGGCCTCCGGTGTCGGGGTCCGTTGCGTCTCTGAGTTGGACGACGACACGACGATCGTCGAGGGCCGTTGCTGGGGGTGCGGAACCGGCCTCGAACGCCCGGAACAAGGCCCAACTCCCGTCCGGAATCTTGGGGTCCATCGAGCCGCCTACGACACGAGCGATGAACATGGTCTTGTCCAAAGGTCGCGTGACGTTGACCCGGGCCCAGCCCACGGGCTCCGGCGCTTGAGAAGTCCCGAACTCGCCCGCCGCGATTGCAAGATCATGGACGGGTAGTGCCTGGGTGAACTGCTCGCTCGCAGCCACCGACTCCAGAACGACGAGGTCTGCTCTCGGTGGGATGGAACCTTCGGGCGGCAGCAACGGAAGCGTCTCGTGATGCCGGAGCAGGTGGACGATGTCGCGCTCTGAACGGTCCTCCCACCAGGTGATGTCCTTGCGGCCCACGGGTTCGTTCTCGACCAGGAACAGGTAGTGCCAGGGTTCACCGTCGTACTCGGTCAACAGCTCGCAGTATCGCTGCCCCCGCTTTGCCTTCCGTCGATCCCGATCGTCAAGGCGGCCCTTCACCTCGATGATGAAGTTGTGAAACACCTCGCCGAATCGAGCCCTGGCGATGAAATCGGGGTAGTAATGGGCCGTGTACCCCTGCCAGTCATAGGGGATCGAGTAGCCCACACCCCTGCGATGGTTGTAGACCCATCCAACCACATCTGGGGCGCTGTCGAGTAGCGCCGCCACCCTCAGCTCGTCCTTGCTGTCCACCGCGACGCTCGTGAAGCTGGACCGCTTCACGTTCGACATGACGTGTTTCTTGATCGCCTGATAGTTCCCCAGCTCGGAAGCATGGCGTCTGGAGAGCATGGCTTCACGGGCAGGCCGTTCGGCGTTCAGCGCTGCATGGAGAGGCGGTTGGAGGGCCTTCTTCACGCCGTCGATCACCTCGGGCCGAGCGAGGTTGCCCAAGGCAATCTTGGCGTCCCCAGCTTCGATCACGGCCGAGAACGACAAGGGGATACCGGCCGGTAGGGCGAAGGTCTTCCGCTCCAAGAACTCCTGCACGACGCCCTTGACGGCGTTCTTGTGCTGGTAGCTCGCTCGCATGTCCCGCAGCAGGGGCAGCGCATAGGCAACCTCGATCACGTGGTCGAAATCCCTGTACGTGGGGTTCGCCGAGATCACGAAGTGCTGCCCTTCTTCTTCATCCTTTTCGAGCGCCTTCTTGAGGTAGGTGTCGATCCGCTTCTCTGGCGCGTTCGTCTCCCATGTGAGCTTCGGCGCCAAAGCCGGGACCGTGGAAAGGTCGAAGGTCTTGCGCCAGTCCGCGGGGGTCTGCACGAGCCCCTCGAAGCGAACCAAGCGAACGTCTGCTTCCTGGCGGGCCTCCTCGTCCGGGTTCTGGAGAATGGGAACGTACTCCCGGGCGTGATCGATGTCGGAAGAGTCCTTCTCCTCGATGATGTCCCTGATCTGCTCGATGATGCTCCTGAACGACGGGTGCTCGATAACGTAGAGATCCTCCGACCGCAGCTCGGCCCGTCCGTCGTCGTCCAACTCGGGCGCGTGCATCTTGCGTAGCCCTCGGCCGAGAATCTGCTCGGTCAGCGTCTTCGATTGGCAGGGTCGGAGCGGAACGATCACCTTCACGTTCCGAACATCCCACCCCTCCTTGAGCATCATCACGCTGACCACGACGTTGTACGGGTTGGCGATCTTGAGGCGCTGTCCCTCGTCATCGACCCGCCCTTCCGGATCCACGATCTCGTCCTGGTCGATTGCGTTCACGGAGGCGCGGACCTTTTCCCACTCGGCCTCGTTCGACTCTTCTTTTTGGCCGATGTGGATCTCCACGACGGTCGAGCGCTTCGTGCCGTCCGCCAGGTCCTCTATGAAGAGGTGGTCGCCATTCGCGTCCGTGTAGCCCTTTGGGGTCCGGCTCGACAGGTCCTCGCGGGTCGGCTCTCCGTGGGTCAGGAAATTCGCGACCTCGCGAGCCTCTTTCCTGTCGTCGCAGAGCAGGAACAGGATCGGCTTACGGGGGTCGCCCTCATCCGCGAGCTGCTCCCGCACTTTCTTCCAGCGCTCGATGCCGGTGACGATGAGGTTTCTGTACTTCTCCCAAGCGTTCGGCGCCGCGGGATTAACAAGGGCTTCGGGCTCGCCGGTCTTCTTGTTCTTGACGACGACCCTTTCCAGAATCGGCTTCTTCACGATCCCGTCGGTGATCGCTTCTACGAGGTCGTAGTGGACCACCGTGTGGCGGAAGAGGTCCGGCTGCTTGAAGGCGGTCTTGCCCCTCTTCTGTTTGGAACCCGCTTCCTCGAACAGAGTCGCCGACAGGTCCACCTGTAGTCCCACTCGCCCTGCGTGGTCCTCGCTACCATTGAGCGTCCGGATGGACCGGATCCATGCCATCGCCACCTGGGCGTCGCCGCCGCTCAGTTTGGCCTTCTCTTGGGCCTTCCTCTCGAACTGGGCGTGCCCTGGCTCGTCCCAGACGTGGTGGGCTTCATCGTTCAGGACCAGGAGCCCCCGGGAGCGACTGAACCGTTCGATGAGGGGCGAGGTGACGGCTTCCAGCCGTTCGGGTTCCTTCCCCTCGAAGAGCAGTTCCATCTGCGTCGGGTCGCGAGGTTCATTGGTCTGGTCCTCGCGAGTCCGAAGGAGTTGATGGTAATTCGTGACGACCAGTGTTCCATCCTGGGGATCGAGAGTGCGGGGGCAGGTGTCCGGCGAATACACCTTGAGGTTCCACATCGGATCGAGTTCCGGCGGAACGATCGGATCTGCCATGAAGACGGACGGGCGTCCGGCTGGCGGCAGGAAGTCGTGCAGCAGTCGATCCCGCACGAACAAGCCAGGGGCGATCAAGATCGAGTGCTTTCCGATCCCCAGGCGCTCCTCGCCCTCGATGACGGCGTTCAGGTATGCCCAGGCGATGACGAGGCTCATCATCTTGGTCTTGCCCGAGCCGGTTGCGAGCTGCCCTCCCAGCTTGGTCCACGGGTCCCGCTGGGGTCCTAGAGGTTGGACGCCAGCCAACTCGTAGAGCTGCTCGGTTCGTCTGATGCCCCGGACTTCGTAGAGGTAGATGAAGGTTTCCACGAGGCGGCGCTGATGCGGCCAATACTTGAAAGCAGACACCTCGGGCGGAACGCCGAGCGTGTGCGGCTCGCGTCGGAACCAGTGGAACAGCAGTGTCAACGTCGTCCCGGACAAGGGCTGTTCGCCGTCGGCAACTGGTTCGTAGCGGGGCGGTTCGTCGGGCCACGGCTCGGCGGCTCGGCCAAGCTCGAAGCCGCGCCATTGGTCCACTAGCCGCCTCACCTCATGGACGACCTTCGCTTGACCTCGAAGCTCCGAAGGGGCTCGACGTGACGGCGGGCTCGAACGCATCACCGCACCTCCAGGGTGACCGTCGCGATACCGTCATTCCCGAAAACGTCCGTGACGCGTGCAGCGACCCGGTAGTGCCCGGGCTGCTCGTACTTGTACTCGGCGGTAAAGACGAGCGGCTCGATCTCCTTCCCGCGTCGGGTGCGGAACGACTGCCAGTCGGTCTCGAAGATGGGCTTGCCGTCGGGACCGACCTTGCTTCCGTAGTCCCAGTCGATCGCCCAGAAGTCGATGAACTTCTGCCACGTGGTCGCCTTGGCCAGCCACTTCTCCAGTTCCTTCTGCCTGGCGTCCCACTTCTCGTGCTCGGCCTTCGCTTTCTTCTTGGCGGTAGGAGTCGTCGCCGCGGCGATCGGCTTCAACGTGGGTCGCTGGCTCGCCAAGAAGGATTCGATGTCGATCTCGCAGCGTTCCAGCGTGACTTTCGCCATGCGCCCCGCAGTCTTGCCCGAAAGGACGATCGACAGTGGTGCATAGAAGGCAGGGATCGCCATGGACTCGATGGGCACGTCGGGGTTCTGGTGGAGGATCTCAAGCCGCCTTCGCACCTCGTCGATGGCGCTCGCAGGTATGATCCGGATGTCCACCTTGACCCCGGTGGCCTTCTTGATCTCCTCCTTGTCGCTCGCCGACAGAGTGTCGAAGTCCGCCGAGAGAACCGTCACGCTTTTCCGGTCCGTGCGCTGCGCTTCGCGGGCGATGCTCCACACCTGAGCTGACGACACCGGACCGTCCAGCGGTCCCACGTGAACCCAGGAGTTGCCTTTCCGCCCATGAAGGAGCGCCGAGTGATTGACGGGTTCCCCACCGTAGACCTTGATCATCTCGTCCCGATAGCGGGACCGCTGGGTCTGGAAGTCCTGCCACGCCTCCGCACGCTGGTAGACGCCCATGTTCTCTACCGTGAAGGGCCGGACCTGGAAGACTTCATGGGACTTGGTGGCCCGCTGCTTGCGCTCGATGTTCTTGCACGACTTGCATTCGACGTAGTCGTACTCGGGCTGCGCGGGCGGATTCTGCTGACCATGAAGCTGGATCAAGCGCTTGCGAGCAAGGTGGACGGCGTACTTGCCGTTGTCGATTCCGATCCAGCGGCGGCCAAGACGCTCGGCGGCCTCAACGGTGGTTCCGGAGCCCAAGAAGCAGTCCAGCACGGTGCCACCGGGGGGGCAGGAAGCCGTGATGATCCGCTCCAACAATGCCACGGGTTTTTGCGTTGGGTACCCGAGAGATTCTACCGCCCGATTGTTGATGAATGGGATGTCCGCCCACAGGTTCTGGAGGGGAACCCCTGGCATCTCGTCGAGGTATCGCTTGTACTGCGGGACCGCACCGGGTCGCGTTTGAACGATGCGCCCCTCGCGATGGAGCTGCTCCATTCGTTCGCGGCTGTAGCGCCAGTAGCGGGTAACGCCCAGAAACTCGTAGTGCGGATTCCCTTTCGCCGCTCCGCCGGGGCCTTGGATATTGTCGATGCGGTACACCCTGCCGTCGGAGTCAGTTCGCTTGTAGTTCTGCGCGACGTACTCGGGGTCGTAGGGCGTGAACAATGGCGCCAGCTTGCTGCCCTGTTGAGCATAGAAAAGGATCGTGTCCGTTGCTCGGCCGTAGTGGGCCGCTCCCTGGGACGTATCGCTGTGGGCGGAGCTACGCTTCCAGATGATCTCGTTCCGGAAGTTCTCGTAGCCAAAGATTTCGTCCATCAAGACCTTCACGTAGTGGACCGCATGCCAGTCCAGGTGGACGTAGATACCCCCCGTTGGGGCCAGTAACTCCTTCAACAGCACGAGTCGTGAGCGGAGCATGGACAAGAACGTGTCGAGCCCCTGCCGCCACGTGTCCTTGTAGGCGAGGATTTCGACAAGGCTCGGCTCCTTCTTCGCCTGTACGCCCTCGGCCTCGTCCAGCTCGACCTCCACCGCGTTGTCAGCTCGGAAGTCGTTGTTCACCATGAACGGTGGGTCGATGTACACGAGGTCCACCTTGCCCCGATACTTGTAGTCCCTGGTGGCCGGGTCCTTCTCGTCCAGCAAAGTCTGGAGGTACGCGTTCACCGGTTGGTGGGCTCCGGGTGGCCGTCGCTCAGGTCGGTCAGGCGGCGGCGCGGCCTTGCTGATATGGAGTCGTCACTCGCGCAACCCGCGGCAGGAGCGACGGAGACCC